>Ga0222709_1000179_pt1 | contig 20407 bp, 15 predicted proteins | sample AntAcemetage1692_FD_179822 | JGI IMG/M metagenome (GOLD analysis project Ga0222709, IMG submission 179822) | Saline water microbial communities from Ace Lake, Antarctica - #1692 | ecosystem: Environmental > Aquatic > Non-marine Saline and Alkaline > Saline | place: Antarctica: Ace Lake...
AATTTGTCCGTAACTTTCGATAAAGTTGTTCATTTGTATTTAGATGATTGGTAGTCAAATAAATATACGGCTTTTAGTAGCCAAAATGAACAGCTCTTTTCAATATTCTACAAATGCACCACGAGTTAATTTATATGAAAAGGTACAGTTGGGTTAAAGCTGTTCAGGCCAAGATAATTATTGTCATTCAATGATAATCCGGCATTAGAGTCAATACCTCTCCAAAGTTGTGTGCTGACATTACCGTGACCATAACCCCCTATTAATTCTCCTGCTGGTGTTAAGAATCGTATACCTGGCAAAGTAGAAGTATTTATGACATCGAAGGAGATAAAATCGGTTGTATTGCTATTCACATTCAACTTTATACCACCGTCTACATGTAGTTTTGCCCCCGGATTTATTACGCCAATTCCTAGATCTCCCTGATTAGACAACCGCATTCGCTCTTGTTGGGAAGTAGAAAAGTTTTGTGTTGTAAAAAAAACGATACTAGTGCCATTTGCAGTACTCGTCCAATCTTGGGCGGCTGCAAACCGAATCCCTACTCTGTCACCAGTAAAAGAAGTTCCGTTATGCCCAGCAGCAGTCAATTCTAACAATCCAGTTCCAAGACTAAGGGCAGCTGGTAGAGTCAACGTTCCCCTTACCCTTCTTCCACGGATTTGTGGCTCGTCTGACCCTGTTAAATCTAAATCTGGATTGTTTCCTGTCAAATACCCTGCATCTGGGCGAATTTCAAAAGACTGGGCATTGGTTGCGGTAAAACCGAACGTCATTACGGCGATAAAAAATAGAATCTTTTTCATATTGGTAGTATTAGTTTAAATGATTATAAATTTATCTTGAGGCTATTGCGATCAGGTGAAAATGGGTGCGGCAAACAGAAAATATATCGTACGAAGTAATGACCGTGATCAATGCCCACAAATAAAGTCAATAAGTGATTATTTTTACCTCACCCAATTGGGTGAAAAGCATCACCCATTTGGGTGATTTTAGTATATTTGTCCTTATGCTGAGAGGTTTGGATTCGTAAAAATCAATAAAAGGTCAAAAAGGTACTCTTTATCTTTCTGACGCATGAAATTATCTATGCTAAATCAATACGTTTTTATTTGCCTTATTTTATGTCATTTAAAGGCATTTGCTTTAGCTTCAACGATTGAAAATAACCGTATTTTTGACCTCACAAACCTAGCTTCGGGTGAATGTGGAAAATTGGTTTTTAATTATTCAAACGGGGGTGTTTTATCTAATCACTCGAGTGAGGGTTTTACCGCAATTAAAACTCTGATGGATCTAAATTGGAGCTTGATTACCCCCAGCTCCATTGATAAGTACGGCGAAAAAAGCGGTTCGCTTATTGAGCACGGAGAAATCTTATTGACTGGGGTACTTATGGGGCTAATTTTAACCTTTTTTGTGCTTTCAGTTTTGTCAAAAATCAGACCCTACTTACTGTGTAGTTTTTGGTTTTTAAGTTTACTGCTGCTGTACGGATGGCGGTCAGGTTACGTTTTTCTTCTTTTTCCTGACTTAGGTGGTAGCCCGTTCCAAAGCATTTACTTTTTTGTGTTGCAAAGTGTTCCTTTGGTTATCTATTTGATGATTACAAAAGCAGTGACAGTTTTACAGGCGAGAGAATACCAGATATTTCAAAAAGTCTTTACGATATTTCTTAGACTTTCTATAGCTTATCTTATTTTGGTAGTTATGGCAAGCTCAATAAATATCGACTTGCTCGTAAACCATTTTAAGTTAGTACAGCGTATATTTTGGGTATTTTTGGGCTTACTGGGAATTCCATCTTTGGCTTGGTTGGTGCTGAGTTCGCGGAAAAGTTTAAATTTTTTTAAATTTCAAACTTCTTTTGGACTTCTCTTTATTGTATCCCTGACAGGGAAATTCATGTTAAGCCCATCCGATTTTCCTTCTGCATTTTTAGAACCAACGCATTTACTGGTAGGTATTGGTATCCAATTAATTTACATGCTTGGGCTACTGTTGACTTCGGTTTTTGAAAATCAAAGTATCCAAAATGAAAAAGACGATATAATTCCGCCCCAAAATATGCCCGTTAAAATGGAGGACAGTAATACCGTTAATGGCTTGCTACAGAATTTAAGCCCCAAAGAAATGGATATATTTATGGCTTACTGTAATGGTTTTTCGTACAGCGAGATAAGCAGTTCGTTTCTCATCAGCCCCAATACCGTAAAATCGCACCTGAAAAGCTGCTACCGTAAACTGAGGATAAACTCTAAGGTAGAAGCAATTAGGGTTATGAATAGGAACAAAGGCTTTCGCAAATCCTCTAATTGAACACTTTTAAACAAAAAAGGAGATTGAAATGAATCAATCTCCTTTTTATATATGTGTCAGGAATAATGAATCTTCCCTAAACCGTAATTCCTAAATTAAAGAATTAATAAGCAATCACCGTAGGCAAAGAAGCGGTATTTTTCTTTCATGGCTTCTCGGTAGGCTTCCATCACTAAATCGTAACCACCGAAGGCACAAGCACCCATCAAAAGGATAGACTCTGGCAATTGGAAATTAGTTAATAAAGCGTTGCCGACTTTATATTCAAACGGTGGGAACATGAATTTATCCGTCCAGCCATATTCTACGGGTTTCAAACGCCCTGCGGCAGAAACCGAAGATTCCATCGTTTTTAATGCCGTTGTTCCGATTGAGCAAATGCGTTTTCCTTCATCCAAGGCACGGTTTACAATATCACAAGTTGTCTCGGGAATCATAAAATTCTCCGAGTCCGTTTTGTGCTTTGTTAAATCTTCTACTTCTACTTGGCGGAATGTTCCGACACCAATGTGGAGCGTAACGGGAGCGAAATCAACACCTTTGATTTCCATTTTTCGCACTTGATTTTTGGTAAAGTGCATGCCAGCGGTTGGAGCCGCTACGGCACCTTCTACTTCGGCAAAGATGGTTTGGAAACGCTCGCGGTCAAGCGGCGTAACATCCCGGTCAATGATATTTTTAGGAATTGGAGTTTCTCCAAGTTCGTGTATCACGGACATCATGGCTTCGTGAGTTCCGTCAAACAAAAAACGAATAGTACGACCGCGTGAAGTCGTATTATCAATTACTTCAGCAACAAGGTCGCTATCTCCAAAATACAATTTATTTCCAACTCGGATCTTACGAGCTGGGTCAACTAATACGTCCCAAAGACGCATTTCACGGTTTAGTTCACGTAAAAGGAATACCTCAATTTTAGCTCCAGTCTTCTCTTTTGAACCGTATAAACGGGCGGGGAAAACGCGGGTATTATTAGGAACCATTACATCGCCGTCACCAAAATAGTCAACGATGTCTGTAAACTTCTTATGTTCGATCGAGCCTTTCGCCCGGTCGATAACCATCATGCGGGCATCGTCGCGGAGTTCGCTTGGGTTCATAGCAATGAGGTCCTGAGGCAACTCGAATCTAAAGGCGGATAATTTCATATATTTTGGATTTTCCGAAATTCGGAAGTATTTAAAAAAGGTACATTTATTAGCAAACTAATAAATTGAGCCCGCAAAGATACGAAATTCACGGAGGGGTTGTCAAGCATTTATTTTTTCAAAAAATAAAATAAATGCACTAATTTTTGTAAAAAACTTACTATAAGTTACTTAGGAGGTGTCGCTCAGGTTAAATTAAATATAAATATTTCCAACCATATACAGCACGGCTTGTCCACCAATCAAAACTCGGTCATTTTTTAAGGTGCATTTAAGAAAACCACCCCGCTGTGAAAGTTGCTTTGCTACCATTTTGGTTTTGTTGAGTTCTTTTGACCAATAAGGAATAAGTTTTGTGTGTGCTGAACCCGTAACGGGGTCTTCGTTTATGCCGGCAGCTGGAGCAAAAAAGCGACTGATGAAATCAATTCCTTCTTCACTGCTTTTTGCGGTCGCAATAATACCCCGGGCGGGAGTACTCCAAATAGGAAAAGATTTCAGTAGGTTAAAATCGGGACTCAGATTTTCTACTTCTTCTTGAGATTCGTAGATTAATTGCCAATCATCTTTACTTTTATACGCCGCCTTTGGTGCAGTTCCCATGCCTTTTTTGAGCTTCTCAGAAACCTCTTCGGCGGTTAAGTCCATTGCGGGAAAATCAAGGTAAAACCAACCGTCTTTTTGCGTTACAAAAAGCTCTCCGCTCTTCGATTGAAAAGTGATTACGTCGTCCGTTATTCCGGCAATTTTAAACAGATAATAAGCCGCGGCTACGGTAGCATGACCGCACAAGTCTACTTCTATGGCTGGTGTAAACCACCTAATATGATAACTTTTGTCTTTATCTTGACAAATAAAGGTTGTCTCGGATAAGTTATTTTCCGAAGCAATTTTCTGCATCGTTTCGGTTGAAAGCCATTCTTCCAGCGGAATTACTGCCGCTGGGTTTCCACCGAATACTTTATCTGTAAATGCGTCAATTTGAAAAAGGGGCAAACTGTTCATCGGGATTTTGATAATAATTTTAGGTAAGAACCATACAGGAAGAAAAAGCAGACGCTGATTAGATAAATCAGATTTCGAGAATCTATCAAACCTCTGCCCAACGAATTAAACTGAAATTGTAAACTCAGGTAATCAATGATGAACTGAGTTTCTCCCGAAAATAACTGAGCAACCTGATGGAGACCTTCGTAAAAGAAAATACAGGTGGTTACGCTAATCACAAAAGCAATGATTTGATTATCCGTCAGGGAAGAGGCGAAAATGCCGATACTCACAAATGCTCCTGCCAAGAGCAATAATCCTGCGTACGCTCCAATAACTGCCGCACTATCGATATTTCCGACGGGGCTTCCCAGCTGATAAACGGATATATAGTAAATTACTGTTGGAATAAGGGCGGCGGCAATAGTTAACCAAGCCGCGAAGAATTTTCCCAATACTAACTGCCAAATACTCAGTGGTTTGGTCATAAGTAGCTCAAACGTACCCATTCTAAACTCGTCAGCGAATAACCTCATGGTCAACGCCGGAATTAGAAGAAAGAATAGGTAGGGCGTAAGCTGAAAAAAACTGCCTAAGTCAGAGAATCCGTAATCGAGTACGTTTGAATCGGGGAAAACCCACGTGAACAGGCTCGTAAAAATCAAAAAAACGCCGATTATTAGGTAAGCGACCGCCGAGCTAAAGTAAGCATTGAGTTCTTTTAAGAATATGCTCCGCATGTATGATTTAGAAAGTTGATATACTTACAAGTAACAGAAATTATTTCTAATAATTTGTTTCGGCAGTAATAGATTTTATTCAAAAACCGGGCGGTTCTTCTTCATAACGGCAGCTATGATTAAGGAAATAATAAAGCCAAATAGCAACGCACCTAACATACTAAAAAGAAACTGCATACTCGGATTATTGAAACGTTCGGTCTGTTGCATTGCCATATCAATCTGTTCTTGTGAAAGACCTTGTTTGATATACATTTCTTCCTGAAAGTCGGTGATTTTTCCTTTCATTCCAGCATCAATTACGTTCACATACAGCTGATTGAATGCGTTTGAAATTAGGCTACTGACGGCGATGACTAACATTGATAAGCCCAATCCTTCGCCAAAAGTTATAAACCCATTATTGAGAGTCCTGAATTCTTTACAGGCGAGAACCAAAATTATAATTGTTATTAATAATCCAGCAGTAATAGAGACCCAAACCATCTTCCACAAGTCAAGATTATACAAGACGATGGTAAATACTACAGAAATAATAGCCGAAATAATGCCCCATTTGAGGGCTACGCGAGCAGTAGAAGGTTTTTCCATTAGTTTGAGGTTTTAAGAGTGAGTAATTTTTTCGAATACAAGGTATTTATTTCGTGATAAATAATGCCAATGAATTATATAAATGGTTGAAGATCTATATAAGTCCGTCTTAATCTAATGTTATTGCACGGGTGGAGTTGGGCGTTGTTTCCGCAATGCCATGCTTATCAACGCAATCGGAATGATGCCGAATTGCTTGAACATGATTTCGTCCAAAACCAATTGGTAATGCTTGGCGTTTTGTAGTGACTCAACCTGACGGTCGAAGTTTTCGGGGCTTAACAATATATCAAAAGTTTCTTTTTGGTCGTAAAGTAGTCTAACTCCCGCTTCCGTCCAGGCGGTAAAAGGCGTGCCGTCGTAAAAACTCACGAAAAGGTAAATACCAATTCCCGTCAAAACAGAACCAAGTAGATTCGCTAAGAAACCTATGGATATACCTTCGTAAAAGTGGAGGTATCCGCCATTGTTGCGTCGGTAGAAAGCAAGGGCAATAAAAACGAACATGATATTAAACCCAATATCTGGTCGGCGAACGCCTAATGGATTTGGTGAAATATTATACAAACCCACAAAGAAGAGGAAGCACGATAATGCTATTAATGAACCGTAAATGAGTGTGTATCGAGGAAGTAGTTTTTTCATAATTAATTAATATGAACGTGACCGTTATTAACGGTTGCAAGAACCGTCCCCGTTAATTCTTTTCCTAAAAGCGGGGAGTTTAGGGCGGTTGACTTATTCGTCGTTTCGTTAAAAATCCACCGTGTTTCGGGATCAAAAACGGTTAGGGGAATTGTTTCTCCTTCCGCGATAGTTGGAACGTTTAAACGTAGCAGCTTTCGTGGGTTTTCTGTTAATTTGGTTATTAAATTTTCCAAGTTTAAACCGCTGTGCAAAAGAGCATTGGAAAAAAGAGTTTGCAGTCCGATAATTCCGAATTCTGCATCATCAAATGTTAGTTTTTTGGATTCCTCGTCGTGCGGATGATGATCTGAAATCAACAAATCTACTGTACCATCGGCTAATCCTTTTTTCAAGGCTTTGATGGTTTTTTCGTTACGGAGCGGGGGAGTTACTTTATAGTTTGAGTCGAACGTGTTTATGTCGTCTTCGGTGAAAAGTAATTGATTCACAGAAATATCACAACTTACCGCTAAACCTTTGACTTTAGCTTCTTTTATTCTCTTCAGGCCGTTTACGGTTGATACTTTTGAAAAGTGCAATACAGGCTTTTCAGACCTTATGTCGGCGTAGGTCAGGAGTTCCAAATCTCGCATAATCATAAGTTCTTCGGCGGTTTCTGGAATACCTTTCATGCCGAGCTGCGTACTCATAATCCCCTCATTCATCTGCCCCATAAAGGCAAGTGTCGGCTCTTCGGGGCGGTTTATCAATACACCGTTTATTGGCTGTAAATAAAGTAATGTTTTGAGGAAAATATCAGCGTTCCAAAGTGGGTTCAATCCGTCTGTAAACGCAATGGCTCCGGCTCGTTGCAAGTCCATCATTTCCGTGAAATCATTCCCTTCGCAATTGACAGTTATTGCTGCCATCGGGTGAATGCTCACCGTTGAAGAAGAGTTTCCTTGCCTTAAATAGTGAATGGTGGATTTATCCTGAACAATAGGTCTGGTATTTGGTGTCGTGGTAATATCTGTGAATCCGCCCGCTGCGGCTACCAAACGGAGTGTTTCGAGCGTTTCTTTGTATTCCAATCCTGGGTCAGTAGCTACGGCACCAACATCCATCCATCCAATCGAAACGTGCAGATTATCTGAAGTAATTACCGTGGCATTTTCAATGCTCAAGTTAGTGCCAATTTTGATTACCTTTCCATCATCAATAATCAAATCAACTGATTGACCGTGAAAGTCGGAGTTTGCATCTAAAACCGTAGCTTTTCGTAAGAGAAGTTTCATTTAGAAAGACAAAAGATGAAAAAGAAAATACTTTTAAAATGCGTGAAGTAGCTGTTTGAAGTTTTGGGCTACTCTCTCTTGATTAGGTTACAAAAAAAGCCCCTTGGGGCTTTTGTGGTTTATTTCAAGAAGAGAAAGCCACGTTACTTATTGACCAATAAGCTTCTTGTACTCTTCCACTGACATTAATTTATCAAATTCCGTCATATCTTTTACGGTCATTTTGATGAGCCATCCTTTTTCGTACGGATCATCATTCACAGTTTCTGGAGCATCTTCAAGTGCTTCGTTTACCTCGATTACCGTTCCGGAAATTGGTAAGAATAAATCTGAAACCGTTTTAACAGCTTCGATACTACCGAATACTTCGTTAGCGGTAAATTCTTCGCCTTCAGTTTCAATCTCTACGTAAACGATGTCTCCTAACTCACTTTGAGCAAAATCTGTAATACCAACCACGGCGGTATTTTCGTCTTCAATGCGTACCCACTCGTGTTCTTCAGTGTAGCGTAAATTTTCGGGAAAGTTCATATGATACTTAGGTTCTAAAGTTTTGAAAGTTTATCGCTTGAAGTTTCGGTACTCTTCATAACGTTGCGGCTGCAAGTTAGTGGAAAGCGGTAATATTCGGAAGTGATTTTTTTTTAGTGTCCTAAATAGTTTTTCTTTTAAAAAACTGAAAGAAATGACAGCTATAAATATTGGAAATCAACGGTAGTAAAGTAACGTTCTTCAACGATTTGATACAAAACTCTTCCTCCGTCAAGGTAAAAGAAGGCGTGGAGTAGGATGGTGACTCTGACGAGTACCTGCGTAATCACATCAAGGAAAGTTTGGAAGAGTTGAGAGGTGCTTTGGGTGGTAAGAAGTAAGGAACACTAATCAGGGATTTTTAAAGGAATTAGATGAAGCATAAAGTTATCCTCGCTGATTCTTTTAAGTATAAGGAAGCAAAGAAACTATTAAAAAAAAACCTTCACTTCGTCAAGCGATAGAAGAGCTGGGTAATGAACTTGCTGAAAAGCCGCAAAGGTTTCTACAAAATCAGGCCCGCTATCAAATCCAGAGGGAAAGGTAAGCGGGGAGGAGCGAGGGTGATTACTTACGTTAAAGTTGCTAAAACTGCTGTGTTCTTGGTTTCGATTTTCGATAAATACCCGGAAAAATTTCTCTTTCCGAAAAGGGACTCGAAGCATTACCTGCCGATTATTTCACGGAATAGTGAAAGTCTTCAAATTCTCTCATTCCTAATATTCATCAATCAGATAAATTAAACCGGACGTTGATTCCGCCAATGGTAGAGCGGCGGTCAAACGAAAGTGACGTGAATGCATTGTTCACTAAGCGTTCAATGTAAAAACTCCCCGAAAACTTCTTATTGAATTGATACTGAATCTGCGGACGAATCTGCACGTTGTAATTTCCTTGAATCGCAATGGCATCGCCTTCTAACGGGCGTTGAATCATCTTTAAATCGCTGACGGTCAGGTTGAAATTAAAGTTCAGGTCGTTTTTCAACACAATCTGATTTCCGTCCCTTCCCCGAATTGGAATCCGAACGTTATTTTTTCTAAAACCGATGGAAGCCACAATGTCGTTTCGGTTATATTCGGCTACTTGTAAGTTACCAAGGTTTAAGCCCGAACGTCGTTCTAAGTTCCAATCCAAGCGTCCTGTCATTCCGTTTTTTAGTCGGAAGTTCGCCCCGATTACGGGTCCAAACTTCTCTTCAATACTTACCGTACTCATCACAAAAAGGGGCGTATAAAGTGCGGTATTTAGCACATCTCCAATCCGGAAACCGTAGGTGTAATCATTCGCTAATAAATTGAGGTACAATAAATCGGTGTAATTATCCAACGTATTATTCCCGTAATCTAAGGACGACGTGAAATTGCCAATATTGTACGTAGAAGTATAGCTGTGGCTCAGCGTAATGGAAGAGAAAATGGTGTTGAATAACGGAATTTTCTCTACCCCAGCGAAGTCAATTCGCCAGTTAGGGAACGGTAAAGAGCGGAATAAATTATTAAACGTCGCTCGGCGACCGTCTGTGGTTTCAAACGGTTTGATATTTTTATCCAAGTACCTATTTAAGATATTTACTTGCTCAGATGAATCACTTTGGTAAAGTCCCTTTCCGCTGTACGCGGCAATGAATGCCGTAATTAAAACGTCTTGTGAGCTGACATCAAACTGATTTTCTAAACCGTTCGCTAAATTAGTATTGAAGTAATCGCTGACGTGCGAGCGGTAACTCCTGAACAAATCAAAGATATCATTTTGTGTCCAATCGTCGTTTCGTTTCAGGCGTTTTGGCAATGTATTAAAAGACCAAAACGAAATGCTCATATTTCCGTTTCTAATCGGACTAAGAATCTCAAAGTCGCCATTTTGTGTTCGTGGGCGGTACAAAATCTGATAATCGTCGCCTTTGGCGTAATTACCTTTGATTTGCATTCTAAAGCCCTTGAAAGGTTCTAAATTAACGTTGTAATCAAAACGCTTTTGCCGTGATTGAATAAATGGGTCGTTCCGTTGTGTGCTGCGTGAAAGCCAGCCATTTTTATCGGCTTCATTGAGCCAGCCACCCGGTTGAGTTGGGTCAACTTTATACCGTTGCGAACCTAATACGAAAGGTAGGGCATTTTGAAAATTGAATTCATCGCTGAGTCCGAAGTAGCGGGGCGTTGGCAAAAATCCCGGCAGTACCGTGGTTCGGATATTGGAATAATTAAAGTTAATTCCCCTTACCGTCATCAACAAACGGATTAAGGTTCGGGCAAAATTGCTGCCGTCAGATTCCAATATTTCTTCGTCACCAAATGCTCGGGTAAAATTACTCGTTGGTGCTCTTGGGGTATTGGCAAATTTTAAGAACCTGATTTTGTTATAGAGTTTTACCAAATCAACCCGTCCTCGGATTCCGATTTCCCGCCCGTTTTCGGCGTAATTTCCGAAAAGGTCGCCTTCGGTACCGTCTTCTAATATCTCTCTGACACCGAATGAGTTGGCTCGATAACCGAACTGATTATTATATTTTGCGTCTGCCTGAAGCCAGTCCAGTAAATAAATTTTATCGGTAGGTAAACGCCACGTCAAGTCCATGGATTGACGGTATTCTTTCGGACGACCCAAACTAAAAATTGAACCCCGAAGTGAGTCTCGTTCGGCTTGGGTATCAATTTGACCGAACGGTTCGTCGATAATTGTGTTCATCACTGCGTTGTAGTTCAGCAATAAACTCCGGCTCAGGTTCCATTGTAAATCGTAGGTTCTGTTTCCTAAGAAATACTTTTGAATATTGGGAGCAATGGCGGCAGTAGTTAAGCGATCGTTTCGGTATTGTGTGCTGATAAAACTGCGGTCGTATTCGCTTCTTACCGCAATTATCGAAGGTTTCGGGGCAAAGTTGAAATCTTTTATCCAGTCGAAACGCCCGTCTTTGAATTCGTTGGTTTTAAACGGTTCCCAAACAAACGGTTTTGGTTGGTATAAATAATTCAAACCACCCCGTACCTGCTCAGAGGTGTAATCAGAAATCAAAACATTGCTTCGGTTTGAGCGATTTTTGGCAAACGTAGCGGCAAAATTTTCTAAATCGTAGAAGTGCGTTTTTTTGCTGAGATTGGTTCTCGTTTTACGAACGTTTGTAAAGTTGAAACCACGGTTTACGCTGCGGTCCACAATCAAATCCATGTACTCGTTTAAATCCGTAATGCCATTTTTATTGAAGTTATCAAGCAGCCCTTGATTCTTGAGATTTACCAAATCCTGTAACCTAATATCTGGATCTAACGGGTCAAAGTGAGGCGTAACTTGCTGCCAGTCATAACTCACGAAAAACGGAATGCTTAACCCCCATTTTTGCGGTGTAAATCTATCTAGGTCAAGTGAAGTTGCCACGCCAAAGCTATACGCATTATCACGGGTACGCATCGAAATTCTGTCTTGTACACCTCCGAAACCGAAGGTCGAGAAGTTACCGTTCAGTAGGATTGTTCCAATGTCAGCGAGTTTTATATCGGCGGATAAAATTCCCGCTTCGCCGGGTGTTTGGTCGAAGCCATTTGCTCGAAGTTCGTTCATCCAAACCGTAAACGATTTTGGTTGTTGATCGTCAGAAAGCGGGTTTGTCATACCGAGCATAACCGTCAAAATATTACTCAAGTCAGGATTTCCAACAACGGAAATTCTATAATTACGGGCAACGCCCAGTGAGCGTTCGCTGTCAATGGCGTCAAAGGCGAGGCCGTCCACGGTAATTTCCTTGGTGAACCGTTCGGTAAATCCTGCTCCCGCAAGATTGCGGGCAATTTTAAGGTTTCGTAATTCGTCAATCGGGAAATCTACTTCATTTTCGAGCGGCCAGATTTGCGTTCCGTCTTGTAAGCCTTCTTGATTTACCGTAATTTGTAAATCGCTTAGCTCAATTTCGTAATAATTATCACGGGTGTCTGTTCCGATTCTTATAAAAGCTCCAACACCATAATTATCCTGAAACGGTACTTCTTTGGGTGTTTCGGCGTGAATGTACATTTGCAAGCGTTTGTACATATTGAGGTCAAGTTTAGTATTTTTGAATACTGCTCTTGCATCGCCGTCCCGAAGGTTTTCAACGCCCAAACTAATAGATTGCTCATTGAACTGAACTACGTTTCCAATCTGAGTAAAATCGCGGTCACGCACAAATCCGGGAGGAACTACGTACGGTGTTCTTCCTTCCTTCACGTTGCAATTACCTTGTTCGTCGCAGCCATTTTCTTCAATACTTACCGTTGCTACTTTGAATTTGGCATCGTACGGTTCGGGAATTTCGGCAAGACCAACGTTTGAAAGTTCGTACGGGTAAATTCGGTATAAATTAGAAACCAGTTGCAATGTCCCGAAGCGACAAACTACGGGCTGTTCCCAATCTGTCATGAGCATTCGCATAAAACGAATGGATTTGAAACCGTTAATATCGCCCGTTTTTCCGGTGAACTGACGGAGCGGAACACGGAACAAATACCACGTGGCGTTTTCCGTTCCGGGTGAAGTTACTTTGTCAATGATAAAACCGTTACCTACTTCGAGGCGGTCAGGTTGTAAATTAATTTCATATTCGTAGAAATTTTCAACGTCGTTGATGGTATTATCATCGTTCACATCTTCCTTATCCGCAGTAAACGAGTTTCCTTGCAACAGTTCTGTTCCTTGCGTTACGGGGGCATTATTTTCCATGCCGAGGTAATTCTTGAAACGCTGCAAGAAACTCACACCTTGAGGAAAAGAACCATCTAAGTAAAAGCGGAAATCATCGCCTGAAGGGTCATTCAGGATTTCGTTCAGGATTAATGGATTTGTTACCTTTCCCCGAATCGCATTTAGGTAGGTAGCGTAGAAATTGGTTTCTTCCGCATTGGAAAGACCTTCTAATCCAACATCCTGATTGGCACGGGAAGTCTCGTTGTTGGCAAAAGCATCCGTCACGTATTGAGAGCGGGGTGCTTTTCCCCAAACGGTCACAATTGGCTCAGTGCCCGAAGTACTGTCGGGACGAAGCCCGTTTTCAAAGTTGAAACGGCTATCGGGAATTACGTCTTCTGAAATATCACCGAGATGAAAGACCAACTTTCCTCCCGTAGTATTTTGTAAATTTTTAACGCCGTCTCGCACCTGATCTTTAAACGGGTCAAGCATCCAAAATTCGAGGTATTCTACGTTGGCGTTATCAAAGTCAGCATCGAAGGTTAAGCCCCTCGTTGCCGAACCGAAATTCTTTTTTGGATTACTCAACAACCCTTCCGACGATAGTTCGGGATTATAATTATACATTCCCTTTTCTTCGGGAAAATAAGACACGTCTAAAATAGCGGTGGGAAGTTGCTGACCCAAAGCGGGTCTTGAGCGTCCGGGGAAAATATCCTGAATGTTAAAAGCCCGTTCGTAAAGGTTATTACTTGCACCGGCGGTAATTTGCGGACTCACCGTGCCGGAATTTGTTCCGAAACCTCCGGTAAAAAATGCACTTGGGTCAAGCGTGTAAACTGACATCTTGGCTCGGCGGTAGTTGTAACCTAATTCACCAAATTGTCCACGTTCGCTGAATTTTTCGGGCGTTGCTCCGAGCCGCCACCTGGTGGGTTGGCGGGTTAAATCGTTGATATTCCGAGCGGTCTCAAAATCATCAATCATGGCATTTCCGCTCACTCGCTTATTATTCACGCCTGGTCTTAGCTGGGCAAACTCTGCGGTAAGCTGAATTGCTGACGTCTCTTTTGTTTCTAAGAATGGTATTTTATCGAGTGCACGGGTTAAGCCGTACCAGTTCGTTTTTAGGTTTAAGTCAAGTCCCCAGATCGTATTATTTACGGGTTCGTTCCCGATGGCGGCTCTTGTCAGGAATCCAGGAGTAGTTTCCCGCATATCCATTAACGTGGCTCCTAAACGTAGAAACCGACCCACGGTATAGTCTAAACGTAATCCAAATAATCGCCTGAACTGAGCCTGAAACAAATCGGGTCTTTCGTAATCAATGCGGATTTGCCTCGCGGAATTAAGAATGCTTTCGTTTGTCAAACGGATTCTGCCGAGCTGATTATCAACGGTGTAATCAACGCCCTGCTGTAACTCAACACCCCCGGCATAAACTCGAACGGATTGCCCCGATGCTCCCAAAGGAAGCGGGATTTCCCGACTGCTTAACCGAACGCTTCCCGTAATGAAAAACTTATTCTTAGTGTTTATCTGTTGGGCATCAACCAGTGTTTGCTCGTACAATTCATCAAAAACGTATTTCTCTTTTAGCAACTGTTCGTTTGCCGTGAACTTAGATTCTAAGAATGAACCGAACGGCTCAAGCACGGGGAAAATAATTTTTCCGTACTGCTCATTCACCGTAATTCCTTCGATGTAGTCAAAGTTACCATCGGGTTGCGGGTCGAGGTTATAATTCAACTTATCAAGTTTCATTACCTCAATCAGCGGGCGGTTTTTCAACTGTGCCCCTTCTTGCAGGTTTGGGTTGTCAATACCTGTGCGGTCGTCTTTGTAAATAATTCTGAGTTGAAAACCGTCCCGCTCAATTTGTCCTTGACCCATCGAGTACACGTTTTTCATCATCAAATCCCACATTGGATTCTTGAGGTTATTCCGAATCGTGGAAGACTTCAACATCTTCATCGTAATCACCTGATCAGCGGGACGGATAGAATAATCTTCCGCTAATTCGCCGACCTGATACTTGCGACCGTTGAGTGTGTATTCGTACGCAACGGCGAGAATTTCATCGTTCCGAAGTGGCGTAAATAAGGAGATATAACCAAGTTCGGGTTGCAGAATAAACTCCCGATCAGTTAATCTTTTTGCTCCGCGTAATAATTCAAACCCAACGCCTTTCTTTAAGCCAAGTTCTACTAATTCACTATTGGTATTGTCAATTGTCCGGAACGATTCGTTGTTTGCTAACTTACTGTAAATATCGTTTACGTTGTTATCTGCGGGCTGTCCGGCCTTTCCAATGAAGGATTCGTTAAACGGTTTTGGTTCACCCAAATCTGCAATTCCGACGAGATTTCGCATGCTCTCAACCGTATTTGTTCGGTTAGTTACGTAGACTTCCACGCGGGTAATCCGAACGCCGGAAAGTACCATTGGTAAGTTACGAAGTGCTTTTTCGTAATTATTTCTGAAGTACTGCCCTAAGAAAAAGTGGCGATTTTCGTCGTAACTATCACTTCTGATTTCAAACGGACGGGTTTGGTTTCCTCCGTTGATAATTATTGATTCGGTGCGGGATTGTTGATTGGCAAAAACGGAGGTCACATAGAGTTTGCCAAAGCGTAAACCCACTTTCCCGCCTTGCAGGTTCTGCACGCCGGGAATTAGCTGACTACGCACGGGCATGCTGACGTTTCCGAGTTCAATGGATTGTAGAATATTTTCTGGCTCGTTGCGGTAATTTATCTTAAACTGATTCTCCGTGCCAAAGGCTGATTTCGTATCAAAATTTCCGATAACGCCGAGCTTATCTTTTATATTTCCGAATTTGTCTAAAGCCCCCGCTGGATTTTTAATATTTCCGAATCGGTCAAGCTGATCCAAACCTGGCGATTGATTTGGCAAGTTTCCCCGACCAGAGCTACTGCGTCCCGGAATGCCACCGCCGCTCTCTCCCCCGCTAAAAAGACTGTTAAAGTTGATGTTAATTTGCGGGTCTAATTGGAAAATGGGTGTGCGACGCTGAAAGACTGGAAGAAACGGATTGTTGATGAATTGCTGCCCAATTCGTAAGTCAACGCTGATGAAGCCATTGGGAGTAAATTCCGGAATCTTACCACCGAAGATTCGGTCTAAGACCGGATTTTTGTTGATCGAAGGATTCAAACCACGCCCGCTTACTGTACTGTTTCCATCTGCCAATTTTTCGTAATCCCGCATGATACTTTTGCGGATAGCGGCATTCTGAATGCTCGAATATTCGTCAAACGTAAGCGTTTGCGGTGCTCGGTAATTCAAACTATCTGAAATACGTTGATTTACGTCAAATGTTCCTTTCTGCGGTTGGTACTGAATAGAAGTTTTGACTTTAGACGGAGTCGTGGTGTAAAATGGCGACGAATAATACGGCGTTCCGAAGCGACTTAGGTAGCCTTCTTGCCAGCGAAATACGGGACGGGTGCCGCTTTTACTCACTGAATCGGGAAATGCGAGCGTTGGTGTATCGAGAAACCGAGCAGGAGCCTCCACTTTCAACGTATCAAACTTGGCCGTAAGGCTGTCAAGCGATACTTGACCGAACGCAGAAAGCGTGCCGCATAAACTCAGTAATAAGAGAAAAGTGTTCTTTAAGTAGTTTTTAGGCATATAAAAAATGCTTGTTTTCAGCTGTTTCAGGCTTCGTGTTAAAACGACCAAAATCTTGCCATTATTCTAAGGAACGCCCTAAAGTTTTGATTTTTTTGATTTAGCGGAGAGCCAATTTGATGAGTTCTTCGAGTGAGACATCGCCTCCGGTGCGTCTCAATATCGTATCGACGTTCTTTTCGGCGGCGGCTTTCGGGATTCCCAACGTAGTCAAAGCGGTAAGGGCTTCGCTGCGAAGTGTTAGATTTTGGGAAGCGAAAACGGTTGGGTTCACGCCCGATGCCACTACTTCTTTCTTGAGTTTATCTTTTAGTTCGATAATTGTCCGGGCGGCAGTCTTTGCCCCGATGCCTTTAATACTTTGCACCGTTCTGACATCCTCCGAAATAATTGCTTGCTTTATCTCATCAGAAGAAAGCGATGAGAGCATGATGATGGCGGTACTCGGTCCAATGCCCGCAACGCTGATTAGGTTTTCAAAAAGCTGTTTTTCGTCAAACTCACTAAAGCCGTAAAGCGTTTGGGAGTCTTCTCGTACAATCAGTAGCGTGTGCAGTTTTACCTTTTCGGTATTGTCGTGAAGTTTACTGTAAGTTTGCAGCGAAATTTTTACTTCGTAACCAACGCCGTTGGCGTCAATAATTACGTGCGTTGGGTCTTTGTATGCAAGTTTTCCGTCTAAAAAAGCAATCATATATCACAAATAGGTGTAACACAAAGGTAGGTAAATTACTGAATAACATTCTTCAATTCACGTTCGGTTTTGATTCCGCTGTCTCGCCAGTTTTGCCGCCCGTTTTTAAACAGGATTAGTGTTGGTATTTCGTTCACTTTGTAAGCATTCACAATATCTTCGCTTTTATCAGCATCTACCTGAAGAAGCGTCACGTTGGGGTGCTCGCGGGCTATTTTTTGTAAAATGGGTTTCATTTTCTTGCACGGACCGCACCAATCGGCGTAAAAATCAACCAGTAATATTTCGGTTGTTTTTATTTCACGCTCAAAATCTTTTGTTGTAAACGCCGCTATGGGTTTTGTGAATACCTGAGAAGAAACGTACGGTTTGCTACTTGCGGTCCAATTCGTGAAGCCTTTTTCGAGTTCGATAACGTTTTTAAAACCCAATTCAGAAATATAAGTTTTGGCTTGTGAACTTCTAATTCCGGCGTAACAGTAAATGAATAACGGCTGGTTTTGATCAAAATTTTCCAGAATGAAGCTTTCAAAGCCGTCTGAATTATAGTCGAAGTTGACCGCTTTTTTTATGTGCCCAACCCCAAAATCGGCGTCATTTCGCAAATCCAGTAATTGCGGTTTATCAATGGTTTTAAGCTGTTCGTAAAAATCACTCGGGCTCAAAGTAGTTACCTGAGATTTACTGGAAATACAAAAAATAAGTAACAGAAGTGTGAAGGTTATATTTCGGTGCATTGTTAATTATTCGTGCGTTTGTTGAACGGGAAAGGCACAAAGTGAAATTTCTTAAAACTTGGCGTTATTTGCGTAAAAAAATAGCAATAATATTACTTTTTAAACTTGCGGCAAATTTTGTTCCAAACTTACCAACCGAGGTGCTGACGTTAAAATTTGATAACGCCCGAAAGTATCACAACATTTAAAAAAGTTGTTTATTTGTGCAGTAATTCGATTTGTTCGCTATTTATTGTACAATTTAAGTACAAAGTTGAACTAAGCCAATCGAAATACGTACTGCTGATCAGCTGGTCAGCCGATTTTTAACCAAAAATACTATTAAATGAGTCAAATCGTAAAAATTCACGCCCGTCAAATTCTTGATTCCAGAGGAAACCCAACCGTAGAGGTTGACGTAATGACCGAAAACGGATTCGTAGGTCGTGCGGCGGTTCCATCGGGAGCTTCTACTGGTGTTCACGAAGCCGTTGAACTCCGTGACGATGACAAAAATGTCTACATGGGAAAAGGCGTTTTGAAAGCCGTACAAAACGTAAATGAAAAAATAGCCGAAGAATTATTGGGAGCAAACGTGTTTGAGCAAAACATGATTGACCAAGCCATGATTGACCTCGACGGCTCGGAAAATAAAGGAAACTTAGGAGCAAACGCTATTTTGGGCGTTTCGCTGGCGGTTGCGAAAGCAGCGGCTCAGGAAGCGGCGTTGCCGTTGTTTCGTTACATCGGTGGCGTAAGTGCAAATACATTGCCCGTGCCGATGATGAACATTATAAACGGTGGTTCGCACGCCGATAACTCTATCGACTTTCAGGAATTTATGGTAATGCCCGCCAAGGCAGATACTTTTTCTGACGCGTTGAGAATGGGGACGGAAGTCTTCCATCACCTGAAAAAAGTATTGAGTGCAAAAGGGTACTCAACTAACGTAGGTGACGAAGGTGGATTTGCTCCGAATATCGGTTCAAACGAAGAAGCCATCGAAACTATTTTAATCGCCATTGAGAAAGCGGGTTATAAGCCAGGCGAAGATATTTTTATCGCCATGGATGCTGCTGCTTCTGAGTTTTACGATAAGGAAACTGGACTTTATACGTTCAAGAAATCAAGCGGAAAGCAATTGACTTCGCAGGAAATGGCGGCGTATTGGGATAATTGGGCGGACAAATACCCAATTATTTCGATTGAAGACGGCATGGACGAAGACGATTGGGATGGCTGGGCAGAATCTACCCGTTTATCTGGTCACAAAATCCAATTAGTGGGCGACGACCTTTTCGTAACGAACGTAAAACGTTTGCAGGAAGGAATTGACAAGAAGATTGCCAACGCTATTTTGGTGAAAGTAAATCAGATTGGTTCGTTAACCGAAACAATTTCTGCCGTGAACCTTGCTCACCGCAACAAGTATAAGAGCGTAATGTCGCACCGTTCGGGAGAAACCGAAGATGCCACAATTGCTGACTTGGCGGTTGCGTTAAATACCGGACAAATCAAAACCGGTTCTGCTTCGCGTTCTGACCGGATGGCAAAATACAATCAGCTTATCCGCATCGAGGAAGAGTTAGGTGATTCTGCTTACTTCCCAGGATTGAAGTTCTGATTTTTTGATAAATCTATTTTATGAAAAGAGCGACTGTAATGGTCGCTCTTTTTTTGTGGTATCCGTTACCAACGGTTCAAAAGTTTACATTTGTACATTTAATATCGACTTTTACGCTACACTAATGACAATATATGACGGATATGTGTACTTTTAGTTCACACACCGAATTGTTAGCAGTAAAGCAAAAAAAACTATTACTGACATGAGTGATTTTAAAACATATAAAGATTGTTATACGCCTGTAGACAAAAATGAGGCTCAAAAAGGTGGTGGACAAGGATTAACATTTAAGGTAAGAAGAACAGCATTAAGACAAGACTTACCGATATTCATTATCAAGGTTTTAAAACAACAAAAAGACATTGAAAGACGAACTAGGATGGTTAGGGAATTTACTTCTTTACAAACATTAAAAGCTAGTGGAATTCCTTCAGCAATTGAATCTAATACTGAATTTTATGATAATTTAGATTATAAACTTTTCATTGTAATGGAATATATTAATGGCATTACTGTGTCGGAATTAGTTCAAGCACTTTTGAACAAAACTCTTAAAATTTCTTTTTCAGAAGTCGCTGCATTTTTTAATAGACTTTTGGATATAACAAGTAGCTGTCATAAAATAAATATTATTCATCGAGATTTAAAACCAGATAATATTGTATTAAAGGATAATGACTTAAGTAAGAGTGTGTTTTGGAATTTAAACATTTTGCATTAAAGTAAGAACCAGCTACCTTGTTATCGACTAAAACATAAGGTAATGAAAACAAATTTCTCTGAATTCTCTGATTCTCAGTGGGAAGGTAT
>Ga0222709_1000180_pt1 | contig 20272 bp, 18 predicted proteins | sample AntAcemetage1692_FD_179822 | JGI IMG/M metagenome (GOLD analysis project Ga0222709, IMG submission 179822) | Saline water microbial communities from Ace Lake, Antarctica - #1692 | ecosystem: Environmental > Aquatic > Non-marine Saline and Alkaline > Saline | place: Antarctica: Ace Lake...
GTTTTTTAACCTCACGTGCCTGTCTTAAAACCGTGCCTAGTGCCATGCTGTTTTTTGTTTAGAAATAATTTACTCAAAGTTAGTATATTTAGGGTTAGGAAAATAATCATAACGGATTGTATTTTCGACGCAATTAAACACCGCTCAAAAAGTTTTTTTCGATTCAATACTTAATTTTTTTAATTTAAATTCCCTATCTGATTAATAATAGATGTCTGAATTATTACACCTTTATGAAAAACTGCTGAAGCTACACGGTTATAACATGCCGAGTAAAGACTTGCGTTTGCGTTTTTTAAGTGATTCAGAACAATCAGTTCAAGTACTTACAAACACAAGTGACTATTTTAACATTAAAAATGCAGCATTACATATCCCTAAAGAGTCATACCCCGCATTGCCAGAATATTTCATTGCACAGGTTCAAGACAGTTTTAAAGAAAAACTCATTTTAGTACATAAAACTAGTGATAATCTATTTTCTAGGACTAAAGACAACTTACCATTTGAAAGGGTTAGTACAAGTGCTTTTCTGGAAAACTGGAATGGATTTGTATTTGCAATTGAGCAAAACACCGCAAATTCAAATTCAAGCAAAATAGATTTCACAAAGTTTTTATTACCTGTTACAATCTTCTTTTTACCTTTTCTTTATGTGTTTTTAACAACCGAAAATGTTAACAGTAGTTTTTTACAACTTAGTTTGTGCGTTGGTGTTCTAATTTCTGGTTATATTATCAAGGAGAAGTACCTTTCGTCTATTAATGAAAGTAGTGCTATATGCAAGCTAGGAAAAAAAACGAGTTGTAAAAGCGTTATTAACTCGCAATGGGCATTGCTATTTAATCGTATAGAATTGGCGGATGCTGCTTTTATTTTTTTCATAGCCACTTCCCTTTTTTATTTAGTAACCCTAAGCACAGGCTTAGTTGGATTCATAGCCGTTTCAGGTTGCCTGATAATACCGTATGCAAGTTATCATCAAGTAGTATCTATCAAACAATGGTGTCCTTTGTGCATCGGAATTTCAATTGCGCTACTTAGTGTCGTTGGATTAAGTGTACATGCGATATCAAAACCAGTCGTAAGTTATGAAGATATTGCACTCTTTATAACCACTGCAAGTATTGTTTCGTTGTTGTGGCATCAATTAAAACCTATTATCCTCGATTCTCAAAAAATGGAGAAATATGAGTTGAAGTATCTAAGACTGTGGCGTAGTCCTGGAATTGCGGAACAATACTTAGGCACTCAACCTATGGTACAAATACCAGTATCGGAACTATTTGATAAAGTAAACAACAATAACGCTGTGCAACTTACTTTAGTAACGAATCCTAACTGTAGCAGCTGTAAAAAAATATATCAACAAGTACATGCGGTTTTGGAATCGACAGAAATACCCATAATTTTTAATCACGTTTTTTTAGTAAATCCCGAAGCAAAAGAGAACAAAGAATATCAAATTGTAAGTTCGCTAACGACCGTTAAAAATGAACTTGGTGTAATAGAGATGGATAAAGCTCTTAGCGCTTATTTTGAAAAACCTGACATCAACCATATTCAATCCTATAGGCTGTCAACAACTACCGCTGAAAGTAAAAATGAAGTAGAGAAAGAAATACGTAATCATCACGATTGGTGTATGTCTAACGGTGTTAGTTATACACCATGCTTAATCATTAATGACCGAATATTGGACATAAGTATAACTAATGACGAAATAGAATCAATAATAAAACACTACTACGAGCAAGATTTAAAAGAAAAGTTCATTGTAGCAAACACATTCATTCCTGCAGGATGATGGCAGAAGCTAGACTGTCATATTTATCGTTCTAGCAATTTTTTAACAACAAAATTTATATTAATTATGTTAAACAATCTATTAAAATTAGAAGGAGTAGCTGTACTCTCTAAAGAACAGCAAAAAAGTGTAAATGGTGGGTATAGCAAACTATACTGTGCTTACCATTCAACAAACATCGTTATCAAGGTCGAGGGCGGCCAGGATATTGTCATCCACCGTGCGCATTTCACTTATGAAGAATGCAGGGCGTTGAAAGATTAGAAATAATTAGAATAAATCTGGCAAACATATCGTAAGATATGTTTGCTTTTATTAACAGTAAAAAATGACCATAAAATGACTTCAAAAATTTACATAGTACTACTATTCCTTTCTTTTCAATCTTTCGCGCAAAATCGAAATGTAACTATTATTAATAAGTCAAATCTTCAAAAGCTTGCGGGAGTTCAAGTTTTGTCAAAGGATGGTGGACTTTTGATTACTTCAAATACCGAGGGTCAAGTTAGTAGAGAGGTTTTGCTGAAAACAGGACTTAAAAGTATAGTGATTTATGATTCAGATTTTGACATAATCGAATATAATATGGATGAGATACCTGACGTTATTTATCTGTCAGAAAAAATTGTTAGTCAGCTAGACGACATAATAATTTATGGACGGAAAAAGGATAACAAGTATTTTAAAGTTAGAGGATATGCAAGAAGCTGGCAGCTTTCTAATGGATTGTTGGTTAAATATGCTGATGCCATTATCGAGTATCGCATTCCTTATGAAAATAAAGGCAATGATGTGGTGACTGGCATCAAACAAAATGTAATAGCTTTCAGAACTTTTAATACAGATAGCACTAAACAGAAACGTCGGGGCATATTTATTTCTGGTTATGATCCATATTTCGAAGTTCGTATTCCACGTCGCGATATTTTAAAAAGACAAAGTTATAAAGAATTTAGCATCGAAAAGAATGAAGATGATACATACCAAATCAATAGCGGAGGCAAAAACGTAGGTTCCGTTGTTTATGACGAAAATAAGATACCAATTAAAATAAATCTAGCGGAGAATATTGATGGGGAAGAAGAAATAAAAAATGTTTTTTTTAAATTTTCTTATGCTACAAGTGATATAGAGAAATGGATAGGTTTAGAAAATCAACGTCATTTATCATATTCCTTTTCAAGTGAAAAAAGAATACAAGAATCTCGGCTAGAAAATATCACTGTCGAAACTATTAACGAAATATTCATAGATGATAATGTCATTTATTTCATTGACAAGACTAAAAATTCAAAAAAATATGTGAGTAACGATTTTAGTTATTATAATTATGAATTTTGGAAAGAAGAAATTGAAAAACATCCATTACCTGCACATATAGAAAGTCAACTTACAAACACCAACGAAAATAGAAATTATTACTAATTTTGACTAAATTCCCGCATTACAAACAGGCAGACCTTAAAGACTGTGGTCCTACTTGCCTCAAAATCATTTCAAAATATTACAAGAAATCTGTCGAAATACAGTATTTAAGAACCCTATCAGAGACCATTAGAACTGGGAGTAGTCTGCATGGTATAAGTAGTGCCGCGGAAGCTATCGGTTTTCGTTCATTAGGTGTAAGGACAAAAGCGGCGGTTTTGGAACACGTGCCTTTACCTTGTATTCTGCATTGGCAAGGTTATCATTATGTAGTTTTATATAGTACCTCAAACGGTATTTACCATATTTCAGACCCGGCATATGGTCTGTTAACTTATACGGAACGGGAATTCTTAGATAGCTGGATAGGGAAGGGAGCTACATTATCTACGCAAGCAGGCGTAGCATTATTTTTAGAACCTTCACTATCCTTTTACGACCATGAATTTAGCACAAACAAAAAAAAAGAATTTGGTTTTGCCATGTTGTCGCGGTATGTATTTAAATATAAACCCTTTTTATGGCAGTTGGTTTTTGGGTTGCTTGCTGCCAGTATCTTGCAGCTTATTGTCCCTTTTCTAACCCAAAGCATTGTGGACATCGGTATTAAAAACCAAGATGTTAACTTTATTTATTTAGTGTTATTTGCGCAGCTGGCTCTTTTTGCTGGGCGTACGGTTATCCAAGTCATACGCAGCTGGATTTTATTGCATTTAAGTACACGCATTAATATATCGCTGGTATCAGACTTCTTTATAAAACTCATGAAGTTGCCTATTGCATTTTTTGATTCTCGCGTTACGGGTGATATTTTGCAGCGTATTAATGACCACAGGCGCATAGAGCGCATTCTGACCACGTCGTCCCTAGATGTTGTTTTTTCTATGGTAAACTTGTTGGTGTTTTCTGTTGTACTGCTATATTATGACGTACGTATTTTTGCCGTGTTTGCTGCGGGTAGTGTCCTTTACTTTTTATGGATTGTACTGTTTCTTAAAAAAAGAGAAGCTTTAGATTATAAACGTTTTGCACAAGTGAGTGAAGAGCAGAGCAAGGTTATAGAAATCATCAATGGGATGCAGGATATAAAACTGCACAATGCTGAGAAACGTAAACGCTGGAACTGGGAATTTACGCAAGCACGTTTATACAAAGTAGCAATCGAAGGTCTTGCGCTCGAGCAATACCAAAGTGTAGGTTCTGGTTTTATTAATGAGCTTAAAAATATTATTATTACGGTATTGAGTGCTACCTTGGTTATTACTGGAGACATTACCCTGGGTATGATGCTAGCCATAAGTTATATTGTAGGGCAACTAAACGCGCCCATTGCGCAGCTTATTAACTTTATAAAAGAACTACAAGACGCTAAAATCTCATTGGAACGCTTGGGCGAAATCCATAACAAAGAAGATGAAGAAGCAGACCCAACGCAAAAAATAAGTGATTATAGTACAAATGAACCCATTACCCTAGAAAAGCTATCCTACCGCTACACAGGCAGCGAGCAGCTGGTTTTAGAAAACTTAGAGCTTATTATTCCTGCAAATAAAGTAACCGCTGTTGTAGGCAGCAGCGGTAGCGGTAAAACCACTTTAATGAAAATATTACTTAAATTTTATGAACCCATTACAGGCAGCATAAAACTAGGGCAGCACAACCTGCAAAATATTTCCCAATACGCATGGCGCGACAGTTGCGGTGTGGTGATGCAAGAAGGTTATATTTTTAATGACAGCATCGCTCACAACATTGCAGTAGGTGACGATTATATAGACAAGAAAAAACTCGCGCATGCCATACACGTTGCTAACATTCAAGAATACATCGAGTCGCTACCCTTATCTTACAATACCCAAATAGGCATGGAGGGCATCGGTTTAAGCACGGGGCAAAAACAACGCTTACTCATTGCGCGAGCCGTTTATAAAAATCCAGATTTTTTGTTTTTTGACGAGGCAACCAGCGCTCTCGACGCAAATAACGAAAAAGTCATCATGGAAAACCTCAACACTTTTTTTAAAAATAAAACTGTAGTCGTTATTGCTCACCGTTTAAGCACCGTTAAAAATGCAGACCAAATAGTCGTCCTAGAACGAGGCAAAATCGTAGAAACAGGGAATCACGATACGCTTACTAAAGCAAAAGGAGCGTATTATGAATTAGTTAAGAATCAGCTGGAGTTGGGCAATTAGCAAGTTATGAGCTACGAGCATGAGTTTTGGAAAAAATGTGCATAAAACGAACATTAAACCCCTTCCAGCGGAAGGGACTTTTAAATGTTATAATAAAATAATAAGAGAGTAGCACGAGCGCAGCGAGAATCATCTGAATTTTCCCTTGAGGGAAATGTCCGCAGGACAATGGGTGTTTGCCCAAAGTGAGCAACAAACGAGTTAAAGAACAAAAATAAAATCACCCTAAATCCCTTCCAGCGGAAGGGACTTTTTAAAATAGTGCGCGAGGAATTAACTAGTAAAAAGTAGGTTAAAGTTTTTCCTTTAAGGGAAATGTCCGCAGGACAATGGGTGTTTGCGCAAAGTGACAAAATCAAAAAAAAATGAGTAACACAGACAAACTAGCAGAAATGCAACTACGCAGTGACGAAGTACAGGAGATACTGACCAAAGTGCCGTCGTCCATTATACGTTATGGCAGCGCAAGCTTGCTTTTAATGATTGTGCTTGTACTTGCAGTATCGTGGTTTATAAAATATCCAGATATTATAACAACAGATGCCATCGTGACCACAACCACACTTGCGCAAAAAGAACAAGCGCAAACCAGTGCAAAAATTCAGCAATTGCTCGTTAAAAATAATGAGTTTGTAAATGCTGGTGATCTCATTATGATTTTAGAAAACACGGCAAATTATAGCGATGTTCAACGATTGTCTCAAACTATGGACACGCTGAGTTTAGATGCGGAACCTTTTGTTTTTCCGTTAGATAAATTGCCAGTCTTGTATTTAGGAATCTTAGAACAAGATTATGCCGCTTTTGAAAATGCGTACTTAAACTACGACCTCAATCGTAAGTTAAAACCTTATGATAACACGCGAAGTGCTCAAAATATGAGCAGAGAAGAATTGCAACTGCAATTGCAAAATCTCGCATTGCAGCGCGAGACCAATAAAAAAGAGCTAGAAATAAATACCAAAGAACTGCAACGTTACAAGCAGCTCTATGACAAAGGCGTTATTGCAGCACAAGAATATGAGTTGAAACAACTTGCAAACATGCAGTTTAAAAGAAATTACGACGCTTATGAATCGCAAATATCCCAACTGCGCAGCCAGATCAAAAACACCACCAGCGGCATGCTGGGGACGAGTATAGCAAATGAAACAGCAGCTTATTCCTTGCGCAAAATAACAAACCAGTCTTTTATAAACCTTAAACGTGCCATTGCAGACTATGAGCGCAACTGTATCATTAAAGCAACAACCACAGGCGCAGTAAGTTTTAGTAATAACTGGCAGGAAGGGGTTTTTGTAAATCAAAACGATTTGCTATTCACCATTTTCCCGCAAAACACAACTGCCTTCACTGCACTCCTCAACACACCAGCATTAAATGCAGGAAAAATTAAAGCAGGTCAGCGTGTCAATATTAAACTTGCCAACTATCCAGATGCCGAGTTTGGCAGTCTCACAGGCAGCGTTAAAAGCCTTTCCAAAACAGCAAACAAAGATGGTTTTTACCTAGCAACGGTAGATTTAAATAAAGAACTCATAACCACGTATGATAAAAAGATTGAACTTAAGCAAGAGGCCATCGCCACTGCCGATATTGTTACTGAAGATTTAAGATTACTGGAGCGCTTCACCTACAAGTTTAGAGCGTTGTTTACGAGGTAGATTGTCTACAATGATGTTTAACTTGTTACGTTTTCGCGAAAGCGAACCTACAAAAAAACCGCAAATCATAACGGCTTGCGGTCTTGTATTTAAATTCTGAACTCATGACTTCGAAAGAAACCTACTTCTTATTAAGTACTTTCTTCACACCTTCTACCACGTGGCTAGCATTAGGCAACCACTCTGCAAACAGTACTGGTGAGTAAGGTGCTGGAGTGTCTTGGGTGTTTATTTTATAAATAGGTGCGTCTAGGTAGTCAAAAGCCTCAGCCTGTACCATGTGCGATATCTCTGTAGATACGTTACCAAAAGGCCAAGCTTCTTCTAATATCACTAAACGGTTTGTTTTCTTAACCGACTTTAAAATTGCTTCTTTGTCATACGGGCGCACAGTGCGTAAATCTATGATTTCACAAGAGATTCCTTCTTTTGCTAGCACGTCTGCAGCTTTGTATGCCTCTTTAATTATTTTTCCAAAAGAAACGATGGTCACGTCTGTTCCCTCACGTTTTATTTCGGCAACGCCTATAGGGAGTACGTACTCGCCTTCAGGAACCTCACCTTTATCACCATACATTTGCTCAGACTCCATAAAAATAACGGGATCATCGTCGCGTATCGCTGCTTTTAAAAGACCTTTTGCATCATACGGGTTAGACGGTACAATCACTTTAAGACCTGGCGTGTTTGCAAACCAGTTTTCAAAGGCCTGTGAGTGCGTCGCACCCAGCTGACCAGCGCTTGCAGTAGGGCCTCTAAAAACAATAGGGCATTTAAACTGCCCACCGCTCATTTGTCTGATTTTTGCGGCGTTATTAATAATTTGGTCTATTCCTACCAGGGAGAAATTAAAGGTCATGTATTCTACAATAGGGCGGTTACCCGTTAAGGTACTGCCTATCGCTACACCTGCAAAACCCAGCTCGGCAATAGGCGTGTCTATCACACGCTTTGCACCAAACTCGTCCAGCATTCCCTTAGACGCCTTGTAAGCACCATTATACTCGGCTACTTCTTCACCCATTAAATAAACAGATTCGTCGCGGCGCATTTCTTCACTCATCGCCTCGCATATAGCCTCACGAAATTGTATCGTTTTCATATCTTATTATATATAGCAAACTAAGCCGCAAAAATAAGTCATATAAACAAACGCTTTGAAATATTCGGTAAAAAAAATAAGCGTCCTAATGTATAGCCAAGAATTGTTATTTAAGAGTTCGCATCACAGTTGCGGGGATATTTCAAACGTCCTACGTAAGAGATTACTCCGAAACCTTTTCCCCAACCCTGAAAGGTGCCGTTTCTACATGGTATTTTAGAAGAACTCTTTTTAAAAATAAGCCTGTTGTTTCCGCACCGTTTCGGGTTGGGGAATGGAAACTTAGCATGAAGTTGTCTTTTACAAGTCGTCTGGGTATCCTGCTATGCACCGTCTTCTTTGGTACGAATATCCTATAAGGAAAAATTGCTGCTGAAAGTACTCACTAGGCTATCGCATAATAAACGATCTAAAAATATTTACTATGCATGCATAGTTTATTTACGCTTTGTGTTGTATCTTCGCAATCGTTTGCAAAATGACTTAAAGCCCGTTAACTATGAAGATATTGGTATGTATCAGTCACGTTCCTGATACCACGTCTAAAATTAATTTTAAAGAAAACAACACAACCTTTGATACAACTGGTGTGCAGTATGTAATAAACCCTAACGACGAGTTTGGCCTTACAAGAGCCATCTGGTTTCAAGAAAAACAAGGTGCGACGGTAGACGTTGTTATTGTAGGTACTATCGACGTGGAGCCCACACTTAGAAAAGCACTTGCCATAGGCGCAAATGCCGCGATACGTGTAGACATGCCAGCGCTGGATGGTTATGCCGTTGCACAGCAGCTTGCAGCAGTGGCAAAAAATGGTGGGTATGACCTTGTTATTGCAGGTCGCGAATCTATAGATTACAACGGTGGTATGGTACCAGGAATGGTCGCTGCAATGACAGGCGCAAACTTTGTAAACACCTGTATATCGCTAGAAATAGACGGCGACAAGGCTACAACCATACGCGAGATAGACGGTGGTAAAGAAACCGCAACCGCAGCCCTACCGCTTATCATAGGTGGCCAGAAAGGACTTGTAGAGGAAAGCGACTTAAGAATTCCAAACATGCGCGGTATTATGATGGCGCGGCAGAAACCCCTTACGGTAGTACCACCAGTAGCCTCAAATGCCGAGACGCTGACTGTTTCTTTTGAAAAACCAGAACCCAAGGGTACCGTTACCTTGGTAGACGCGACTAATCTAGACCGTCTTATAGATTTGTTACACAACGAGGCAAAGGTTATCTAAACGCTCAACTACCGCAAGGTTAATAATAAGAATAGTGCTTTTAGGGAGCTCGCTTTCGCGAAAGCATAAAAACAACAAGCAGGCAAACACATTAAAAAAACAGTAGTTCCAGCAGTAAAGGTGCTACCCAAAATAATAAACATATGTCCGTACTAGTATATACAGAATCAGAAAATGGGGCGTTTAAAAAAACCTCGTATGAGGTGGCCAGCTATGCAAAAGGCATCGCAAACATGATGGGAACCGACGTAACCGCAATAGCCTTTAACGCAAGTGAGGCAGGCGACCTAGGAGCTTATGGTGTGAACAAATTATTAACTGTAAACAATGCAAAACTAGAAAAGTTTACTGCCGCAGCATACGCTGATGCGATTGCACAAGCAGCAAAAAAGGTAGATGCACAGGTGGTGATTATAAGCTCTACTGCCGACTCAAAATACCTAGGCTCGTTGCTTAGTGTACACCTAGAGGCAGGTTATGTGACAAACGTGACCGCTTTACCAGAAAGTGCAAGCCCATTTGTCGTAAAACGTACCGTTTATACAAATAAAGCATACAGCAATACCCAAATAAATACAACCGTAAAACTCATAGGCCTTTCTAAAAACGCTTATGGTCTTAAAGAAAATGCAGTGAGCTGTGCTGTTGAGGCATTTGAGCCTGCATTAAAAGACAGCGATTTTAATGTACAGGTGCAGTCTGTGGATAAAGCAACAGATAAGGTTACTATTGCAGACGCTGAAGTGGTTGTAAGCGCAGGCCGCGGTATGAAAGGTCCAGAAAACTGGGCGATGATAGAGGAACTTGCAGACGTTTTAGGAGCAGCAACCGCTTGCTCTAAACCCGTAAGTGACTTGGGTTGGAGACCACACGGTGAGCACGTTGGACAAACTGGTAAACCTGTTGCATCTACCCTTTATATAGCCATAGGAATCTCTGGAGCCATACAACACCTTGCGGGAGTTAACTCTTGTAAAGTTAAAGTAGTGATTAATACAGATGCCGAAGCGCCCTTTTTTAAAGCAGCAGACTATGGCGTTGTAGGTGACGCTTTTGAGGTTGTGCCTGCCTTAATCGAGAAGTTAAAAGCTTTTAAAGCAGCAAACGCATAATTTAAATGAAGAATTCTCAGCTTTAAGCTGTGCAGATTTGAGAAAAACACTCATTTTTGCACAGCTTCTATATTATGAGCCTAAAACGATTAAACATAAGAGGTATTTCCTACAGCCAAACGCAAAATGGTGCATATGCACTTGTGCTCAAAGAAGTAGACGGAAATAGACAGTTGCCTATAGTTATAGGTGCATTTGAGGCGCAAAGTATCGCCATAGCGCTAGAGAAAGAAATAAGCCCTCCGCGACCGCTTACCCACGATTTGTTTAAAACCTTTGCAGAGCGGTTTGGCATAATCGTTAAACAAGTGATTATACACAAACTGGTAGACGGCGTTTTTTACAGCAGCCTTATTTGTGAGCGCGATAGGATAGAAGAAATTATAGACGCACGCACGAGCGATGCTATAGCACTTGCCGTGCGATTTAAAGCGCCCGTGTTTACCTACGAGAATATACTAGAAGAAGCCGGTGTACAGCAGCACATAAGACCTGACAAAGAGTTACGGCCTTATGACAGTGATGACAATGATACGCTGGAAAGTCTTTTCAGCAAAGAAGACGAGGAAGACGAGCAAGGTTTTGAGCATGTATCCCTAGATGAGTTGCATAAAATGCTGCTTGAGGCAGTCACAAATGAAAATTATGAGCTTGCCGCGCGATTGCGTGATGAAATTTCAAAACGATAACCCAGCCTTTCTAATGAATTCTATGATGGTCAGAATTTTTATTACCTTTTTGTTTTTGATCTTTTCAGCATTAGGTGCAGCGCAAGATACAACAGTCGTAGAGGGCACTTGGATTGTTCAACATAGCAGCAACACTCCTGCGCGTGCCGGGAGTCAGCAACTGGACAGCATTTCTTTTAAAAACCAAAACTACCAACTCTTTACTAGAATAGACAGCTTAAATAGTAGTGGCAAATTTATCGTTCAGGGAGATTTTATTGCACTTTATCCTAGCAACAACCAAAATACCATAAATCAGTTTGAACTTGTAAAACAAACAGCAGCAGGTTTATCGTTAAAAAACAATGGCGTTACCTATGATTTGCTAGCAAAAAGAGAAATCGCTATTGCCTCTGCAAACATGGAGATTCCCAACGATATAGGTTTTAGTTTTAAAAGCTTGTATCGCGGTATCATAGGTATGCTTTTTATACTCAGTTTTTGTTTTCTGTTGAGTAAAAATAAGAAGCAAATAGATTGGAGATTGGTAATCGTGGGTATTACCCTGCAACTTGTTTTCGCAATTTCAGTCCTCAAATTTGAGAGTGTTGCTTATGTCTTTGATGCTATTTCTACCGGTGTTGTGAAATTTTTAAATGTAAGCGAAGCCGGAGCCGAGTTTGTTTTTGGAAATTTCATAGATGCTAGTGGCAGTTGGGGCTATATATTTGCCTTTAAAGTATTGCCTACGATTGTGTTCTTTTCGGCTTTTACATCTTTGCTATATTACTTGGGCATTTTACAAAAAGTAGTGTACGTACTGGCGTGGGTTATGAGTAAAACCATGCGCTTGAGTGGTGCAGAATCGCTTGCTGCGGCAGCAAACATTTTCATTGGACAGACCGAAGCACCGCTTGTTGTAAAACCCTATTTAGAAAAGATGACCAAATCAGAGATGCTATGCCTTATGGTAGGTGGTATGGCTACTATAGCCGGTGGCGTGCTGGCAGCATTCATAGGTTTTTTAGGAGGTGAGAGCGAGGCGCAACAAATACTGTTTACAAAACACTTACTTACCGCATCTATTATGAGCGCGCCTGCTGCCATAGTGATTGCAAAAATATTGTATCCAGAAGACGATGAGATAAACATAGACCGTTCCCTTAAAGTATCTAAGGACAAAATAGGTTCTAACATTCTAGACGCTATATCGCGTGGCACTACTGACGGGCTCAAACTAGCTGTTAATGTAGGTGCCATGTTATTGGTATTTACGGCACTTATTGCCGTAGTAAACTTTGGACTTAAGGATTTAATAGGAGAATATACGGGGCTAAACTCCATTATTGAATCGTCTAGCAATGGACGTTATGACGGGTTCTCCATGCAGTATATTTTAGGAAATGTGTTTGCACCAGTCGCATGGATTATAGGCGTGCATGCGGACGATATTGTGCTCGTAGGGCAATTGCTAGGAGAAAAAACCATACTTAACGAGTTCATTGCATACGGGTCGTTAAAAGATTTAAAAGAAGCCGGCAAAATCATGCATCCTAAAAGTATAATTATTGCGACCTACGCACTTTGTGGCTTCGCAAACTTTGCATCTATAGGCATTCAAATAGGTGGTATAGGCGTACTTGCACCTGGACAGCGCAAAACATTGGCCGCTTTTGGTATCAAAGCCCTTATAGGTGGAACCTGTGCAGCACTACTTACGGCAACCATTGCAGGAATGTTATTTGGATAAATAGATTTGTATTCTTTTTTAATTAACTTTGTTAACTTAATTTTAACAAGTCCAATCACACATTGAATCACGAAAACTACCTAGATAAAAAGCAATACGATTTTGGAACTATTTTCTATTACTCCCGCTATGTTGTGAGCAAAATTAATTTAGAATACCTGGTTGACACACCTACCGCTGCTCGCATATTGAGCGATATAGACCGTTTTTACCAAAACCAAAAGTTTGTTTACATCTCCAACCGAGAGATAGACCACAATGTAGATTTATCTATATACAAACTGGTGAATCCTAAAAAACTCATAGGCATCGCCATTGTGTGCAAAGAGCGCAGCAAAATCAAGCAGGTAGCAGCAGAGCAAAAACTGTATGACGGTTCTTTTGGATTTTTTAAGAATATGAGCAGCGCAATAGCCTGGGCGCAGTTGCTGGTAGAGGAACATAATTAGCCATCTCAAATACGGCTATAAGTCCGTTTTTTCCCTTATTTTTAAAATCTGCTTTTAACAAACACGACACACATACATGCAACAATACCACGATTTACTACAGCACATTTTAGACCACGGTACCGATAAAGGTGACCGCACAGGCACAGGAACGCGCAGCGTTTTTGGCTACCAAATGCGTTTTAACCTGCAAGAAGGTTTTCCCATGGTTACCACAAAAAAACTGCACCTCAAGTCTATAATACATGAATTATTGTGGTTCTTAACAGGCGATACAAATATTAAATACCTCCAAGATAACGGCGTGCGCATATGGAATGATTGGGCAAACGAGCAAGGCGATTTAGGACCTGTCTATGGACACCAGTGGCGCAACTGGAACAGCGAGGAAATAGACCAAATAAAAGACATCGTCCACACGCTTAAAACAAACCCCAATAGCCGCCGCATGCTCGTGAGCGCTTGGAATCCGAGCGTGTTGCCAGACACCTCAAAAAGTTTTAGCGAGAACGTAACAAACGGCAAAGCCGCGCTACCGCCATGTCACGCATTTTTTCAATTTTATGTAGCAAACGGCAAATTGAGTTGCCAGCTTTACCAGCGAAGCGCAGATGTATTTTTGGGCGTGCCCTTTAACATAGCCAGTTACGCACTTTTTACCATGATGGTGGCGCAAGTATGCGACTTGGAGTATGGGGATTTTATTCACACCTTTGGCGATGTACATATTTATGCAAACCACATGGAGCAGGTAGCGTTACAGCTTTCTAGAGCTCCGCACCTACTGCCTACGATGCAATTAAACCCGAACATTAAAGATATTTTCAACTTTACCTTTGAAGACTTTACACTAGAAAACTACAATCCACACCCTGCAATAAAAGGTGCGGTGGCGATTTAGATTTTCGTAGCTCATAATTTGCAGACACTTAGTTCCCATACCCTTTAAGCGTATTCGAGAGCTTGCGTGAACTGCGTTTATCAACGTATTAGAGGAACGGAAACGAAGGTTCCTAGTTGCGCGGCGTACAACTATAGAACAGCGTAAAAGAACGACGAAACTTTCCTCCAGCCAGTTCAACATGCCCAACTCAACCCCAAAGAATGTGGTTTCTGTATCGTTTGAATGAGGGCCGGAAACAATAACGAAATTTCTCGCTCCGTGAGTTTTCAAGTAGATTTAGCAGTGGAAAAATGTGGAAACCTTTAAAACAACCAAGTAACAATACGCACATGCGCAAAACCGCGTTAGTACTTCGCTTTATTTTCATCTTTGCGCTTCTCCTCACCGCGCAAGTAAACACGAAATAAGATACGCGAGCATTGCTACAAACTTGCGTGCGAGACACAAAAAACATAGAACCCATATCCTGCACACACCGTGAAATTATGAAACTAGTCGCGACTGAGGTTATGCGCTTAAGAACTTAATAAACCCAAGACGGTTATTAATTTAGATATACAGATAACGATAAACGAGCGTGGTACGATTACAGAAGTGTTGGTAAATAAAAACCAAAACACTCTAGAAAACCTAGTAAGCAAAAAATTGCAAGCAAGAGGCACGGTTTTACCAGCTAGAAAAAGCGGCGCTTTTACAGCATCTACCTTAACCTACCACACAGACAACGCAACACTTACAGACTATATTCGTCTAGACGACGTGAAAAACATGGTTGTACAGCTACGCGAAATAGCACCGCCGGTAGCGGTTCCCCGCCGCAATATTGTTGCCCTTGAATCTATTGAAGCAATACCTTTTGCAGGTATGGAGGAACCGCCCAGTACAAAAAATGTGCTGCGCTAGAAACTGTACAAGGAAAACAAACCTGCTTTTCTGAATTTGCTAATAAATTATTAGACAAGACGTTACGAAAGTATTTGAAGAAAATGAAAACGAATGAGAGCCATCGTATTTTTGTTATTTTTACCGTTGATGAAAACGGAAATACGATAAATGTTAAGGCTCGGGCAAACGATACTGCGATAGAAAAGGAGGTTCTTAAAATCATGAAAAGATTCCCACAAGTTACCCCGGGCAAGCAGCGTGGTAGTGCCGTTAGCGCGGAATTTGCTTTGGCTTATAAGTATTAAGACAACGCGTTACCGCACAACAGAAACATAAACCAAGACTTGTAAACGTTTAAAGGGTTTCTATAGGTTTGTAATAATAGCGCTTTCACGAAAGCGTGACACAAAGAAAACCTAATAAAAAGAATGCAGAATAAAAAGAATGCGAGATTCCCTAAATTCTGCTTATTTTTGAGGTATGAGCTATTCCCGCAACTTACTTGACCTATTTCTGGCAACCCGCAAAGCCAGCGAGGCTATTTGCGCACCGCTACAAACTGAGGACTATGTAGTGCAGCCCTGTGCAGATGTATCACCCCCTAAATGGCACTTAGGTCACACAACCTGGTTTTTTGAGGAGTTTTTATTAAGCCCACATTTACCCAATTACCAGCGATTTAACCCGCAATATGGCTATGTTTTTAACAGCTATTATGAAAGCGTGGGTGCTCGTGTTGTTCGCACAGATCGGGGTAATTTATCGAGACCTAGTGTGGATGATGTTTATGCATACCGTGCCTACGTAACTAAACACATGGAACTGCTGGTGAAATCTTTTCTTAAAGATGCCCTGCTGCCCGTTTTAGAAATAGGCATACACCACGAGAAACAACACCAGGAACTGCTGCTTACAGATATAAAATATATTCTGGGAAATAACCCATTACAACCAATTTATGGCGCAGTAAAAAACGAGGTTTTTATAGAGGAACATCAAGCGGCTTTTTGCGACATGCCCGCAGGTATTTATGAAATGGGCCATGGTGATGAAAGCTTTTGTTACGATAATGAGCTGCCAAAGCACCGCGTGTTTTTAGAATCGTATGCACTTGCAAACAAACTCGTTACAAACAGCGAGTGGCAAGAATTTATAACCGCCGGTGGCTATAACAATGCGTTATTGTGGCACACCGAAGGCTGGGATTGGGTACAAAAAAACAACATTAACGCCCCGCTTTACTGGTACAAACAAGACAGCCCTTGGCAACAGTACACCTTAAACGGTAGCTGCTCCGTAAACCCTGCGGGAGCCGTCACGCATATTTCTTATTACGAGGCATTTGCTTATGCACAATGGCGTGGCATGCGCTTACCTACAGAGTTTGAATGGGAAGCTGCAAACAAGCATTTTAACTGGGGCAAGCGCTGGGAATGGACAGAAAGTGCTTACCTACCCTATCCTAATTACCAGAAACCAGACGGCGCGCTGGGAGAATATAACGGTAAGTTTATGGTAAACCAGAAAGTGCTGCGTGGCAGTTCTGTCGCCACAGCAGCTAACCATATACGAGCCACTTATCGCAATTTTTTTCATGCACCTTTACGCTGGCAATATACCGGGCTGCGTCTCGCAAAATCATTATGACCAAAAAACAATACTTTCAACTAGACTTTGAGAAACACGTACAGGAAGGGCTGAGTGCCTTTCCTAAATTTTTAAGTTCTAAATATATTTACGATGAAAAAGGCGATGCTCTTTTTCAGCAGATCATGGCGTTGCCAGAATATTATCTGACAAATGCAGAGTATAACATCATACACACCCATAAAAAAGACCTAGCAGCCCTCTTCACAGAGGAGCAAGGTTTTGATCTTATAGAATTGGGTGCTGGTGATGGCAAGAAAACAAAAGTACTGCTGGCAGAACTTGTTGCTCAAAAACGCAACTTTACCTATATCCCTATAGACATAAGCCAGAATTCGATAGACAAACTCGCTACATCGCTGCTCGATACCTGGCCAGAAATAGATATACAGGGCGAGCAAGGTACGTACTTTCAAGTACTGGAACGATTGTCCCAATATAACAAGCGGCCTAAATTGCTCATGGTTCTGGGCTCTAACATAGGAAACCTGAAACATACTGAAGCGATAGATTTTTTGAGCAAACTGCGCAACAGTATGGCACCACAAGATTTGCTGTTTATGGGTTTTGACCAGAAAAAAGACCCGTTGCACATACAGAATGCTTATGCCGACCCACAAGGAGTGACCCAAGAGTTTAATCGCAATTTGTTACATCGTATTAATAATGAAATGGACGCAAACTTTTTGGTAAACGACTTTGAACATTGGGAATCCTACGACCCCGAAACTGGAACCGCAAAAAGCTACTTGCTGGCAACAAAGTCCTGTGAGGTACATATCGCAAAACTCGACCTACACTTGCATTTCAAAAAGTGGGAAACCATTCATACGGAAATCTCGCAAAAATACGACGATAACGTGGTCGCATGGCTCGCTGGTGAAGCTGCTCTTAAAGTAAGTCGTATTTTTAAGGATGAACAGGAACTGTATAAAAACTATTTATTTTACAGCGACTAATTTCATAATTCAACGATAGCCTTTATGACCATTCTGGAATATGACGACCTTGCATTAGTGCCAGACGCTGTTTTTAATGGGCTCATTAAGCAAGATATTTTTTACTTTTCCAGGCCCTTTTTAGCAGCTTTTGCAGCGCACAATCCCGTGATTAGACATGCCTATTTTGTGATTTCAGAATATAGTGCGCCTGTTGCGATCGCCGTAATACAGCAGTTGCAAGTGCGTTTAGAAACTGCCACAGCACAGTTGCCTTTGCACGCAAGACTTGCTAGAAGTGTGCATTGCACCGTCGCTGGCCGCACTGCACAGATTGCGGTTTGCGGCAACATTTTTTTAAGTGGAAACTATGGCGTTTTCGTAAAAAACGCAACGCAAAGCAGAGACATCTATGATATGATAGCTCGGTTTTTACAAAAATCGGTGATTGCAAAAAGGGCATCAGTGTTATTTTTTAAGGATTTTAATGACTCACAAAAAGAACAAACCGTCCTGCTGGCGGACAATAAGTTTACCGCATTTCAGGTAGATCCCAATATGGTTTTATCCATTCAGCCTTCGTGGCAAACGGTAAATGATTACCTGGCACAGCTCAAATCCAAATACCGCATAAAGGTGAACCGCGCAAATTCCCTGAGTGATTCGCTAACTATAAAATCATTAAGCGCCAGCGACATCATTAAAAACAGCCAACGCCTTAATGAGTTAATTACAAACATTACAGAACGCGCACTGGTAAACACTGTAAATTTAAATATGCAAACCTATGCGGCACTTAAAAAAGCTTTCCCAGAAACCGTGCTTTTCAAAGGCTATTATGAGCAAGAAAACTTAGTAGCATTTGCCGTGGCATTTGTACACCACGGTACGGTAGATGCTCATTTTATAGGCATGGATTACGCTAAAAACAAGAAGTTTGCATTGTACCCGCGCATTTTAAACGATTATATAAAAGAGGCTATAGAAACCAGGTCTGTGCTACTCAATTTAGGCCGCACCTCGTCCGAAATTAAAAGTACCCTTGGCGCAATTCCAGAACCGCTTCATTGTTATGTGCGACACAAACGCACAGTGGCAAACCTTATTTTTAGGCCTTTCGTGGGCCAGCTTAAAGCAACGCCATACAAGCAGCACAAGCCGTTAAAAGAATTAAAACATTGAGACTTAAGATGATCTTTTATAAATAAGAATCCTTAAATTGTAATGTAAAGACTATTTACGCCACTAAATAAAAGAGTATTAACCACTTAACCTAAGCACATGAAAGCCATTTGGAACAATGAAGTAATAGCCGAAAGTAACGAGACTGTTGTTGTAGAAAACAACCATTATTTTCCAGCAAGCAGTATGAAAAAAGAGTTTTACCAGCCGAGTAGCACGAAAACTAACTGCCCATGGAAAGGTGCTGCAAGTTATTACACGGTACAAGTAAACGGCAACGAGAATAAAGATGCAGCCTGGTACTATCCAGATGCAAAATATGCCGCCAAAAATATAGAAGGACATGTAGCCTTTTGGAAAGGTGTGCAAGTTGTAGAAAGCTAGTATAGCAATAGTTACTTTTGTACTAACCAGTTTGTTTATATTAAAAACAATTCAGTTCTTAAACAAGCTAATAATACATCTAAAGCCTCTATGCTGACCACAATCCAAAACTCTTTGGAATTTAGAGGCACGAGCACCCGCGATTATAACCGCATGCTCATCGTGTTTTTTATTCTAATGACCGGAAGCGCGTCTATGACGGCGGCCATTTATGCAAAATAGCTCTCACCAACCGATAATTTATAACCTAGCGGGATGCTGTTTCATGAAAAAACTTTTGTCCTGAAAACTGTTTAATCTATGCCCTTAATCGCTACAACCACCAGACGTTTACCCCACGCGAGGCTAAGCTTATAGGCAGATTTACCGCCTATGGTAAACTTAATATTTTGCCTTTCGCTGTCTAGACCACAGTCTAAGCAGACTTAAAAGAACAGAGCAATTGTTTCCCTAAATCCTTTTACTTTAAAAACGATGTCGTCACTCAAATTATGAAACGATGCTTTAATGCGAAAATCAAAAAAGCCATTAACAATTGTACATTCACGGCTATTGGGTTTTATTTAATCTGGTCTTTAAACTACCTCAAATACGGGTATAAACCACGTCTAAATCTGTAATTCCCGCAGCGGCAGTCGTTCCTAAATCCGGAAATGCTTGGTTAATGCGGGCACTATTGAACGTAAAGCTAAACGTTGTAGTTGTGAGCACGACCGCTTGCGATTCACTCACGGTACCACCGTTAACGCTAACAGTAATGGTTAACATTCCGTTTACATAGGTATAAGCTCCCGTTTCTGTGGCTGTTGTACAAACCAGTAGATTGTTTGCATCATACGAAACATCGGCTACCACGGCAGTAAAGCTGCCATCTGCATTAAATGTTACATTCATTTGTTGCACGCAGGTAGCCT
>Ga0222709_1000181_pt1 | contig 20021 bp, 20 predicted proteins | sample AntAcemetage1692_FD_179822 | JGI IMG/M metagenome (GOLD analysis project Ga0222709, IMG submission 179822) | Saline water microbial communities from Ace Lake, Antarctica - #1692 | ecosystem: Environmental > Aquatic > Non-marine Saline and Alkaline > Saline | place: Antarctica: Ace Lake...
TTCGCTGGGTTCAAAACAAGGATACTTACGAAGATCACTTCACTGACAATAATTCAACTCATAAACTTAAGGCAAGGTAAGAAAATCAACAACTTAAAAACCTGCATTGTCTAAATGCACTACGGGTCTATATATATATTAATATATCGTTTTTGAAGGCAACAAAAATCAACCTAACAACGTACTATACAAAAAGGTAAAAGCGTGAATTTATCATTCTCTAAACTATTATATTTCACGGTGCTACTTTTCAGCGGTACCGTCTACGCCCAAAATTCGCTCAGTATAGAACCTATAATTTGTAAAGGTATATATGATGATGCTATGACGTCCATTCTTGAAAGTTCGGCAGCAGAGAACGCCCGAAGCGTAAATAATACCATTGAAACTTCGTACGTGGATTTCCCAGTGCAAGCGAAAACTTCCTTTCAAAAAGCAGTTTCTATTTGGGAAGGTTATATTATATCTCCGCAAAAAATCAAGATTCAAGCGAAGTGGGAATCACTACCAGGTTCAACATTAGCTCAGTCCGGAGCAACGAAAATATACCGAAATTTCACATCAGCACCTTACAGAGATGTTTGGTACCCAGTTGCTCTTGCGGAAGCAATCTCTGGTCAAAACCTTAACTCAGATGAATTTGAGGTTACTATTTCGCTGAACAGAAATGTAAACTGGTCATTTAATATAAATGGCATTCCGGAGAATAATCGTTTTGATATGGTATCTGTAGTACTACACGAAATAGCTCACGGATTGGGTTTTAATTCATCTTTCAAATTAACCGATGACAACCAACGCGGCGGGTGGGGTCAATCTTTAGTACCTTATATTTTCGATATTTTTGTACAGAATGGCAATAATGAGGTCATTCAAGATACCAAGATTTACGGCAACCCTTCGTCGCAATTGAAACAGCAATTAGTAGGTAGTGATTTGTTCTTCTTTTTGGGGAGCAATATTTATGTGGGAAAGCTACCGCAATTAAGTGCTGTTGCCCCCTTCAGAATCGGAGCGAGCGTATCGCATTTGGATGAATCTAATTATCCGCAAGGAAGTGACAATTCACTCATGACTCCCAGTGTTAGATCAGCGGAAGTAATTCACTCGCCCGGCGACTTGACACTACTCATTTTAAATCAAATTGGCTGGGGCATAAACAACTTACCTGTTTCGGGTAATACGGTAACCGCAACAGAACCAGAAGTTCTTCAAACGCTTGTATACCCTAATCCAGTTGAGGACAAGTTAAATATCTATTTCCCCCAAGATAATCCAGTCGATTATTCCGTTACAATCAGAGATATAAAAGGAAGGATATATTACCAGAAGCTTCATCATTCATCTGCGAGCAATCAGTTATTAATTAACACCACTAACTGGCTAACAAGCACTTACTTTGTAGAAGTCAAATCAAGTAATTTTGTTAAAACGCACAAAATTGTAATTCTACGGTGAGGGTATTAGTTTGTTACCTTTGCAATAGTTGGGTAACAACCTTTAATCTCAACGGTGTATTCTACACCATTTGCAGTGCGGAAAGTTGTTTCAATATTTTGATGATTGTACCAAGCGTAAGCAAAGACTAATAATTCACCTTTGTATTCCCGATAAGCCACAAATGGGCGGCGATTGTACGCAGAAGCGTATGGATACTTCTCTATATCGGTAAACCAGTTGTTACCTACTCTCACATCGGCTATGATTGCTTCTGAGTTTTCGAGGATTTCTTTGTGGTCTTTTACAATTGAAAAAGCATCAAAAGCCTGATTTACAAAAGTTACAGGTTTGACCGGAAACATTGACCTGCTTGCATCAAAGACGGCTCTTCTTTCACCCACTGAATTTAGTTCATAGGCTGTAAAGTTGGGGTAAAGGCCTTCAGCATCCTTTGCATCTGACCAAACCGCTTCTGACCAAACCATCAAACCGCCCTCACTACTCGGAGGAGTAAAGAAAGCTACGGCAGCTCCGGTGGCAAACATTATCTCTGGTCCTACCACCTGTTTGGTGGGTACTCTGTAAACCCGATCGTTAAATTTAACCCAGTTATTAGACTGCCTGAATGCTTGCGTTATTGGTTCTACATCATGCCAAATAACGAAAACTGGCTTTTTATCAATTTTGTGCTTTTGAAACAATAAGCCGTGATAGATGAAATCATAAACATAGTTGTATCCGTACAGGTTTGTAACATACTGACCAAAGTCATTCATGTTTGCTCCCCATTCAAGAGCATTTGATGCAGACATAAAGCCGTATTTACCTCCCCAGTTTTTAAACTTTTCGAAATCTCCTCCGCTGTCAAAAGTCAGATCCCGATACGTGCCAGAAATTACCTCATCAGGATTAGCATAACCTATATCTGATATATTTGCATTGTAATTATATATTCTGCGAAACCATGGTAATATATTATTTCCAGTTAATTCGTGGTGCCTTTCATACGCAGAACGAACCCAATTCATAAATACCTGTCCCTTATCACCAGATTTTTCCCAGAAATTCCATATCTCGTTATTGATAAACAAAGTCTTGTATTCTTTACCCAAAAAGTTAGAATAGGTTGCCGCAAAAGCTTCTAAAACTCCCGCCCTAAACGTTACGATGTCAAACTGATGGGCGGCAAAAGCGGCATCGTACCACCTAATCCAAGCACCCGTATCTAGACTACCATCTGGACCGACCTGATAAGCTTTGGGGTGCGGTACACCATTTGACCTGATATACGAAACGAAGTGGTCCATCAAAAAGCGAATCGAATTATCAAATTCAGGACTTTTTATTCCCGATACATTTAACTTATGCCAAGAAGGGTTCATATTCTCCTTGTACGTGGTAGCCAACGACGAAAATATCTCGCCTTCGCTAAGATTCAGTCTTTTACCATAATTATCGTAATACGGAATGTGTGAAGGTTTATAAACGCGGGTATCAGGAGCATAGTAGTAAGTTATATTATTAACTTTTTTAGTCGCTTCGTAATTTGCATCCGGTATAAAGATGGTTTGTTGTGAGGCATTTGAAGCAATCCATGGCTTAAAATTATCGATCATATAAGCTGTAATTGTGATTTCACGACCTTTGTAGGCGGTTACATCTATGCCGTCCCGCATTTGTTCAACAGAAAATGACGTAGCTTCCCTTTCGTATTTATTCGAAAAGCCAAGCAAGTACCTTTTAGAATCTCCATTCTCATCAAAGGAAAAGAGTCTTTCATTATATGCAAGATCTTTTAGTAAGTAGACTCCGCTTTGGGTTTCTACAAGTTCTAAATTGAGCATTGTCCGCACAATTTTCCCCGTGTAATCCATTTCTACAACGCCCGTACCGTACTCGGGAATGGCATAAACTTGCGTATTAGCGACTACATTCCCAATGCGGGCGTCAAAAGTATTACCAGAAACTGTATTAAAGTCACCTACTAAATCAATGTACTGATTTGCCAGTAATTTAATACAGTCTGAGTTTGAAATATCTTCACCAAACTCTATCGTACTTCCAGTTTGGAGGTTACAAACTATATCTGTGGTATCTGTAGAGACCTCACGGACATGACCAGAAATATTGTTTCCGGAGGCGACTAACGAAGGTAGTAATGACAAAGATGCCACAACCAAAAGAAAGGGAATGAACTGCCGAATATTAGCATAAAATAAAGGTAATCCCATAGTACAACTGCGAGTAAACGTCTGTTATAGATTTACCTTGTGAAATCAATAATTATGCCACTTTTATCAACCAGCTACAGGATTTGGCTTTCTTCTTACAATGAATAATCCGAGCATTGTTAAAGCACCATTTAATAGCAGATTCTCAAAACCAAATTGGTAATTGCCGTATGTTTCTATTAGCTGCACCAATCCAAAGGTTAGTATGGGGGCTAGGATGCACACAAACGGTACGAACCGGTCTTTAACTTCGTTTTTTGTATAAATACCGTAGGCAAAAAGACCCAATAACGGACCGTATGTATAGCTCGCAATCTGAAACGTAGCCGAAATTACATCCTGACTATTGAGTTTATGAAAAATAATAATCACGATTACAAACACAACTGAAAATCCTACGTGCGTGCGGTTTTTAAGTTTTTTACGCTCCTTTTCTTCTTTACTCTGAATATCAAGGAAGTCAATACAAAATGCCGTCGTAAGAGCCGTAAGTGCTGAATCCGAACTGGCGTACGTAGCCGCAGTAATTCCAATTAAAAAGGTTACCGCTACTACCAGGCCAGCTGTACCAAAGCCTTCCGCTCCAAAGTATTGCAATGCCAAGAACGGATACAAATCATCCGTTTTAACCGGTATTTCAATTCCTTTTTGATTGGCGTAGATATACATCAAAGCACCTAAACTCAAGAACATCAAATTCACAAAAACTAACACGATTGTGAACCAAAACATATTTTTCTGTGCTTCGTCAATATTCTTACAAGTCAGGTTCTTTTGCATTAAATCCTGATCAAGTCCCGTCATAACGATAGCAATGAATGCTCCCGAAATGAATTGCTTGAAGAAATTTTGACTATCACTCCACCCACCTTTAAAAAAGAATATATCCGAGTAATTACTTGCGTAAACCGTATCAACCATTTCTCCAAAACCAAGACCCAACTCACTAGCAATCAAAATAATAGTTAGAGCAACGGCAGTTATTAAAAACGTGGTTTGTAACGCATCAGTTATGACAATAGTTTTAATTCCACCCTTGAAAGTATAGACCCAAATTAAAGCAATAGTAATAACCACCGAAACTTCAAATGGTACGTTTAACGGATCGTAAATGGCAATTTGCAGCACCATCGCCGCGATGTATAATCGTACTGCCGAACCGAGTGTTCGTGAAAGTAGAAAAAACGCTGAACCAGTTTTATACGACCAAAAACCAAAACGCTTATCCAAATAAGTATAAATCGAAATAAGGTTTAATTTGTAATAAAGCGGCATTAAAACAGTGGCGATAAATAAATAGCCAACCGTATACCCCAATACCATTTGGAAGTAGGAGAAGTCTTTTACTCCGACAGCACCGGGCACCGAAATAAACGTAACGCCCGATAAAGAAGTACCAATCATACCAAATGCCACCAAATACCACGGAACTTCTTTATTGGCGGTAAAAAAAGTATTGGTATCCGCACCTTTTGAAGTTCGATACGATATATATATCAAAATCAAAAAGTAGATAAGCAGGATAGCTATAGCGAGATACGGGGTCATCTGAAGTGCGGTTGGTTAGGTTCAAAGTTTCAAATATGGCAACTTTTTTTTGAATACCTGTCGACAAAAATTTTTCATTCGTAAGAATTGTTTAATTTTGTAATAATTGAAAACTTAAGAAATTGTATGCAAGAGCAGACGTTACCAGAGATTGAAGTAATAGAAGAAAACGATTTAGAGTTAAACGACATTAAGTTATACTCGCTCGTAGTTTTTAACGATGATGTAAATACTTTTGAGTACGTGATTCAGACGTTGGTGGAGGTTTGCGAGCACTCGCCAGATCAAGCTGAACAATGTACCATGATAATCCATTTTAAAGGCAAATGTCAGGTCAAAAACGGGGACTTCAAGGAATTGGCTCCCATGAGAAAAGAAATATGCCGACGCGGAATCTCCGCAGAAGTAATATTGCGATAAAATTTCCTTTGAAAATTCCGAAAAGACAAACGATTTGAACTTTCCTTCTAAACTTATTGAGGATGCTGTATCCGAAATATCCAAACTACCAGGAATTGGAAAAAAAACGGCACTCAGGTTGGCATTACATTTATTAAAAAAAGATGTAAACACCACCCAAGCCCTCACCGAAGCCCTTACAGCTTTGCGTACCCAGACTACCTATTGCCTGAAATGCCACAATATTTCTGACGATATCTTGTGTCGGATATGCACTTCTATAAACAGGAACCAGTCGGTGATTTGTTTAGTACAAGATACCCGTGATGTATTGGCGATTGAAAATACCGGACAATATACTGGGCTTTACCACGTATTGGGCGGAATCATATCGCCGCTAATGGGAATTGGCCCGAATAACTTGAATATTGATTCTTTAATAAAGCGAGTTGCCGAAAGCAGAGAATCTGATGCACCCGTTACGGAAGTAATCATGGCACTCAGTCCAACCATGGAAGGCGATACCACGGCTTTCTATCTACAAAAGAAACTCGCTCAGTTTGAGATAAAAATGAGTACAATCGCTCGGGGAATCCCGATTGGTAACGAACTGGAATACGCTGACGAAATCACGCTCGGAAGAAGTATTCTGAGTCGAACTGATTATAAGTAGATTATTCAGGTATTAGATTTCTGGTATTGAATATTATTTTTTTTCGGCGGGAACCGAATCCTACGCAATAATAATATTCTCTTTCGGATATTGGTACATCCTGCTTTCTGCTTTGTTGAAAATACCAAAAAGTAGCGTAAACATGCCCACCCGACCAATGAACATCGTAAGTACAAGAATTAGCTTACTTGGTGCAGACAAAGTAGCTGTAATGTTTAGTGATAAACCAACCGTGCTGTAAGCAGAGAAGCATTCAAAAGCTATTTCTGTCAGGTTGTGGTTTGGATCAAAAAGGCTAATGCCAAATACCGCCGAACCAATAATCAACAGCGATAAAAATATTACGGCAAATGCACGGTGAATGGAAGTACTGGAAATTTCCCGCTTGAATAAATCCACTCGATTTTTCCCTTTTGTAAGCGAAACAATATTAGAAAAAGCAATCGCAAAAGTAGTAGTTTTAATACCTCCACCCGTAGAACTCGGCGAAGCACCAATCCACATAAGCAATAAGTAAACTAAAATAGTACCCTGCATTAATTCACCCATATCGATGGTGTTGAAACCCGCCGTTCGGGGAGTGACAGAGCCGAAAAACGATTGAACTAATTTCCCGTAGAAAGTAGTATGTTCTTTTAGCACGTTATTATACTCAGTTGTAAAATATAAAAACATACCCACGAGCAAAAGCACGAAAGTAGTTGTCAGCACTATGCGTGAATTCACCGAAACGTTTCGGGCTTGTACTTTGTACCTTTCTTTCAGTAAAACGGTTCGGTAGAGATTATAAAGGACATTTTTTACACTAGTGTATAAATCGTTCACAACCGGGAAACCGATTCCCCCCAAGATTACTAAAAAGCAAATTGCGAGTTGAAAATTATAGTTGAAACGAAATTCTTCGTTAAACAGTCCGTTCGGGAGCGTAGAGAAACCTGCGTTGCAGAAAGCCGAAATAGAATGAAAAACAGAGAACATCCATTCGTCACTCGCGGAGGCGAACTGTCCAGTGTCGATGGTAAAATAAATATAGAAAACGCCCAGTATTTCTACGAGCAATGTATAGATAACAATTTTTATTAACGTTGCAAATAAAGAATTCGGCTTATCCGTTTCGATGATATTCTGCAAAATCAGGTGGTTTCTAAAACTCATTTCTCCCCTAAAAAGGACCGAGAAGAAATTGGTGAACGTCATTAACCCTAACCCACCAATCTGAATCATTATCAACAAGATATCTTTGCCTAATTCAGTAAATTTTGAGGCGGTATCCACCGTTGTCAATCCAGTAACACACACTGCACTCGTGGCGGTAAAAAGAGCATCCACAAAGTTAAGGTTGCCGTTCGTCGCCGACGGAACCAGCAACAACGCAGTTCCAATCATGATTAAAAGCAGGAAACTAACCACAAATAATATGGAAGGGTTGAGTAATGTGACTTTTAGTTGCGTTCCGGCACGCATAACACGCACAACAAAAAATACACAAATCAGCATGTAGAGAAACCATTCCCCCTCTAATAAAAAATTTACGTGTTTGAAGCGGTCAAAGACGAATAGAATACCAAAGAAAACCAGATCGGCTAAAAATTCACGGGAAAAAATACGAAAGCGTCGCCGGTTAATTACACCCAACACCCATTTCGCCAAATACAGAAGCATCGCAAAGCGGGGAATTTGCCTTAGAATACCATTTGCAATGTCTTTTATTTGTGGTTCTTTCGGAACTCCAATCTGATAAAGAACCAAACCGAAGCCAAGGAAAAGCAAAACCGATAAAATAAATTCAATACGTTTGAGAATGGAAGATTTCAGAACAATGAGTCTGTCTAAAAAGTCTATCCATCTATCTTTTATGAACATAAGTAATATAAAAACTGCACAAATGTAATGCTTCTTTACCTTAATTTACAATTCAATATTTACGGTAGAAACGACTTATCTCATTTGTGAACTGGTTATAAATAGGTTTGCAGAATTCAATAAACAACTGTTGAGGCGGCGGAGGCAGCTGCTCTTGATTTCGTGCCTGCCGAATTTGTTCCTTTGTGAGTGCCCGTTCGTCGCCGTTGTAAGTCAACCATTCATTAAACCAGTCAAACTCCCCGGGTAATTCACGCGTGAGTAAAACTTTTTTTGATTGATAATCAACCACTTGCATTAACATAACGCCGTGCGAATGAACCTGCTTTCGGTTTTCAATGATACGAGCAGTCACCGTTCCGTAAACATCCACATTTTACCTTCAACTTTCACCGTGCCCGTTTTTACGCTGTCTTCGCTCGTTACTTGCCTTTCTTTAGAATCTACGCGGGTCTGGCCAACTACAAAATCGATGAACTCTAACCGGACCAAGTGATCGGGCTTTAACTGAATATTTTCCGCCTCTGAAGGTCGATAAAAACAAACGAACTTGTTGAATTCTCGATTTGAAGTCAGATAATCTTCGACTTGGTTTTGGAAATATCCGTAGCTATAATCGTACAATCGGGCGTTGAGGCGTGGTTGCTCAATCACTACATGAACCGAACCCAAGTTTAAGGCTTCTTCCATTTTCTCATTGGAATCCATATAGTCAGGTGCGTAACTTATCAATTTCTCGAAACTTTCGTACGATTGCCGCCCTGATTCAAGAGTTTGTTTCTCCAATTGCATCAGAGCGTAACCGTAACGTTCTTTCGCCGCTAAGCCAATGGCTTCATCTTCTTCTTCAAAGAAAGCTTTTGAGTTTACTATCTTGCTACAGGCTGCACAGGCTGCAATCTTACTGTACATGGTATTCAATTTAAGGTAGTCATCTACCACACGCTCCCATTTAAATGGCTGAGTAATTTGTTTGTCGGCATTAATTTTCCTGTCCAAATCAGTCACTGCGTATTTGTACGCCTGAGCGAGGACATTAGCCGATTTACTATTATCTGCACCTCGGTTTAACTTATCAACTGCCTGTAAAGTAGCAGTGTAATAATCGCCTCTCTTCAAAGCTTTTTTTCCGCTCTTTGCACAGGACAATAAACTGGCCATAAGTACCATGTAAACGAAATACAATACATTTTTCATACTTAGATTTTGTTATAAAATATTTTAGAGAGTAGGATTATTGGGGAAATCACGTAGCTTTCAAAAGCACTTTGAGTACTTAATATTATGTATTCGATAGTAGATGAACTGCGGAATTATGAATGTCCAATCCAAATATACAGATACTTATTGCAATGTTTTTACGTAACAGTTATCAGAAATGACCGAAGTGTTTTTGAACTGATTTATAAAATTTAGGTTATATAAGCAAGTCGTCCCACATCTAATAAACAACACATGCCAATTATATCGTTAATTGCCGCTTTCGACAATAACAAAGCCATCGGGTATCAAAGACAATTACCGTGGCCAGAGCCCATTCCCGCAGATTGGGAAAATTTATTTAAGGTTACCGAAGGTAAGAAGATGATTATGGGTCGGAAGAGTTACGACGACCCTCACCGAATTTCTTCCAAAGCAGGAAATTACGTGGTTACTACGCAAAGGGACTACCAAGTTGAAGACAACTTTGAAATAGTACACAGTATTGAAGAAGCTTTGAAAAAATGTGCGGACCAAGACGAAGTATTCATTCTTGGTGGTCAACAAATATTTGAACAGTCAATAAATATAGCCGATAAAATGGTTTTGACGCACGTTCACGCAGAATTTGACGCAGATACGTATTTTCCTGAATTTTCAACCGATGATTTTATTGAAACCGATACTAAAACTTTTGAAATAGGTAAAGAGACACCCTACCCGCTCACGATAAGCACGTACGTCAGACAATGATAGAAACCCACGCTCACGTTTATGACGCACAATTTGACGAAGATCGCTCCAAAATGATTCAGCGGGCAATTGATGTTGGCGTAGAAGAAATTTGGATGCCCAACTGTGATGAGTCAACTATTGAAGTCATGTTGCGGGCTGAAAAAGAATATCCAATTTGTAGACCCATGATGGGGTTACATCCGTGTTACGTGAACGAAAACGTGACGAAACAATTACAACTCGTTGAAAATTGGTTGAGCGAACGTACTTTTGTTATGATTGGCGAAATTGGTCTCGACTTTTACTGGGATTTGACATTTACCGAACAACAAGAAGCCGCATTTACCGCTCAATTAGAACTCGCCAAAAAGTATAATTTACCAATTTGTATTCATTCTCGAAATAGCAAAGGAAACGAAAAAAATGCTATACTTCGTTGTTGTGAACTAATCGAAGAATTCGGTTGGAACGATTTACGTGGAATATTTCATTGCTTTTCGGGAAACCTTAAAGAAGCTCAACGAGTACTTTCACTTAACTTTTTACTTGGTATTGGCGGAGTTTCTACATTCAAAAACGGTGGAATGGACAAAGTTTTACCGTATATTTCACTCGAAAATATAGTTTTAGAAACTGACTCGCCTTACCTAGCCCCTACACCGAATCGTGGCAAACGCAACGAAGTTTCTTACCTTGATTTAGTCGCTAATCGGATTAGTTTATTAACCGCCACGGACAAAAACGAAGTAATAGATCAGACAACACTCAACGCAAAAAAACTAATCGGGGCTTACTGATTTTCAACGAATTCTATCATTTTACTGACATCAGTTGGGATAAACCACTCGAAAGAGTCTTGATTTCGAAACCACGTAAGCTGACGTTTGGCATACCTTCTCGTATTGCGTTTTATGAGTTCTTTCATCGTTTCAAAATCCGTTTTTTCGTCCAAGAAATCAAAGACTTCTTTGTATCCTACGGTGTTCAATGCATTGTGCGACCGAAAAGCCGCCACAGATTTCACTTCCTCCACCAAGCCAGCGGCAAGCATATTTTCGGTTCGTAAATTTATCCGCTCATAAAGTTTTTCTCGTGGTAAATCCAACCCGATTTTAACTATTTCAAAACCACGTTTTGCAGATGAGTTTATGTGAAATTCGGAGAATGGCTTTCCAGTTTGAATGCAAACTTCCAACGCCCTGACTACCCGTTGCGTATTTGACAAATCTACTTTTGTGGCGTATTTCGGGTCGCGTAAATTCAGTTCTTCGACTAATGATTCGAAGCCTTCGGTTTCAATCCGATTCATTAAATCACTTCTAATTTCCTGATTGACCTCGGGTAGACTGTCCAAACCGTGGGTAATCGCTTTCACGAAAAGACCAGAACCACCCGTCATTACAACTCGTTCGTTTTGGGCAAAAAGCTGCTCAAAAAGAACCAACGCATCCCGTTCAAAGTCTCCGGCACTATAACTTTGTGTGATGGAGTGTGAATTAATAAAGTGATGCAAGACGCCTTGCATTTCGTCAGGTGTTGGCTTAGCGGTACCAATTGCCAGTTCTTTATAAAATTGGCGGGAATCGCAAGAAACTATTTCACAGGCGAAGTGTTTTGCTAGCTGGACGGCAACGTTTGTCTTTCCTACCGCAGTAGGACCAACTATCACTACTAATTGCAGTTTATTCATAACTTTGCTACTTTAGGGAACAAATTTAGTCAGATAATAAACAGTAAAAACCACACGTATGGAATTCCTTATATTTATTCTTGCTTTGGGGTTAGGAGGTATTGCCGCCTGGCAGATATTTAACTGGACGTACGCCCGTAAACTTAAAGATAACCGCTCGAACGAGTTAAAAATCGAGTCAAATATTCTCCTTGACAAAATTGAGAAGGTATTTAAAGTGATTATGACCGAAGGATATTTCACCGAAATTTACGACCACAATAGCAGTAAAGACTTACTTGGTTTGGGTTTATTTCAATCAAATAAAAAGGCGTTAGTAATTGCTAAAGCCAAGGTTTCTATCGGTTTTGACTTTGCCAAGATGGAATCGCACCGCGATGAATATTCCCGAAAACTGATTATCGATAAATTCCCCGATGCGGAAATCCTTTCAGTTGATACAGACTACAAATTTTACGATATAAATCAAGGTTGGCTTCATAAATTCAACAACGAAGATTATACCGAAATCCTGACCGAAGCAAAAAAAATGATGCAGGTAAAAGCAAAAGAAAGTAATTTACCCGCCATCGCTCACAAGCAAATGAACGTGATGATGACCCAGTTAGCATCAGCAATGAATTGGGAAATTGATATTAAGGTATCCGACAAACTCATCGAAAAAAACGCAAAAAGTCGTTCATTCATAGAGTTTAACGAAATTGAGAAATTAGAAACAAAAAGTAAAACTACGCCCGAACCAACTCAAAGAGGTTTCGTCTAAAGCATCGTACAACTATGATTACAGCAGAATATTTACAGAAATCGTTTACTTACGATGAGTATCAACAATACTCTCAGGAGCGGTTTGCCATTAATAAAACCACCGGAGAGCTCCCCGAAGTAAATACCGAATTCTACTTACATTACACAAAACTAAATCTTTCGAGAACTACGAGAGTCGAGAAGAAAGCCGAACTCACAGACGAAATTAAGAATATTTTAGGTAACATAAAAGAACCGCAGAATTGGGTTGTCTTAGTAGAATCTTGGTGTGGAGACGTACCGCACAGTTTACCAATTATTCATAAAATGACGATATTTCAACCATTAATCACACTCCATATTTTACTGCGTGACGATAACCTTGATGTTATGGATAAGTACCTGACAAACGATGGTCGATCTATACCTAAGCTAATTGCTTTTGATAAAAAGTTCGACAAAGAACTTTTCACGTGGGGCCCGCGTCCTATTGCTCTACAGGAAGAAATAGATAAACTCAAGGCGTTGGAGACTCCTTATCCAGAAATAGCCGAAATATCTCAGAAATGGTACAATAAAGATAGTAGTCAGCATGTTCAGAAAGAACTTTTGAACTGCTTAACGTCAGTTTAGAATTACCTATAACTTACGAGTACGGTAGTTAATGAATATTGATTTTGTGTTTGGTATTAGTGCACCTCCAGAAAGTGTCATAGTGGAATCTGACAGGTTAGAAATCGCGAATTGCACCCGAGAGAGGTTCTCAACGTTTTTCAAACGCCAATTAGAAAATGTAATGTTCGCGTAAGTATCATCTGCAACCCAGAACGTGTTCAAACGTTCTGGCATTTTACCTTGGCATTTAGATATGTTATCGTTCACAATTAATTTACCTTCACGAGTAAAAATCCATTTATCGTCGCTTTCGCAATCCAATAAGAGGTTTAATTGTTTATCCGCACCGTTCACAGTGGTGGTAATAACTACGTTTTGCACGAACCAATCTTTAGAAATATCTGAAGCGAGGTAATCGAGTTTAATTGGAATAGCAGGTGTTTCAGCTTTCTTACAACCATATATTAGCGAAACAACAAAAGCAATAAAGATGATTTTTTTCATTTATTAAGTACTGAAACCACGTTAAATTGTACTAAAAAGCTCTTTGAAGTATTGACAGAAAGATAATCACTTGACCTGAGGCATTCATATCACACGGTCAAGTCTATCTCATCGGAAACACCCACCGGTATTTAAGCTTTTTAAAAAACGCTGGAGGGTCTTTTTTGATAGCCTAATCCCTAGTTTACCTGCGACCTGACTTATCACCTTGGTCAAGTTTTGATTCTCGTTTTCGATAAATTCCTTTACAATAACTGCATGCTAGAGGTTGCCCCTATTCAATTTGGACTTCCAACCACGGCCTGATTTAAGTTTAAAACCTTTTGTGCCCCTTTTTCCCAAAGAATGAACCAGTTCAGGGCAGTTATTTTATTTACTTGGAAAAATCAGCCAATTGCTTGGTGTCTTTTCCACTATCACTCTATAAGATACAATGGTATTTCCGCCTACCGGCAAATAACTTAGTTTAACCGTCCTAAAACTACTTTCTTTTTGTGTCGCTCCGTTATTCCATCGGGATTAAAAATATCAGCAACGACTATATAATACCCAACAGGTAATTCGTTTCCGCTACTGTCCGTCCCATTCCACACAAGTTTCCCCGAAGTCCCTAAAAGCTTGTTCTCCGCGAGTAGTTTTACAGGAACTCCAGAGACCGTAAAAACCCGTGCGTTCAACACATTTCCTGCCTTCACAAAGGCAAAATTTAAGAAGGTTTCGTCGTTAAGTCCGTCACCGTTTGGTGTGAAGACCAACGGCTCTACCCAAACCCGTTCATTATCGGCTTCCGTTTGATTTCCCTGTGAATTTTTGTAACCCGGAGTTCCGAACTCGACTTCCACCGCCGCAGATTGCCAGTTTTCAAACACATTACTGTTAATATCTAAATTCTTCTTTTCAAGTGAAATCCCGTCTTTATCATCAATGATTGGATGATGAAATACTTCGTCATAATCGAATCGATCAAAGACTTCCCCTTCACTATTCAACAGAAAGATTGTACCGTCTGTGTTTCGCATAGACGGTAACTTCGGCACTACCACAACATTTTCTTTCTGGTAATCAGCGTAGAAGTCTCGTAAGAACAGTTCATCTTCCGTAAACACTAAATATGATGTTGGTTTAAGCAATAGGTTGAAGTCGGTAATTCTTTCTAAATCATCCATTTCCCCGTCAGCATTCAAGTTCCCAAACGACCAATTTTTTAACGAAACCGGATCGTCAGATCGGTTATAAAGTTCGATGTAATCACCACCGCCTAATTTGGGATTAAACAAGGTTTCACTCAAAACCACTGAACCAGAATCAGTAGGCGGCAGATTACCAAGGGTGAGGTTTATATCATCCGCTACGTTTCCTGAACAGTCTGTCATATTCCTCATCGAAATATCTATTAACTCGTTTTCAACGAGTGGATTTAATATCATTAGTGTGAACGAATGTTCACCGGCACTAATCACCACTTTTTCGATTATATTCTTTTCCGGCAACGTATAATTACTGCGTATTTTTACAACGTTTGTGTCTAACCGTTCATTGAAGTTGAAAGATAACTCTCCTGATGTTTCGGCATCAAAGAAAAGTAATTCGGGAGGAATATTATCGGGATTAGTACGTGCAGCGGCATTCGGTTCTCCCGGAGTACCGCCATCTAAACTCTCAGAAGATGTCCAGTTTTTTTGACCAACGCACGGATAATTCAAGTCAATCATTTCGAGCGAATAGCCTTGGTCTTTGTCTTCGGCGTACCAGTCAGATTTATAAGTAACTTCAAAAACCGTTCTGTTTCCTTTTGAAAGCCTAATGACTGTACCACCATTTATCAACGATAATTTGGGTAAACTGACTACGTTTCCAAACTCTTCAAAACTCACTTCGTTGCCTTTCCGAACTAATATAATGTACTCGTTCGGTGATATTAGTTTGTTAGGGATATCAGTTTGAAATGTATTATAATGCAGTAGGTAATCGCTTAATTGAAGCATGCGGTTTGAGGCATTGTAAAGCTCAAGGTATTCTTTTTCGGGTAATCCTTTTGTGGGAGTGGGGTCAGCCATTATTTCGGTAACAAGCAGTTCATAAGGCTGTTGACCAAAAGAAAATTGAAGTGTAAGACAGAGGATTAAAAGAAAACTTGCTTTTACAAAGTGATATTCCTTCATGTAAAGCAAGTTTTCCATTTGGATTATTGAGTAACTTCTATTTCACTGCTTCCAAAGTTTCGACTGTACCAGGCTTTTCGTTTTCCAGAACATTAATGTCTGCACTCCAAACTACGGGATGTAATTCATGTACGACAGGTTTCTTTGTACTTTTTGCCAAGCTTTTCTTTTTTAAAAGCTTAGTCGCCAACTTACGAGCTGTCTTTTTTATTGGTTCAGCATATTCCTTTCTCCTCTTCTTAGAAATAGCCTTTTTGATTGCTTTTCTTATTTGTTTAGCTAGTTTCTTTGTTTTAGAACCCATAGTTTGCACTTGTAAACGATTTTAAATTGTTTACAAATAATTAATATAGATTTAACAAAAACAAAGGAATCGTATTATGTTTCTACTAACTCTCAAGGTAAATTACCCTAACTCATTAAAAACAAGTTATTTAGCAATATTACCTAATCGTTATCAAATATCACAAATATTAACGCCTTGACGCAAGGAGGCTAATTTATCCGCACGTTTCGGGACGAATTCCTGACCTACTAAACCTTTATAACCTGTATCTACAATTGCCTGCATGATAGCGGGGTAATAAAGCTCTTGAGTTTCGTCAATTTCGTTTCGTCCGGGTACTCCTCCAGTGTGATAATGAGCGTAGTATTTTTGATTTTTACGAATGGTGGCAATCACGTCACCTTCCATAATTTGCATGTGATAAATATCGTACAGTAATTTAAAGTTATCTGAATCAATCGTGTCACAGAGTTCAACACCCCACGTCGACAAATCACACATATAATCAGGATGATTTACCTTACTATTAAGTAACTCCATCACTATATTCACTTTCTTTTTTTCGGCGTAGCTGATGACTTTACTTAAGCCTTCCGCACAATTTAAAAGCCCTTGTTCATCGCCGATGGTTTCGTCACGATTTCCCGAAAAACAAATCACGTTTTTAAAACCCGCTTTAGCAGTTTCATCAATCAGGAATTTATACATTTCCACGAGTGGTTCATGGTTCTCTTTCTTGTTCCAACCTTTGGTTATCCCATAACCGTCGGAAAGTCCCATCACCATTCCGCACGACAAACCGTATTTTTGCAATATTGGAAAGTCTTTCGGTCCGATTATTTCAATCGACTGGATTCCCATATCTTTAGATGCCTTACAAAGTTCTTCCAAATCAATGGAATTATAGCACCATCTGCAAACGGAATGATTAACTTTGCCTTTTAATTCGTTACCCATTGCGACATCAGAAGCGGCAAATGCTGCACTTATGGAAGAAACGGCGGTCAAAGCAGTAGTTGCTCCGACAATTTTTTTTATCGCTCCGCGACGATTTGAAATGTTTAACATAATTTTTTAGTTGAATAGATAAGTTAAAAGTGAATACAATATAGCGTTTAAGAGGAGGATTAACAAAATAATAGATAAATATGCTAAGGACAGGACTATCAACGATTCTTTTCGCTCTTTTCTACATCTCCTGCACCACAGAGAAAACAATTCCGCAGCAAAATCCGCCGAATGAAGTTGTAGTGAAAGAAAAAAAAGAATACGAAATAGATAACTCAAAAATTATTTGGGGAGATGAATTTGAAGAAAACGGAACACTAAACCCTGAGAAATGGGGGTTTGATATTGGTGGTAGCGGCTGGGGGAATAACGAAAGCCAGTTTTACACCAAACGCCCTGAAAACGCCCGGGTGCAAGACGGAAGTCTGATCATCGAGGCAAAGAGAGAAAGCTATCAGGGAAGCCAATACACATCTGCCCGTGTGGTATCCAAGGAAAAAGGCGATTTTAAATACGGTCGTTTTGAAATCAAGGCAAAATTACCCGTGGGTGTTGGAACTTGGCCAGCTCTTTGGATGCTGGCAACGAAAACTACATACGGCTCACAGTACTGGCCCGATAACGGCGAAATTGATATTATGGAACACGTGGGTTTTGATCAAAACGTAGTGCACGGAAATGTGCATACCAAAGCGTTTAACCATTCCATTGGGACAAATAAAGGAAGTAAGACAACCGTAAAAAGAGCAGCGGAAGAGTTTCACGTTTACGCCATAAATTGGCTTCCAGAAAAGATTACTTTTGAAATCGACGGAGTTGCATATTTCGCTTTCCCAAAAGAAAACGGATTCAACTGGCAGCAATGGCCTTTTGATCAGGATTTTCACCTATTGATGAATATTGCCGTTGGTGGGGAGTGGGGTGGACAGCAGGGAATTGATAGCAAAATTTTCCCGCAACAGATGTTAATTGATTACGTAAGAGTTTACGGAATTAAAGAGAAGTAATCTTATCTCTTCGATAAATGAAAAAACTAAGTTTAGAAGAGTTAAACAGAATGGACGTTGACGCTTTCAAAGAAAGTAATAAACACCCATTCTGTTTTGTTTTGGACGATATACGCAGCCGAAACAACGTCGGGACGTTCTTCCGCACCGCTGATGCTTTCAGGGCGGAGAAAGTTTACCTATGCGGCATTACCCCCGTTCCACCCCACCGCGATATTGAAAAAACGGCGATTGGTGCCACCGAATCTGTTGATTTCGAATTCGTGGATGATGCCGTATCCTTACTCGCTAATTTAAGAAGCCAAGGGTATATAATTGCGGCGGTTGAGCAAGTGGAGTCTTCGCAGAAACTAAACGATTTCAAACCCGAAAAAGGCAAAAAATACGCATTTGTATTAGGAAACGAAGTTTTTGGGGTAAATCAGGAAATTGTAGACTTTGCAGATATATGCCTCGAAATCCCACAATTCGGCACAAAACACTCGCTGAACGTTGCCGTTTCAGCAGGAATTATTGCGTGGGATTTCTACTCAAAAATAAGCCAAGAAGTTACGCCCCCACAAACTGATTCAAGAACCTAACATCATTATCGAAGAAAAGACGTAAATCGTTAATTCCGTATTTGAGCATGGTAATTCGTTCTATTCCCATACCAAAGGCAAAACCTGTGTATTCTTCAGGGTCTATTCCAACATTTATTAAAACGTTTGGATCAACCATTCCCGAACCAGCAATTTCTACCCAACCAGAATGTTTGCAGATATTGCACCCGTCTCCTTTACATATAAAGCACGAAATATCTATTTCAGCACTTGGCTCTGTAAAAGGAAAATAGCTCGGGCGTAAGCGAATCTCCGTGTCTTTATCAAACATCTCTTTTGCAAAATGGTAGAGCGTATCTTTCAAATCGCGGAAACTCACATTTTTGTCAATGTAAATACCCTCAACTTGGTGAAACTGACAGTGTGCACGGGCGGAGATTGCTTCATTACGGTACACCCGTCCAATCATAATTGATCTCAAAGGTGGTTTGTTATGCTCCATTAAGCGGGTTTGTACGTTTGATGTGTGCGTACGCAGTAAAATATCGTCTTCCACTTTCTCCCCCTTAGAAACGTAGAAGGTATCTTGCATTTCGCGTGCCGGATGGTTTTCTGGAAAATTCAACGCTGAAAAGTTGTACCAATCAGATTCAATCTCTGGACCCTCAGAAGTTGTAAAACCCATCCGAGCGAAAATTTCAGTTATCCGTTGACGCACAATTGATAACGGATGAATGCTACCAACCTGCCCTAAATTAACCGGAAGTGTTAAGTCAGATAATTCACTGCCTGACTGACCAACTGCCGAATCACCTGATGATTCATCGAGTTCAGCAAACTTAGATTCTGCTAAGTTCTTAAACTGATTCATCAGCTTACCAACATTTCGTTTTTCTTCGCCGGAGAGTTGTTTAAATTCATCAAAGTATTGACTTACTAGCCCTTTTCTACTCAGGAATTTAAGCCTGAATTTCTCAACCTCTTCCAAAGTTGTAAATTGAAAGTTTTCTATTTCTTTTATTGACTGATTTACTTTGTCGATCACTACGTATGTTATTTTCTGAATACAAAGATATATAAGTATTGATACTAAATATAAACGGGAAGAGTTAACCTGAAAATAAATAACAAAAGTTCGCCATTTATTTATTTTCACTTTATTCATACTATGAGAGACATACTGCACAATATATTTATATAGTATTATACAATATTAACTCGTGGTGCATTTGTAGAATATTGAAAAAAGCTGTTCATTTTGGCTACTAAAAGCCGTATATTTATTTGACTACCAATCATCTAAATACAAATGAACAACTTTATCGAAAGTTACGGACAAATTTTGAAGACTTTGAAAGAAGTTGAGCCGAATAT
>Ga0222709_1000184_pt1 | contig 19344 bp, 16 predicted proteins | sample AntAcemetage1692_FD_179822 | JGI IMG/M metagenome (GOLD analysis project Ga0222709, IMG submission 179822) | Saline water microbial communities from Ace Lake, Antarctica - #1692 | ecosystem: Environmental > Aquatic > Non-marine Saline and Alkaline > Saline | place: Antarctica: Ace Lake...
AAACTTGGAAACAAATGGCGGACAAATCAAAAGTGAAAGGCTACGCATTGAGCGTTATTCAAGACCCCGTAGAACCCAATTTGGTATTTTTGGGAACAGAAAATGGACTTTGGGTCAGTATTGACGAGGGGAGTTCGTGGACACAATTCAAGAACGGTTTTCCTTCCGTTTCAACGATGAATATGGTAATTCAGGAACGAGAATCAGCGTTAGTAATTGGTACTTTCGGACGGACAATTTGGGTGTTAGATGATTTAAAAAGTCTGCGGAAAATTGCGAATAACAGAATCAATACTTCCATTACCGCTTTGCCGATGAACGATGCCGTGCAGGTAAAAGGTTTATTCATCAGCCCTCCCGGAAGTATTTGGTCGGGTTTTAACACCACGTTTGAGGGCGAAGACCGACCGTTTCAAGCAACCGAAATTCCGTTTTATATAAACGAAGTTCCGAACAAAGGCCCCAAAGTAATTGCCCGAATTTACAACGCCCAAAACGAACAAATAAACACCGTTGAAACAAGTGAATTAACCCAAGGGTTGAATTATATTTCATGGAAACTGGACGAACAAATTGGCCACAAAAAAGCAAATACCTCTTCCCGTGAAATTCCCGTTTTATCGGGCGTTTATAAAATCGTGCTGGAATTTAACGGCAAAAAAGATTCTACGGAAGTAAACGTCACCCCTGGCCTTCGTTTTGACATGCCCACCGAAGTGGACGAACAACTTTACAACTACCAAAAATCCGTTTATAGCGAAAAAACTCGTTTGGATGCTGCCTTTGAAAAACTGGATTCTCGCACGGCATTGCTCAACAAAATGGAGAAATATTATACCGATTTGAGCCCAACGACCGATTAAAGAGTTTCTAAACACTATTTCCGCAATGAAAGAAGAAATCAAAACCATTCGGGAGAAAGGTCGTCCAACTGCGGGTAACCGCCAAGTGGGTGCGTGGCAAACGCTTGCCGTGAGTCCGCGTTCTAACATACAAAAGGCTGAAATGACCGCCATGTCCCGCCACGTTGAACCATCCAAACAAGACTGGAGCAAAATCACCGAGGTAAAGCAGATAATTAATACCTTTTCAACGCATATTGATGCCTTTATTGCTAACTCGTGGAAAGGGTTTGAAGAGCAAACTAAAGCGGTGGGTTTTGATTGGTTTGGGGGGATGGAGTGAGGGTTTTGCGTTATTCTCACGGGAAACTTCAACCGTTTAATAAATAAAAAGTGTGTAACCGAAGAAAAAGTATATTTTTGTTTGTAGCCAATACTACCCAGATAGCTGACTTGAAAACTACTAAGAAAGGGTATTTGAACATTATGGGTCTTTTGCGACAACAAATGGTTACAAGCATTTACAAACAGCTAATGCGTAAACCATAACATACTAGTTATAAACATTTTACAAAAATATAAAGTGCTAATAAAATAGATATATACGCTACTGTTGCGTGTATACTAATGTTAGGCTTCATTGAAGAATTGAAAACATATTCTAAAAAATCAAAATAATTTTCTAATATTGTAACGTTAATGAATTAGACTATTCTTATGCCAAACACAATTCCTGATTATTTTAGAAAACTATCTGTGGATAGCTTATTTTCAACTCAAACCCTTCAAAACTGTTGGCCAACATGGAAAATAAAAATTAATGAAATATTAGGAGAGGAATACAATGAAACTAGCCTCATAGATTTAGGAGACAGACTATCTGAAATTTTCACGTCTACTGGTGGAGAAGGTAGAGGACAAAGTGAGGTTTCAGCAGGTGGTACTGCATGGGAATCATTAGTATGTTGGTATATTAACTTATGCACCATGGGAAGTAGAACAGTTGCAATACGTAAGATGAGCCTTGTCCCAAAGCCAATTCAAGATGCTATAACAGTAAACTATGGAAATTTTGCATGTAATACAGAATCTGACATAACGGTTATTACTTTCCCAGATTTACTGGAATATCAATCTGACATTGACACGCTGTCTGTTGATAATAGTGGATTGTTAATTGAAGGAGTAATTAAGAATAAATTCAATCCCAAAATTTCCGATTTCTTATGCTCTCGTGACTTTGACTCATTAGAAATAGGTGTCATTCAGTGTAAAACAAATTGGAATGATAATGCACAAATCCCGATGCTATGGGATATGATTTATTCTGCTAATGGATTTAGAGGTAGAAATATAACTATTGGTAGAGAGGGTTTTAACATACATAACGCCAATAATTTTTCTTATTCTTTTGTAACCGTTCCTTCAAATCAAAGAGCTAATTACAATTCTAATTCTGTTGCAGTTAAAAGAGTTACAAATTTATCTGGAGGGAATTATTGGGGAAAACCATCTGAACAACATGTTGCACGATCTATAAAAGAAATATTCACTAACAATTTTCAAGCAGGTTATGCAAATAACATAAGAGCAGATATTAGGGAAAATCTTCCACGTTTAGAAAATGAGTTGTCTTATTTTAAACTCATTTAATTTTTCTTAAAATTTCTGAAGCAACTGCTCTCGCCAAAAGTGGAGGAACGGCATTTCCAACTAAAGTATATTGTGGCACATCAGTTTTTCTATTATTCCCTCCTGTTGAGCGTTTTCCTTGAAACACAAAAGAGTCATCAAAAGACTGTAACCTTGCCATTTCTCTAACAGTTAAAGACCGAGGAGTATTATAGTGTATATAATCATCTGCAATAGTTAGAACTGTTGGGCTTTGGCCATCTGGCTTTAGAACATTATAATTTCTTTTATTAGTCGATAACCCACAAGCATTTAATTTATCTTGAGCTCTTTTGTAATTACCCTCTTTTCGAATTATATCTAATCGTTTTACGACATCTTCATTTTGCTTACTTGATTTATGATTATGTAAAACATTATAAGACTTTTCTCCTCTCTCTAAGGCTTCCGTATTTTGTACGTAAAAAGGTTTGGAAGCATTTTTAAATCGTTCATTCAATCGTCCTTCCTTGCTCCAATCGGCAAATGTTTTCCCGTTTTTAATATCAGGTTTTCCTTCAATAGCTCTTCTATTCAAAAGGCTATTCATCTTTTTTGCGGTTCCGTTGAATTGCTTTGAAACATCAACTAACTCATAGTGTCGAGCCTCTTCATCATTCCCTATAAAATCTAAATCATATAGAGCTTCAAAGACAGTTACCTTATCTTCTTCTTTCACCGTGGCAGGGACTTCAGAAATGAATTTTTGATCCTTTCTACATCCAATAAATAAAACTCTTTCTCTATTTTGAGGCACTCCATAGTTAGAAGCATTTGCAACAAAAGGAGCTTCTATTTTATATAGTCGAATAGCTTCTATTATTTCGTTTAATTCTTTGTTTTGCGTTTTATCACAAAACTTTCTGCTGAATTGAAGTGTTTCGTCAAAACTAAAAGTAAAAATTTGTAAAGCAACTAAAATATCATTACATGCTTTGTCATGTTCATTCGCCACATTTAACTTATTAAATGCCTCTTCTATTTTTTTGATTATTTCAATAGAATTTAATTCAGTTAAAAAGTCATTAAAATGCTCGACAAAGTAATCGTTGTCTATATTGCAAAAATCCTTTTCACGTATAATTTTTCTTTTTAAAACTTCCCATTCCTTATTTCTTTGAAGTAAATTAAAACCATGTCTTATTGTTCCAATTCGCTGGTCTGTTTTACTTGTTTTGTAATCAACTATTTTTGGTGTTAATTGTCGGAATTTCGATTCAACTGTTTTAATAAAAATTTCTTTTGCCTCCTCAGCTTTTTTTTCACTGAATTGTTCAATATCTATTCTTTTAATCAGACAATCAATTAAGAATTCATCTTTTTTGTTTGTACCCTTAAGATTTTTTATAAAAACTGTAAGTTTTGGTATCTCTTTAATGTCAACTATTGAATTAATTTCTTCTAATATTAAATCCTTTATTTTACCACCTTCTTTAGTCAGTATTCCCTTCACATTTTCCATCACAAAGTATTTCGGTTGTAAAACCTTTATTACTTCAAGATAATGAGAAAACAAGTCGTCTTTTTTGTCAAATTTTTTACGTTTACCAGCTAAACTAAAACTCTGGCATGGTGGTCCTCCACAAACAACATCAACTTTCTTATTTCCGATTTTTTTTAAAAGATTATCTAAAAAATCTGGTTCTGTAATATCTTGACATAAAAACCCAGCGTCTAAGCCAAGCTGGTGATTATATCTAACAACATGTGTTAATTCACAATTTTCATTAATATCATTTGCAACAAGAAAGTCAAAGAATTTGTTATTTACTTCTGCTTGTAAAAAGCCTTCACTAAACCCTCCTGCTCCAGCAAATAAATCGACAAAAGTGAAAGGTTTCCCATATAAAGGAACTTGCTCTCTAACAATGTTTACATTATGGTCTTCTTTGTAATTATTTACAAAATCATTGAGCTTGTTTTTTATTTCGGAATTTGTAAACGTTTTCTTGTAAGAACGATTTAGAAGTTCATCAGCCCTATCCTTTAAATAATTAAGATAATGATTAATTTCAATGTGGTTTTCAAAAGTTTCTTTTACAAGTTGCTTGTCCTTGTCAAAATCTTCAATTTTCACTTTTTCCCCTGTTGCATTCTTTATCTGCTTTCCACTACAATTAATTCTTAAGTGAATCGGAGAAAGACCCTTTTTATCTGGTTTGTCTAAATAAAAATTGATTGTTGCCATGGCTTGTTTATTTTACGGACTGTTTTACGGACACGGACAAACTTACGGACAGTTTTTTAATTTACAAAATTTATTTCATACGAATTTAAAATTATTCCGATATTGCTAAGAAAAACGAAAGCCTAACAAAACCTAAGAATACAGAGCCGCCCTTCGGGACGGCTCCGTTTCTTAGCTTAGCCGTTATGCCCAATTAAAAAAAACCAGCCGCACAAATAGCACATTTGGTTTTTTGCCGACACGAAAGCCAACGCAGAAAAAACCAAAAGAGCTGTTTTTTGCCAACGCTCGGACAGACTAAAGAGATAGAAAAAAGTAACTTTGACAATTGGAAAATTGAAATATTATAAATGACGACAAAAACAGAAACAAAACAATTTCAATATGAAATACAAAGCTATCAGGAGGACTGCGTAAATAACATTATCAGTCTATTTGAAAGTCTGCACCAAAAAGCAAATTTTAGTGAGGTGCTAACGGCACACCATAAAAAACACAAATATAATTTCCCTGTTCAAGACACTAAAAATATTGACATAATGATGGAAACGGGAACGGGTAAAACCTTCACGTTTATCAAAACCATTTTTGAACTGAGCAAAAAATTTGGATACAAAAAGTTTATCATTCTTATACCTACTGTTCCAATTCGAGAGGGAACAAAAACAAACTTAGAGGACACCAAGGATTATTTTAAAAGTCTCTACGCTAATGAAAAAGAAAAAGAAATTGAAACCTTTGTTTATGAAGGAGGAAATATTTCTGCCGTAAGACAATTTATCGGCACTTCACATTTATCGGTTTTGGTAATGACACCAAGCTCATTTAGGCACAAAGACAATATTCTAAACCGACCATTAGAAAAGGACATTAACACCCCCGAACTATTTGTAAACAATCAAGAACCGCCAAAATCCTATTTGGAATGTTTGAAACGGTTAAATCCAGTCGTGATAATGGACGAACCGCACCGTTTTGAAGGCAATGCCTTTAAAACCTTTTTTGAAGGTTTTGAAAATTACTTTTTACGTTTTGGTGCAACATATCCCAAAAAGAAAGATAGTTTAGTTCTTTCAAACGTAGCCTATATTTTAGACAGTATTACTTCTTTTCGACAAAATTTGGTAAAGAAAATTGTAGTTTATACTCAAGATGTAATTGAAAATACAGACACCCTTATAGGAATAGAAAAAGTTGGTTCTAAAAATATCGCTCACGTAAGTACTTTGACTAACGGAATTATAGCAAGAAGACAATTAAGTGTTGGTGGGGTATTTAACGGTAAAAACATTAAAAAAATTCTTAAAGACACCGTTGTTTTGGCGGACGATACGATTGAGAAAGTTGATTACTCTTTGTCGGATGAATCATTGCGAGCAATGATTAGAGAAACAATCAAAATACATTTTGAAAAAGAAAAAGAATTGTTTGAGCAAGGAGTAAAAGCACTTACCTTATTTTTTATGGAAAGTGATACAAGCTTGTTTCGTGGAGATAATCCAAAAGTAAAAACCCTTTTTGAAGAAGAATATTTAAAGCAATATACCGAGCTGATTGACAAACTCGACCAAACAAGCGATTATTACAAATTCTTGCAAAACGATTTTGACAGCGATAACTCTTTGCAGGTTCACAAAGGGTATTTTTCGGGCGATAAAGGAAATGCAGACGAAAAAGTAAAAGAAGGAGTTAATGAAATTCTAAAGGATAAAAAGAAATTACTTTCATTCGATAGTCCCTCTCGTTTCATTTTCTCTATATGGGCTTTGCAAGAAGGTTGGGACAACCCCAATGTATTTACCATTTGCAAACTATCAAATCAAGGAAGCGAAATATCTAAACTACAACAAATTGGACGAGGTTTACGCATTTGCGTTAATCAAAATTTGCAACGATACACGCTCAAAAACCTTGACGAAAACCAAGAGGAGTTTTGGAAAATCAACAACCTTGACGTGGTTGTATCAAGCAAAGAACAAGGTTTTGTTGAAGCCATACAAAATGAGATTTTAAGTAACTCATTCCTCATTTCCGAAACATTTACAGAGCAAGAACTAATTAAGACACTCAAAGAAAAATCAGGATTTGATGATGATACAATTATTACCTTAGTTGACGATATACTGAAAGACAAAAAAATGATTGTTCGGAAAGCAATTGTTGACGGACAAAAAATTTATGAAAAAGCACCTGAGTTCTTTACCATTCTGAAAGAACAAAATTTGCCCGAAGAACAAGTTATAGCAATTGAAAGTCTTTTTGCAACCGACACAAACACTTATGTTCAGAAAGCCGAAAAGAAAAAAGAGAAAAAGAAAGTTTTCATAAAGGCTTCACACCTAAAAGAGTTCCAAGAACTTTGGAAAGCTATTAATAAAAATGCTTTTTATGTTTTGGAAACTTTAACTGAAGAGCAAGAAAGCCAATTAGTTCAAAATATAAAAACACAAATTGAAGCTGTAAACATTGAGGAAATTTTATTACAAACCATTCGTGCAGAACTTAACGTAAATAAACTTGAAAAAGAGGATGCTATTACCAAAGAACTAAAAGGCACAGTATCATACAAAAGCAAAGTTGATTATTTAGAGTTAGTTCGCACGCTATCAAACAACACCAAAACACCAATTTCATTTGTCGTCAAGATTTTCAACGCTTTGAGTGATGATTTCAAAACTAAAATGCTTTGTAATAATCCCGAGCAAGCTCAAAGAGAAATTAGCGAAATAATCAACAAGAACTTAATAGTTATGCTCAAAGCAAATATTAAGTATGACGGAATTAACGGAACAGGCTTGCCAAACGTATTCAAAACCGAACAAGGAAAAACTTATTTAGACACAGGGAGCGTAGGGAAATTTCAAAAAGATATAACAGGCGATTTTTCATTGAAAACCAAATGGGTATTTGAAGAAGTAATAGAATATGACAGTGATTTTGAATTGGAAATTGTAGAGCAAGATCCAGACATTGATAGCATTGAAGTTTTCGGCAAACTTCCACGTCTGAAAATAAAAACACCTTTAGGAGACTACAACCCTGACTTTTGCTATGCTATAAAAAGCACAGAAGGCAACAAAATATTCCTTGTAGTAGAAGCGAAAGGCTATAAATCGTCAACAGCTATACCAATAGATGAAAAAGGAAAAATTGACTTTGCTAAAAAGTATTTTGAAGCATTGGGCGAACACTACAAAGACCAAAACATAAAAGTATCATTTAAAGAACGTATCAATAAAACGCAATTAGCGGCATTGATAAACAACGTATAAAACAATGGCAGAACAAGAATTTATAAATGCAGGATATACAGTTGTTGGGACAGAAGACAACGAGAACAAATTATTGAGTTATTTAAAGGAGCACTATCCAAGTGTAATAAAAGATAATGAAATAGACCTCAATGAACTCAAAGCCATTGCAGGTTTGCCTATTGATGAAAAAGTAAACGGCTACGGTTTAAATTTTGTGGGCAGAAACTTTGCCCGAGCTAAATATGCTCAAAAAACAGAAAAGGAATTACGTCTTAACAGTACATTTAGCAAGAATATTGACACCACAGAAAATTTAGTATTGAAAGGGGATAATCTAGACAGCTTAAAAATCCTAAAGAGCCATTATAGCGGAAAAATTAAGTGCATTTATATTGACCCACCTTACAACACAAAGAGTGAAGAATTTGTATATCCTGATAGATTCGATAAGGAAGAAGCGGAAGTTTTGGGCTTGGCAAACTTGAGTGAAAGCGATTATGCACGTATGGATTTTAGTTTCAAAACCAAAAAGAGTCACAACGGTTGGTTGGCGTTTATGTATCCACGACTTTTATTAGCAAGGGATTTATTAAGCAAAGATGGAGTGATATTTATTAGTATTGATGAAAACGAACATGCTCAACTAAAGCTTCTGTGTAATGAAATATTTGATGATGAGAATTTTGCAGGTGATATTGTCTGGAAAAATAGTAGCAAAAATGACCAAGCATATGTTTCCATGCAGCATGAATACATACTATCCTATGTAAAAAGCAAAGTTCATAATATAGGTAAATGGGAGGAGTTAAAAGAAGGCTTACCTGAAATTTATAAAGCATTTGAAGGTTTTAAAAAGAAACATGGTAATAATTGGAAAGAGATACATAGGGAAGCTTTAGCTTGGTTTAAACAATTCCCAGATTCAAATCCTATAAAAGATAGTAAACATTATAGTTGGATGGATGAGAGAGGAGTTTATTTTCCAGATAATATCGCAGGACCAAATCATGGACAATATGTTTATGATGTAATACATCCCATAACAGGTAAAATATGTAAACCGCCCGCAAGCGGTTGGCGTTTCCCGGAAGAAACCTTAATACAAAGAATTGAAGATGGATTAGTTCATTTTGGGAAAGACCACAGCGTTGTTCCAAACAATAAAACCTATCTTAAAAACACAGAATATCAGAGTCTTACTAGTTTAAAATATAAAGATGGTCGCGTTGCTTCCAAGTGGTTGAAAAATCTTTTTGGTGTAAAAGATGTTTTTACAAATCCGAAAGATTCTAGCGTATTAATGAGTTTTATGAAAGCTATCTCGTTGGCTAATGGTGATATTGTGCTCGATTTTTTTGCAGGCTCTGGCTCAACAGGCGAAGCAGTAATACGACTCAATGCTGAAGATGGAGGCAACCGTAAATTTATTTTATGCCAAATAGACGAGCCAATTAAAGCAGACAAACCAGCGTATCAGTTTTGTCTTGAAAATAACTTGCCGCCTGTAATTTCGAGCATTACCATAGAACGCTTAAAACGTGCAGGAGAGAAACTAGCAAAAGACATAGAAGCAGAAAACAGCAAAACAGGTTTGTTTGAAGAAGACAAAAAACAATTTCCAGATATTGGCTATAAGGTTTTTGACAGTGTAGAAGCACCAAAATTGAAAGTAGATGAAACAGGACAAATTTCAATAACTGAAAACGAAACAGATGCTTTAAGTCGAATTTATAATATGATTTTCACCATAGGTTTAGACGAGTCAACACAAGTTCCCGAAGAAGTTATAAAAGACAGTATTTATAAAATCGGCAACCATTATTACATTACCAACAGCGAGAAAATTACAAGTGATGATTATTCACACGCCATTAAAAACGGTAAAGTATTTATTGACGGTTGGACAGCCAGCTTAAACGGGACATTGCAGAACTATAAAGAAGATGTAAAAATTGTGTTTTAAGAGCAGTCAATGAAGATGAGCCAACGCTAAAAGCCATACACATTGCCAAGTCGCTCAAAAAACCAACCGCACGAGCCAAAACTTGTCAAAGAGTATGTCTTTGCCAACGCTAAGAACAGAACGCTAAAAATGAAAAAAGGGCATAACAATGTATATAAAAAATAGGCGAAACAGTAGTAAATTCAAGGCTTTTGGCTCGTATCAAACTTTGTTCTTAACCGAAAGTTTAGTGCTTCGAAATCGCCTACTTTTCATATACTAAACGTTAGCCACAATGCAGAGATTGATAAACGCTATATAAAAAATTCCTTACCAAGTAAGTATATACCTGATAAGGAATTCATCAATTAGGGCTAAATAATACAACTTTAAAAGTTAAATATAAGTTGTATTCCTGTTGAAACTGTATTTATTTTTTGCTCAACATCAATTTCTTCAACTGTAAATTTAGAATTTGTAGCAAAATAACTTGAGTATAACCCTAAGCCAAATGTGTTATTTACCTTGTAGTTTAAAGAAACTTTACCTTGATAAGCAAAAGAATTTTGAGAACCACCTGTCCTTGTTTCTTCATAAGGAGAAGAACTGCTTACCGCTATGTGTTCTTCTGCTCCTTGAACATTTGCAACCCCAAGCCCAAGTTGTCCTTGAACATAAAATTTATCACTTAAATCAATAGAATATTCAGGAGCTATCAAGAATGATAGAACCGAATAATTTCCACTCTCAACAGATACACTACTGTAAGACGGGTTTGAATGTAAATATCCTTCGGCTTTTTTGGTTGCATCAGTACCCTGAATATTATAATTCACAATAAATGCAACTCCAAAATTGTTTGCCAATTTATAGGAAATATCAATAGCTCCTTTGTACCCATTTTTTGCATAACCAGACCCCACACCCTCAGTTGATTTAAAATCACCTAATGGAAATGTAACACCATTGGAAAGCCTTATTTCAAACTTTTTTTCACTATCGTCCGAAACTTCATCTTGTGCCATAAGTACATTTGTTGAACAAATGCATAGCATAATAAATAGTATTTTTTTCATATCCATTATATTTTTTCTAACACTATTCTACCATTTAATGGCTGAATAGGTCTTGCGTTAACGTGATGTGTTTCTTCAAATTTATTCATTTGCTCTACTGAAACATCTACTTTATCTTTCAACACAATCCATTTTAAACCCTGACTACACGGAGGTGTAGTTAAAGAACCTGTATAAGTATAATAATTATGATTTGATGGTAAAAGATCATCTAAATCAATACTTGTAGTCGTAGCTACTTCATTGTCTTCGGTAGATGGAAAATTCTGTAAATAAGATTCAATAAAATCATTTGAAGTTGTTCCGTTAGCATTTAACAGAACGCTTACAACTGCTAAATTTTTAGTAATTGGGTCTTGATGAACTAAGTGAATTTCCATTTCATCTGTCGCTCCATCAATTTCGTGTTCGCTATGTGTATGGTAATGAAATTGTAAGAAGTCATACGTTACACCATCAATTACCATATTATTGGTTTTTGTAGCATCACGATTAACCTGTACTGTATGACCATTATCAACTATTTTAATATTAAAAGCATTGTAGTTAAAAGTTACATCTGATAAATCTGCTGATTTTATAGTGTTTGCTGTCTCAATATTGATTGGAGTTTGAACAACCCCTCCGCAATCAGTATAACCTAAGTTCTGCCAAATTGTGCTTTCATATTCCCAATGTGGAGAATGTCTTTCAACTGTTACTTCTTCTTCTTCACAAGACGATATTAAAATCCCTGTAATTGCAACCAATAAGATTGACAATAAATAATTTTTTTTCATTTTTTTTGTTTTTTTTGTTTTTTAATGAGTGTAAGTTACTTTTTTTTTCGGATAAACTGAATTTGATTGGAGATATTGATTTTATATAATCTGTCCGAATAGTCAAAATTAATCATAATACGTAATGAGCACAGTGGCTAACAATGTATATAAATTCATGTCTGCTTCGTACCTTGCAGTCACGCTTTATATACTTATCGTTATGTGCCATTTGACAATAACCGTAAAAATCACCATATTTGCAGAAAATAAATAAATGAATAGAACTATAGATATTGAAAACGAAAGAGAAGAACTAAATGAATGGATACTCAAAAGTATTGAATTATTTGAGAATACACCATATTTAGATAATCTTTTAGAAGTCTATCCACTTCAAACAGCTGTTCCAACTCATTTAAATGAAAGATTAAAAAGAAGAATAATTTCTTCTCATCAAGGCAGACGAACTACAGAATTGATAGATATTCTTCAAGGCGAAGTCAAATTCCCCTATGACGAACCTTTAGCATTTTTAATTAAAGAGGTGGAAAATTGCAAAGAAGCAAATCCGCTTCAAATTAATAGAATTGCTAATACTTTATATGCTATGACAGCTGACGAGTTGGTAATTAGGTTAGAATCAGCACCAAAACTAAACACTCAAATGGGACCAATGTTTACGAATTGGTTAAGAACCAACTTTGAATTAATGAATATTGATGATTTCCAAGCATCAAATGAAGGAATATTTATATTGAATTCTTCTGAAGAGGAAGGAAAAAACTTTGTAAATGACGTTTTAAATCAAAATTTACTTAAAAGACCTGACTTGGTTGCAAAGGTAAATGAAACGTATATTGTTGGAGAAGCTAAATGGATTGGTCGTTCTGGTGGTAACCAAAACAACCAAGTGCGTGATGTTCTTGATTTTTGTAGAGAACAAAGAGGTTCGGTTATTCGTGTTGGTGTAATAGACGGATTTCCTTGGGCAACAAGAAAAATTAATAATTCTATAATTAACGGTAAAGTAAACGTTTCAGTTCAAGAGTTTCCGTACGACATTGTAAGTGCGCTATTACTTAAAGAATACTTAAATAAATTTTTAGATTAGGTTAAAGTGTGATATTCATAAAAATTACACTTAATATCTTCTTTTGAAAAAGTATCTCTAATCACATTTAATGAATGGTTTGAATTATCAATTCCTATCCAATTTCTATTAAATTTATTAGCAATTTTCAAAGTACTTCCAGAACCAGCAAAACAGTCCAATACAAGGGAATTTTCATTTGACGAATTTCTTATTATTCGTTCTAATAAGTCATAATTTTTTTGAGTTGGATAATCAACATAAGACAAGCCTTTGTCTTTAAATTCCCATACATCTTGAACTTTAAAGCCTTTATGCTCTTTAGCAAGAACAATTTTACGTGGATTTCCTGTACTTGACCACTCAATTAATCCACTTTCATCCAATTTATCTAAAACTTCACGAGAATATCGCCAATGTCTTCCTTTTGGTGGTTTTAAACCTTTCCATTCCATTCCTGTGTCACCGTTTATTGTTTTGCCTGGAGCGTGAATTGGGTTTGTTGTATAAAAACCAAATTTCGGATGCTTTTTAGGAAATAATTCATCCTTTTTAGCTTTAGACATAGGTTCTTTTATTTCATTCCAAATTTGCTTATCTCTATTTTTGGCATAATAGAGTATCATATCTGAATAGTTACCATAGGCATTTCTTGCAAAATTCTTCGGGTTACATTTTATTCTCGTTATGTCATTTATGAAATTTTTATGACCAAAAACTTCATCCATAATAATTTTTACATAATGACCTATTTTCTTATCGATATGTAAATAAATACTTCCTTTTTCAGATAATAACTCACGAAGTAAAAAAAGACGCTTTCTCAAAAATTCAAGAAATTCACTATCAATTATTTTATCCGAATATGCTGTATCATCATCTATTGAATTAAAATTTTGACCAGTACCAAATGGTGGGTCTATATAGACTAAATCTACTTTGCCTTTATAGGTTTCGAGAAGCTTTCTCAAAACATAAAAATTATCACCAAAAATATATTTATTCAAATCTTCATTGTGCATTATTTCCAGTTCCTTTAAATAACCTGTTTCAATACCAAATAGAACTTCAAATTCGTCAGATTTGTTAGTATATTCTAAAAAACAGTTTTTAGTTTTTTTAAGATAAGAAACTTGTGGTTCTTGTGCAGTCGAATTTTTATTCAAAAAAGATTCGAAATCATTAGTGGTAATTCTGTAACTTTTATTTATTTTAACAGCATTTAATTCACTTTCTCGAATATATTTTGACACTGTTTGTCGAGTAACTTTCAAGCTATCAGCTACTTCTTCAACTGTAAGAAAATTTGATTGATACATAATTACGTTATTTTACACAAATTAACGCATTTTAACTTAAAAAAACAAGTGACATAGAAAAAAACGGCACATAACACCGTGTATAATTTATTGCTGGTAATCGCTTAATTCAAGGTTTATTTTATATTTATTATCTTTGGTTATTGCCGAAAATACTCGCATATTTAGACGCAACAAACCATACACAACAACGTTATATGCAAGCTGAAAACCGAACTCTAATCCTACAAATGAAAATTAATAAAAAGCAATTCATTCAGCACTTATTCCACGATAAAGAGGATGAAGAAGAAGCTGAAAATATTTGGACAAATGTTTACCACTAATTGGATATATAACAATGTGGTTTAATGGATTAGAACAATCACTTGATAATGTAATTTGTCAAATATTTACTGATAGAAGCGATTCTACTAGCTTAATAAATGACTTATTCTTCAAAAGTGGATTTACTCAAACGCTTTTCTGATGATATTCATTCTTGTTTTGAACAAAAAGTGGATGGATACGATGAACTTATGAAAAACTTAAAAGAATCAGGACGATTAAGAAATATGGTTGTGCACGCTGATTGGAAAACACTAATGAAGATGGCTATACTTATGTCAATTTAAGAATTTCAAAAAGTGGAATGGAACAAGAATATGCTCAATTTTCAGAAGAATCATTAATGAAAATAATCAAATTAATAATAAAGACTCGAGCTGATTTATATACGTATTGGAAAAAGAGAAATGAAAAACTTTACAATTAAGCACCCATGATTCTCGATAGCGAAATATGGAAAAACGACTTAAAAAAAGAGACGAAAAAAATTAAAAAATTCTTCGCGAAATGGGATTTTGAGGAAGACGATTCTATTGGCAAACCATTTATTACTCTTCAAAAATTTTCTATTTATACTTCAGTAGTTATTAGAAAACTAATAGACGTTAGAAAAATTTCTGATGAACTCTTAAGTGAGAATTTTTCAATTGAAAATTATAAAAAAACTGACAGCACGAAAGTAACAAAGTGGAATGGATATGAAATAGAAAAGCTTTATGATTTAGAATTACCTTTAAAACGTAATATTTCAATAAAGAAGCTAACAGATTATTTAATTCATAGCTTCCATTTTATACCAAAATATGACTGGAAGAAATTTGACCAAGAACTAGAAGATGAGGACGCAGAAAATTGGTATAATAATGGAATTCTTGGAATTTACTTCTCTTCTGACAAAACTAAAAATGAAAGCCTCTATTTTATAAAATTCAATGACTATTTGAATATTATTGAAAAAGTTATTTCAGACCATATTGTTCAAGTTCAGTATATGGAAAGAGAAATAGTTAAAGCATCGAATAAATCAAAAGCCAGCAGCTAACAATGGCTATAATTAATACGGGTTTTAGCCGGTAAATCAACCGCAGTTCTCCGTTGCAACACCGCCAAATCTTTGATTTGTCAATTTATAATTTGAATTAATGTAAATCAAAGTTTTGGCTAAATGTAGATTTGAAAGTGAAGAGCTTCGAAAGCCCGCAAAACACATAGCAAGCCCGTCAGCAAAAATTTAATCAACCTACCTACGAATGAATAAAGCTTTCTCAAAAGAAGAAAACATTTTGTATAGCTTTTTAAATACTGTGTACCCTCTTACAGAATTGGAGTTTAAGCCCATAGCTGAAATCTTAAAAAAGGAAAAATACAAAAAGGGAGAAATTATTCTAAATATTGGTCAAGTTGAAACAAAAACTAGTTTATTAATTAAAGGCTTTGTTCATCAGTACGTAATAATTGAAAGGGAGTTGTTTACAATTGATTTTTCGCTTTCCGGTATGGGTTTTAACAATTTCACTAGTTATGTAGAAAACTCGCCTTCAAATCAAATACAAAAGGCAATGACTGATGTAGAAATTCTTTATTTTAAAAAACAAGATACTGAAAAGTTACTATTAAAAAGCCAACCTTTTTGCTACATCTACACTAAGCTATTTGAACAAGTGCATTTAGAGCGTGAAAAAAGGTCTTTACTCTTGCAACACAAAAATGCCTTTAAAAAGTATGAATTATTTCTAAAAACAATTGAAAAATCTAAAGTATTCATGGAAGAAATACCTCAAAAATTAATTGCAAATTACTTAAGTATGACACCTGAATCTTATAGCCGAGTAAAAAAGGAATATCTAAAAAAGTAAATTCGTTTATTGATTTAAAATAAGTTTTATGACTTAAAATTGTTTCACCTTTGTGGCAGTCTACAAATTATGAAATTTATTTATCTTTTACTTTTACCTTCACTTTTGAGTTGCTCAAAAGAGGAAAATTTAGAGGTCATTAGAGTTATCGAAGAATTTAGTCTACAATCAAACATTATTAACGATAGCTATCCTATTTATGTTTATTTACCAGAAAATTATTCCAATGATTCTTCCAATCAATTGATAATTGGTTTAGATGGTGATACTCGGTTCAATGCTATAGCAAATCTAATTTACGATAAAACTCAGAACGGAAGTATGCCACCTTCTATTTTAATATCTATTGGAAACAATAAAAATAGGAATCGAGATTATACGCCAACATCTTATGAGCACGGTACTGGAGGTGCTAATAACTTTTATCAGTTTATTAAAGAAGAACTGATACCTGAACTTGAATCAAGATATAATTTTGACCCGTCAAATAATAAAACACTAATTGGGCATTCTTTTGGTGGGTTATTCACACAGTATATTATGGCACAAAATAGGCAAGATAACCCATTCAATAAATTTATTGCAAGTGGCACATCATATTGGTACGATTCAGGTGTTATATTCGAATATGAACAGAATTATGCAAATGAAAACATTGACTTAGACGTAACATTTTATAATGGAATGGGAACCTTAGAAGGAGGAGTTTTGCTGGCGTCCTTTGAGGAAATGAATGAGCGTATAGACAATAGAAACTATCCGAATTTTAAGCATAAAAATGAATTGATAGAAAAAAGCGGACATACGTGTTCTGCAAACACAATATTTAAAAAAGGATTAGACTATGTATTCGATAATTAGAATAATTACAATTATCGGTTTGTTGTCTACCAGTAACACGCTATACGCTCAAAAAACCAACAACAACTCTTTAGAACTAGGTGTATTGGGAGCAGGCGATGAATCATTCTATTACGGAGGCTACAGCAAATTTGTCGTACCGCTGTCCAATAAAACAAATTATTTTACGATTTCTTTTGCTCTAACTGCCTATTTCGATTTTAAAGGAGAATCAGAACCAAATGCTTATTTAGTAGATGATATTGATATGCGATTAATACCAACTGTTAATTTTGGGTATTCGTTAAATTTTAATAAAGTCCAATTAAATTTTGAAGTACCAATTGGTTTAAGTTGTGCCCATACAAAAGGCACTTTGGTAAATGAAACAATAGGTTTCGAACGAGATTATTCCAATAATGAAGTTTTCTTTAATTATGGATTTTCTTTTTCACCAAAATACAAGATTAATAATTCTAATAGCATTGGACTTACTACATTTCTACCTTTTATTAAGGACAAAGCTCAATCTGGATATCAGATTGGAATTGGGTGGACAAAAACTTTTGCTAACAATGTATATAAAAAATAGGACGATTATTGCTTGACCAATAGCTTGAGCTTATTTACGGGGTCGCCATGTTTTTAATTTGTATTTTGACTAATAATAAAGTTAAGAAAAAATTAAAAATATGGCTTCTTGCTTTACGGAAAGTTAAATACTTACCAACTGCCCTACGTTTCTTATACTAAAAGCTATATGCAATCTAAAAAAAATAATTTGTAACATTTTGACATTCCTTGTATCTAAATGAAAACTAAAAGGGAACAAAATGAAACAAACACTAACAGTATTCGTATTTATATTATCTACACTCGTAGTTAAATCGCAAACAATTCATTCAAAAGCATTTGGCAATCCAAATGATAAACCGCTTATCTACCTTCACGGTGGGCCAGGATATAATTCTGTAGGTTTTGAATCAACAACAGCCCAAAAACTTTCGAAAAATGGTTTTTATGTCATTTCTTATGACAGACGTGGTGAAGGAAGGTCACTAGATAAAAATGCCAAATTCACTTTTAATGAAACTTTTGAGGATATAAATTTAATTTATGATAAATTCAATTTAACATCAGCAACACTAATAGGACATAGCTTCGGTGGCGTAATTGCAACCTTATATGCAGAAAAACATCCAAATAAAACTAAATCTATTATTCTTGTCTCAGCACCGATGTCAATGCAAGAGACACTTTCCACCATATTAAAATCATCAAAATCAATTTACATTAGCAATAAAGATTCAGTTAATCTTAACTATATAAATATGTTAGAAAAAATGGATAAAAACTCTATAGAGTATAGTTCATATTCTTTTATTCACGCTATGCAAAATGGGTTTTATTATCCTAAAGAACTAACAAAAGAAGCTGCAAATATTTATTCAACGTTTAAAACAGATAGTCTACTTATAAAATATAGTTCAAAAATGACTTATGAAGCACCAAGAGGGTTTTGGCAAAACGAAAAATATACTACGCTAGATTTAAATGAAAATCTAAAACGAGTAGTAAAGAATGGCACTCTTGTTTTCGGTTTATATGGTAAAGATGATGGTCTGTTTTCAGAAAGTCAAGTAAGAAATATTGAAAATTTAATTGGGGAAAATAATTTGGAATATATATTCAACTGTTCTCATAACCTCTTTATAGACCAGCAAACTAAATTTATTGACGCGTTAAAAAAATGGACTGAATAATGAATTTTGAAACTATTTATAAAACATATTGGCAAAAGGTTTTTAGGCTATGTATGGGGTACGCAAATGATGCAGATGCAGCGAAAGATTTAGCCCAAGAAACCTTTATAAATGTATGGAAACAACTACCCAAGTTTAGAAACGAATCTTCTATTGGAACTTGGATCTTTAGAATTGCATCCAATACCTGTTTGCGTCAAATTCAAAAAGATAAGAAGATGCCTAAGTCTGAATTACCATTGGAGATTAAGGATGACATTTTAGACACAAATATAGAGGAAGATATACAGTTAACCCGTGGTGCATTTGTAGAATATTGAAAAGAGCTGTTCATTTTGGCTACTAAAAGCCGTATATTTATTTGACTAGCAATCATCTAAACACAAATGAACAACTTTATCGAAAGTTACGGACA
>Ga0222709_1000186_pt1 | contig 19256 bp, 16 predicted proteins | sample AntAcemetage1692_FD_179822 | JGI IMG/M metagenome (GOLD analysis project Ga0222709, IMG submission 179822) | Saline water microbial communities from Ace Lake, Antarctica - #1692 | ecosystem: Environmental > Aquatic > Non-marine Saline and Alkaline > Saline | place: Antarctica: Ace Lake...
CATCCATAAGGTTTACAGAGGCACGCACGTAGTCAAATGCTGGTTTGTCATCATTCTTGTTTACGAGGTTAAGCTCCGGTAATTTTTCAAAACGGGAATTTATGTAATTTGTGATACCCGCAGGAACCATCGTCTTAAGACCATCGGCACCCATAATGGTGTAGCGCACGAGCACTCTTGAAAGCCCATTAGACTGAAAACGCTCCGTGCGTGAATCCTGGCGCGCCAGGTCTACAGAAGTTTTAACTACAGACTGGGCTTTTGAAGAAAACCACAATGTGAGTACCATTATCAAGCCTGCTAAACCTAAAATGAGTTTGTTTGCAGCTCCCGACACTAATAGTCCACCCATAGTAAAATCGGTCGCGGCGCTACCAGATGCTGACCATAAAATATAAGCATCATAAGCACCCATAGGAACACCTATAAAATTCACAAGGTCGTTACCAGCAAATGCCATCGCAAGACCAAAGGTTCCCATGATAATGATAAGCTTATAAATATCCCATTTTATTACATAAACGTATAAGAAACTAAAAACCGTCCAAAAACCTAAACCCCCGAGCAATAAATAATAGGTGTTTGTTGTTGTTAAAAACGTTGAAAATGCACCCAGGTCAGAGCCTTTAAGTCCTTTAACAAGAATGAAATAGTACAAACTGGTTAACGACAACCCACCGAAAACACCAGCGAGATATGCAGGTCTGTTCTTATAGTTAAATGTGAGCATGAGTCTAGATAGAAACTGTACAAATGCACCTACCGTAAAGGACAGCACAACTGACAATAGAATGCTGATCACAATCTTACGAGCTTCTTCACTGGCTATATACCTGCTCAATTCCGTGAGATTTTGGCTGCCACCAGCGCTGTAAATTTTAACCAATGCAACAGCCACGGCTGCACCTAATAGTTCAAAAACAATAGACACTGTTGTAGAAGTAGGAAGTCCCAGCGTGTTGAAGAAGTCTAGAAGCAACACATCTGTAATCATGACCGCCATAAAAATAATCATGATTTCATTAAAGTAAAACTCCTGCGGATTGAAAATACTGCTCTTTGCTACTTCCATCATCCCCGATGAAGAAAAAGCTCCGAAGGCTATACCTACGCTCGCTACTATCATGAGTGTTCTAAAGGTAACTGCCTTAGAACCTATCGCACTGTTCAAGAAGTTTACCGCATCGTTACTTACACCTACTACAAGGTCAGTGATAGCAAGACCTGCGAGTATAATGAGCATGTAAATGTAAATATCTCCCATGGAAACTTTATTAGTTTGCAAAAATGGTACAATAAAGTCTTACGAATGTTATCTAATAGTTATTAATTTAACGCTTTATGAGCCTGCAAAATGCTTAGAATCTCGCAAGAATGTTCGTTTTATCGCATACAAAAAAGCCGCCCAAAATATATGGATGGCTTTTTAAGGTTTATTCTAAAATCTAAAGTTGGTTACTAGAACCCATATCCAGTCCAGGCAAATGCACTTGCATTTGCACCTGTGTTTGTGGTAGAAACGGTTACTGTTGCACCAGGGGCATTTTTGTTATCCGTTCCGTCAGCCGTACCGTTTGCAGTAGCGTTAACCGAAGAGGCATCAGTACTATTGCCTCTAGAATCTTCCATGTCTATAAAGTCAGCAGCAGTAGCTGTACCAAAAGTTCCAGCAAGCGCGTTATTTATGGTGGCTGTTGCACCACGACGTATTTTAATAAGGTCAGAAAACTCTACTGCATTGCCGCTATTAACGATTGTTACTCCATTCACAGTAAAGTTAGACTGGTTAATGTCTGTTGGAGAGTTACCATCAAGGTTTCCGTCGGCCTCAATACCGCGTGGGTCTGATGTTACAGCAGTGTAACCAGCTTCTCTAATACCATAAAGGTTAGTTGCAGTACCACGGTATCCTTGAGAAAAATCAAACATGTCGTCTCTTGCGTTCAGTACAAATACATTGCTAACATTAACAGACCCGCCAAAAAGCTCGATACCGTCATCGTCTCCGTTTGCAATCCATATGTTTGAGACCGTTGTCCCAGAGCCCACGCCGTTTAAGGTAAGTCCGTTATGCTCAGCATCGCCGTCTATACGTGCACCTGTGTACTCTATAATTACATAGTTCAGGATTCCCGAGTTATCGGCATCGTTGGATCCGCCAAAAAGGAGTGCAGCATTTACCTCTGTACCTGCTTCTACACCGGCACTTTGTCCGGAGATAAGCGCACTACCGTTAATAATAACTCCGCCCCATGCAGCTGGCACACGTGAAGAGCTCGTAAAGCGTATAGGTGCAGCAGCAGTTCCATTTGCAAGGATACGACCACCTCTTTCTACGAGTAAATACACATCAGTTCCACCAGCAGTAGCAGTAATGGTTGTTCCAGATTCAATAGTAAGGGTTACACCGCTTTTTATAAACATAGGACCGTTAAGAACGTAAGCATTACCAGATGTAAGTGTTCTGTTTTCTGTAAGATTGCCAGCTAGATTAAGACTGTCTTGGTTTCCACCACCATTAATAACTACTGGGTCTGTGTCACACGAGGTAATTGTCATGGCAACTACGGCAAGTGTAAGTAAAAGATTTTTTTTCATTGTAAAAAGTTTTAAATGTTTTTTGAGTTGGTTAAAAGTAGTTTAGTAACCTTCAAACAGGTGTTAAGCTATCTTTATGGAATCTTTAAAATTTGTAGCTGTATCCTAGGCTTATGTCAACTCCACGTTTATATTCTCTTAAGATAACGTTAGATCCAGCAGCACCGTTTCCCTCACGTTCTAGTTTATAGGTCGGATTAAGTAGGTTGCGCACGTTAAGCGATAACTTTCCGTTTTCTCCAGTAGTGATAGAAGAAACAATATCGAGTGTAGGAACACCTACCTCTCTTATGTTCTCAAATCCACGGGTTCCTACAGAAAATACACGTTCTGAAAAATAACTAGCTACAAATGCAGTGTTAAAATTGCTTTTTCCCAGGTAGGTGTTGTAGTTCACATCAAAGTTCACAAGAACGGGCGACGCCCCTTGCAATGCCGTAGACGACGCTGTAAACTGCGCCAGTGGATTTTCTAAATCTTGTTTACTGTAAATGTACGACCCATTAAGACCCATGGACATTTTACTTGCTCTGGCGGTATCGCCTAGGGTACTCATTTCATTTTCAAATACATCTTTGCGCACCTCTATCTCAGCCCCTAAAACAGTTGCTTTTTGTCCCACATTAAGATAAGTAAGGGTGTTACCACCGCTAGGAATCTCGGTTCTTGCGATAGGGTTTTCTATATTCTTAAAAAATCCTGTAATAGAGATAAGCTCACCGCGTTTTGGGTAAAACTCGTAGGCCACATCTATATTGGTAACATTAGAAATCGCAAGGTCTGGATTTCCTTGGGTTGCTGTCCCACCCGGGTTGTCATATCTGAAAGGTGCAATTTCTTTAAATCGCGGCATCACGTATGTGCGGCTGCTGCTGAACCTTAAAATATTCTTGTCGTCTAGCGTGTACTTTAAGTTAAGACTAGGTAAGAAAAGATCCTCGTTAATTACAGAGGCACCACTTGTTGCACTACGTGCTATGTTAGTGTCAAATTCTACGTCCTGCGCAACACTTTCATAACGCAAACCTGCGCTCAGTAATAGCTTGCTTGTTAACCCTTTTACATAATTCACATTCCCTGCATAGGTATTATTGTTACCTACATAATAAAATGGGTTAAATGCAGCAGGGTTTATAGCACTACCACGGCCCGTTTCTAATCTAAAAACACTTGAGTTAAGAGACGGCTGGTTGTATAAGGCGTCTGGGTTGTTAATGTCTACAGCAACGCGTGTATCAAAGGTGTGGTTAAAAATGGTCGCTTGAAATACATGCAGTGTGTATCTGAAATCACCGCCTACGGTAAAGTAGTTGTCTAAAAGATCCGCATTTTCATTACCGCCGTTAAAGTCATACTTAACATGTGCTTTAAAGTTTAGGTTGTTTTCTTGAACTTTACTAAAATAACGCTGGTTGTTACCACCAGAATCTATGTTAGGTGAGTAAAAACCATCTCTAAGTAAATATTCAAAGTTTCTACGATCTGGCTCGCTACCTCTTATGGCATTAAAAGAACCTGCGGCGTGTGCGGTTAACTTGTCATTAATATGAAAGTTAGACAATAACTGGTTTACAAATAGATTGTTATCGTTTGTTTGCTGTCTGTTTACAAAAACACGGTCACCGTCTTGCTCTGGGTTGTCTATACCTTCAAAATCTGCATAATCTTGGGTGTTTTTGTGTATGTACATGGTTAAGAACTCGATGTTGTTCTTGCCAAAACGGTAGTCGGCATTAAACTGTCCTATTTGTGATGTTTCATAAGCATAACTCTTAAAGTCTTGGTCTAAATAAATAGCCCCAGAACTTGTTGTATTGCGCACAACGCCTTCTACAAAACGATACCCGTTGTCAAAGGTAAGCAGGCCATACAAGTTTAGCTTACTCTTTTTAAAGTCTATGCGCTTGCCACCACTCAGGGAAAGACCCAAATTAACCAGATTATTTTCTTGAGACGCGGCAATGGGTTTGTCGAAACTATAGACGTTCAGATTTGATACCGGTAAGTCTGCGTTGCTATGTCCGAAAAAGCTCTCGCCTTGAATCCCCTTAAACTCCTGTCCTACCGTTTGCATATTTGCACCAGTAGACGCGCTTATGGCAAGTGCTTGCTTGTCTGTAAGACCTTTAAGGTCTATGTTTATATTTGCACCAGCGTTGTCACCTGTGATACCTGACGTAAACACCTTGTTAATGTCCACGCTTTCTATAAGGTCAGATCCAAAAAAGTCTAGCGATATGTTTTTATATTCTGGGTCGTCAGACGGCAGTGGCAATCCATTAAGCGTGGTTGAGTTATAACGGTCGCCCAGTCCGCGTACAAAAACGTTCTTCACGCCAGCTTGTTTGCTGACACCGCTTACTTTAGTTACTGCAGCCTCTGCATTGCTTACGCCTTTAAGTGATAGCTCCTCAGCGCCTATGGCTTGCGTCATGGTTACTTGTTTTTTCTTTTCGTCTATAAGTGCTTCTTTAGACTCTCTTGTTTTAGTAACAATAAGTTCTATAGTTGTGAGTGCATTTGTCTCGGCAGTCATTTCAGCATTCATCTTTGTGATGTTTCCCTTGGTAACGACTACGTTAGGAATCTCTACGGTTTTCATTCCCACAAAGCTAAAAATAAGGGTGTAGGTTCCCGCTGGAGCGCTTATTTCATAATTCCCATCCATGTCTGACTGGGCTCCCATGGACGTTCCTTTAAGCTGAACAGACGCAAATGCAACGGGCTCGCGATCATAATCTATGTCTACAATGTTGCCAGTTATCTTGCCATTTTGCGCTGATAGTAAGCCACTTAAGGATATAAAAAATAAAAATAACAATCTTTTCATTTCTACGTATTTAACCCTGCAAAGAAACCACCATTACGTAGGAGCGAGGTTAATTAGGCATTAAATATGAGATGCTATACTGTTAAGATAAGGTTATTAAAAGCGCATTTCACAACCAGAGATAGAGTCCTTATCTTGCAGCTTTAAATAGCACTATGAACTGGGAATCTCTATTATCGCTTAAACGTTTAGGCGACACAATCGCGCGGCCACGCAAACAACAAGACGAGTTGCGTCTGGGATATGATGTAGATTATGACCGTATTATTTTTTCACAGCATTTTAGGAGTCTGCAGGACAAAACGCAGGTCATACCCTTAAGCCAGACAGGTTTTGTGCATACCAGGCTCACGCACAGTCTAGAGGTGTCGGTCGTGGCGCGTTCTTTAGGGCGCATGGCCGGAGCACAATTGCTTAAAAAATATGCTCACTTACAAGAATTGGGTTATAAGTCTCACGATTTTGGTGCCATAGTAGCCGCTGCGGCACTTGCACACGATATCGGGAATCCACCCTTTGGACACAGCGGGGAGAAAGCTATAGGTAGTTATTTTGCCAGTGAAAAAGGTAGGGCTCTAATGAGTTCGCTTTCGCGAAAGCAACAACACGACCTGCTCTATTACGAGGGAAATGCAAACGGGTACCGCCTGCTTAATCGCAATGCACCGGGAACTCCCGGCGGGTTACGACTTTCTTATGCGACCTTAGGGGCGTTTATTAAGTACCCAAAAGAATCGCTTCCCATAAAGCCTAGCAAACATGTGTCCCAAAAGAAATTTGGCATTTTTCAAGTAGACTTAGCTCATTTTCAAGACGTCGCAACAACATTAGGGTTAGAAAACACATCGGGTAGTGTTGAGGCATATCACAGGCACCCGCTGGCGTTTTTAGTAGAAGCAGCAGACGATATTTGTTACAATATCATCGATTTTGAAGACGGTATTAATCTGGGTTGGATAAGTGAAGAGTTTGCACTGGAATATTTTATAAACCTCGTGCGGGCGACCATTAAGAAAGAAATTTATGCAAACCTAACTACTACTGCAGAGCGCCTTAGCTACTTGCGTTCCTTGGCCATTAACAACCTTATTACCGACTGCGTAGATTTATTTATGAAACATGAGGAGGCCATGCTCGCAGGCACCTTTACAAAATCGCTCACCCATTTATCTAGCTACAAAGTACAGCTAGACGATATTCTTAGGATTACCATAGAAAAAGTGTACCAGCATAAAGAGGTAACAGACAAAGAAATAGCGGGCTACAAAATCATAGAAACCATATTAGATGCGCTAGTAACCGCAGTTATTAACGATTTTAATCATCAAAAAACCAGTTATGATAGGCTGGTTCTCAATGCATGCAAAGAGGCACACACGGCTACCGACTCTGTTTACGAGCGCTTACTAGGGACATGTGGTTTTGTAGCTTCGTTAACGGACGGTCAGGCGGTTCAACTTTTCAATACCATAAATGGTCGTATTTAAGAGCACCTTTATAGTTGCGTATTAGGTGTTGTGTGGCAGCCAGTATGTATTATTCACATGTGCCTGATCATCATCTCAACATGGTATCGCAGCTCTGTGACAAACGCTTTGCAGGGACAAGAGGTTAGGAATTTGTTTAAAACCTGTCACCTTTTTGCGCTACTTAGCTGTCGTGCAAACCCTATTTAACTGTGCGCATTATGCTTAATAAAGGAACAGGTTCGTCTTTACTAAAAAATCAAAGCATAAAAAAACTCTTATTTACCGCGCTTGCTATCATCGTTGCTTAAACGGCGTACTTCTGTCTTAACCACGAACCACAACTTTCTGATATTGGGAAACGGAGGGATCAACACAAACAATTTGTTCTTAACAGCCCTTTTAGGAATACTAAAAAGTTATCGCGTGCAGAGCGCGAGGCACTTTCCATGCCGGCTAACGCGTACTATGACCGGGAGTACGAACTTACTATGAACCCGCAACTTGGGTTTCATGCACCGTATATACCGCAGCTTGTGGCTATGCGGCCATTTCTAGGAAAAGGGCTGCCCAGCAACGGAAGCACTTTCTGGACAGAACGTGGGCCGTTGAACGTAGGCGGCCGTCCACGTGTTGCATTTTACGACCCTAACGATGTAGGTGCAAATAATGGTGACGGCGTAGATTACAACATGGTTTTTGCTGGTGGTGTGAGCGGTGGTCTGCGGGTAAACAATAACATAAATGACGTAAACACCTCGCGGACTATCGTATCTGATCTTGCTGGCGCTCTCAATGTTAACTGTTATGCAATAGACACTAACAACCACCAAATTATCTACGTAGGTACTGATGAGCAATATGCTAGCGGCGCAGCTATAGGAAACGGTGTTTATAAAACAATAGATGGCGGCGCCATCTGGTTTCTTGTAACTATAACCGCAGCAGGACCTGGCTCTTCAACCACAGGAACCGCAATTTTTAACGCTGGCCTGTTTTTTGTGAATGATATTATAATACGCTACCTAAGTGGTAACAGCGGGATTTACAAAGGTATAGGCTCAGCGCTTGCCGCTTCCCCTAATTTTAATATCTCCAATCCCACAAACGTTTAAGGTGCGCAAAGCGCGGGGTTTTATCGCAGCGTAGATAACGGCACAACATGGGACCGCATAGAATCGCCGTTAATGAGATATACATTTGCTGAATCGCAATACTACGTTATTCCCAACTATTTTGAGATTGGGGCAGATAACACCTTGTATTTTGGCAGTATATCAAGAAACGCCACAAACAATGGCGGTAGTAGGATTTATAGAAGTGCCGACGGGCTAAACTAGAATTTTACTCAGTTTGTTTCTTCATCTGACCGTGTAGAAATAGCACCTTCTAAAACTAATCACGACCTCTTTTATATAGCAACTCAAGTAAACGGCAACCAAGCAAACCTTTTTAAAACTAAACGATGCCGAGGAACGCAGATACCTAGGAAGCTTGAAATCGGGTACTTATCTCGCAAAAACGGTAACAAACGGTATCAGTCAGACTACAAATATTGTCAGTGAATAAAACCTGTAATAGGAGTTGATTACCCAATGTTGGGAGTTGGAGATAGCGCGTCCAGATTTTGGAATCGTAGAAGAACCGTTTGAAAGACACACATATCGCAGTGTTTAATCCATTTGTCGTTAATAAAGAATGCAACGCGTAAAATACAGGTTCGAGCTACTTTAGGTCGTGCGCACGTAAATACTAAGTATTACCATAAATGGTTAGCTGTTTAATGCGTGCACAGGTAATTCGTCAGTTGTTAAACGTACGATTTCGATTTATGGGTAAGATTGTACGAAATTTTCGGGGCCCAATGAATCCCTTTTAAACAGAGTCTTGCATTTTGCATACGGTTGACTAACGGCTTAGGTTGTTGCACGTTCCTTTTTATTTGAAAATTAGCAACTACCATAAATCTACGTTAACTTAGACAACAAATTCGGCACCATGAAATTACAACTTACTTTAGGTTTGCTGCTGGTTATGATAACCACTTTAGCGCAAACGACAACCATGATACATGGAGGTCATGTACTGGATGCGAGTAAAGGGACGTGGCAGTCAGAGATGACTATAACCGTTATAGATAATCGTATACGAAGTGTTGAGAAGGGTTACAAAACAGTGCCAAACGACGTTTTATACATAGACCTCAAAAATAAATGGGTCATGCCTGGTTTAACAGATATGCATGTGCATATGGAAACAGAGTATAACCCGCATGCGTATATTTCAAAATTTGTAGACGACCCAGCAGATGTTGCTTATGACTCTGTAAAATATGCAGAGATTACGTTGATGGCAGGTTTTACGACCGTGCGTGATTTAGGCGGTAGCGGTATTAATGTTTCGCTACGCGATGCTATTAATAAAGGAAAGCTAGTAGGGCCAAGAATCTTTACTGCTGAAAAGGCCATAGCAACCACAGGTGGCCATGCAGACCCTACGAACGGTGGCAACCAGAAATTCATGGGTAATCCTGGACCTCGCGACGGTGTTGCAAACAGTCCAGATGAAGGAAGAGAAGCCGTGCGCCACCGCTATAAAAATGGTGCGGACGTTATAAAAATAACCGCAACAGGTGGCGTTTTAAGCGTTGCAAAAAACGGGAGCAATCCGCAATTTACCATCGAAGAAATTAAAGCAATCACCAGCACCGCAGCAGACTATGGTATGCACGTAGCAGCCCATGCACACGGTGATGAAGGTATGCGTCGTGCCGTTTTAGGAGGCGTTAAAACCATAGAGCATGGCACCTACATGAGCGAAGAAACCATGGACTTAATGAAAAAAATGGATTGTTATCTTGTACCTACGATTACCGCGGGAAAAGAAGTTGCAGATAAGGCTGAGGTTGAAGGGTTTTACCCAGCAATCGTGGTGCCTAAAGCTAGAGAGGTAGGTCCGCAAATACAAGGAACGTTTGCTCGTGCTTACAAACGAGGCGTGCCTATAGTATTTGGAACCGACGCAGGCGTGTTTGCACATGGCAAGAATGCTAAGGAATTTGGATATATGGTTGAGGCAGGTATGCCTGCCATGAAAGCGATACAAAGTGCCACCATTACGCCAGCAATTATTTTAACGGAAGACAAGAACATAGGCCAGCTTCAATCAGGATTTTACGCAGATATTATTGCCGTTTCTGAAAATCCAGAGAACAATATCGCAATTCTCGAGCAAGTACAGTTTGTGATGAAAGATGGGGTTGTTTATAAGCGGTAGATAAAAAAATGGTATTTTATAATATAGTTATTCTCCTAACAGTATCATGCTCGTACATCAAAAAAGCAACAGATTGCAACGAAAACAAGATATCTGAGTTTTTTTGAACGACCATCTAGATAAAATAGATTCTTTCTATAATTTTAAATCGCCAGTCGAGAATGATTCGACGTTCCCTTTGGAAGAAAGATGGAAATTAGCATCTCAATGCAAAGTGGATTGCAGTAAAAAATTTCAATTTATCTCCTGATATACTTACGTTTCATTTTGCGATACTGTTAATTATACGACAAGGTTGCCTGGCGTAATATTTTTAGAATACAAGAAAAGTCTCATGATTTGGTATGGATAAAACAACTGCAGCAACACTCAGTTTATACAATAATGTTGCTATATAGCTCCCTTCATCGTTGAGCTATACCTTAAAAAAACCTATAAAGCGGGGTGATTTTTAAAACCTTTTTCCTCTAAATACTTCACATATTCCATGGTTTGTACCCTTGCTTTTAAATCATGAAGCAAGTTGTAAAGTCCAAAAAACGTACGGTTTATATACAAGAAGTGTTTGCTGCCGCGGTTACCGTTCATTTTACGTAATTCCTTATCGTTGCTGTATTTTACGCTTAAGGAAGTGATTTCGTCCCAAAAAGAGGGATCGGAAAAATCGAAGGTGGTTTGCTGGAACGGTCTGGTAAACAAACTCAACATTTCATGAAACAGGGTGCTGAAGTAAGCGATTTCCCGCTCGCTATCGTCTTTACGTAAAATCTCTAGTTGAAAAAGTTTCTCTTTAAAAATTTCAGGATTGTTGATGCTTTCGGGTACTGCAAGTTCAAAATAAGGCTCATAAAATTCATCGGGAATTGCTTTTATACAGCCAAAATCAATCGCAATAAGCTGCTCGTCGTTAGACACTAAAAAATTTCCAGGATGTGGGTCTGCATGCACCTCTTTTAAACCATGCATTTGGAACATGTAAAAATCCCAAAGGGTTTGCCCTAGTTTATTGCCTGTTTCCTCTGTAAAACCTGTTTTTGCAAATTCGCTTAAATGCTGTCCATTCATCCAGTCCATGGTAATAATGCGGTTGCTTGATAGCTCTGGGTAGTAAGTAGGGAATTTCATATTAGGTATGTGATCGCAAGCCTCTGTCATTGCGATGCTCTGACGCACTTCTAAGTCATAATCAGTCTCCTCTAACAATTTATCTTCGACCTCTGAAAAATATCGTTTGGAATCTTCGCCTTTTAAGTTGAACATCTTAATAGCGATTGGTTTTACCATCGCAAGGTCACTACCTATAGACGCTGCAACTCCGGGATACTGTATTTTAACCGCTAGTTCCTTACCATCCTTCGTTGCTTTATGCACCTGACCTATACTTGCTGCATTTATAGAATCTTTACCAAACGTATCGTAAACCTCTTCTGGAAAAGCACCTTGATAGGTTTTAAACGTTTTACGCACAAGTGGAGCAGATAGTGGTGGTACGCTAAATTGGGCAAGGCTAAATTTCTCTACATATGCACTTGGCAGCAAACTTTTATCCATAGAAAGCATTTGCGCGATTTTAAGCGCGCTACCTTTTAAGCTCTGAAGGCCGTCATAAATATCAGTCGCATTATCTTCATCGAGTGATGACCTGTCCATCGACGGGTTTACCGCTTTTTTAGAATAATACTTTATGTAATTTGCACCTATTTTTGCACCCGTTTTCACTAATTCTGTAGTGCGGCCTAGCTTACTTGTAGGTATTTTATCTAATGTTTTCATGTTTTGTTAATTCAGAATGTTGAACGAAGTATTCAGATGTCACTGTGTATTTTTCGTTCACGTTAAAGTCGTTTAAAAAATATTGCTTGTGCGAAAACACGTTGTGCAACACTTAAAATCTCTTTGTGTGTGTACCGCTTTCGCGAAAGCGAATTACCCAAAGACCTTATTTCTCGCAGAATATTTTGAAACTTGCTGCATAAAGGGGCTCGTGGCGACTTGGAATTTATAATTTGAAATTTAACTGCTGCGCTAGGCCATACGCTCTTTCCAAAGAAATTTACCAAAATCAAACACGGCATCCAGTGGCGTGTTGTCAAACACATCGAAAATGGTGTTTACCGACTTCTCAATCGCCATGTCTGTTTTTTCAAAACCAGCGCTGTTGTCGTCCATCCAGAACTTGAGTAAGAATAAGGTTTGAAGCCATGCGCCCTCGCTGTAAACAGCCTCAGAACGCTCTAAAAGTATATTGGTCTTGCTCTCATTGCGATTTTGTATAAGGTCTGCTGCAAACTGCTTGATGTGTCTGCGTAAACCTTTAAGTTGTGCCATTTTAGACATCGCGTCTTTCTGATCGTTTAGCACATACAGCACGTAACTGCGATTAAGGGTAAGTAATTCAAAAAAGGTGTAGAAAAAGGTAAGCATTTTCTCGCGATTGCTGAAACCGTTGTAGTCTTCGTTTTTATGCGAAGCGTCCATGGTCATGGTAAAAAAGGTATTCCATATTTCAGAACGCAGGTTTTCAAAACTACCAAAGTGCACATAAAAATCCTGCTCACTCATGTCATGTTTTTTTGCAAACTTATATACAGACGCTGGCATTTTCCCGCGTTGCAATACATAATCCATGTAAGCGGTAATAATATCGTTGCGTGTTATTTCTTTCTTCACTTCTTCTTTTACCTCTTTTTTAGGTGCTGTTTTGGTCGTTTTCTTTGGAGTTGTTTTGCCTGCGGTTGCCATAATCGTAATTTTAGAGTAAAGATACGCTGTGTTTAACAATTACGTGTGGTCGTTAAACAAAAATATGTGTTAAAGTCTGGACGTAAAAAAGCCTTTACATTTATTGTAAAGGCTTTTTGAAAATTAAGAATCTATGATATTGAGCGTATCCTAGATTATAAGATGTTATTGCGGTATAATCTTATCAAATTTTGCTAGCAGATCAACCTGTATCCATTCATCACTGATATAATCATAAAAGTATTGGGTTAATTTCATAGTTATCTCATGGTCGCTATCAAATTGTATAAAATAGGGTCTCTGTTGACCAAGTGCTACATTTGGGTCAAAATGGTCTACAAATGGTTCCTGAAATTCATAGGAAATTATTTCATTATTTCTAATAGCCAAGACGTGGATCCCGTCTGCTTGTTTAATTCTAGAATGAGGGTCTGGATATCTGTCATCGTGATCGTCCCTTGGCATGCCGTCAGTTATAAGAAGGTACCTCCCATCATACTGAGAAGGCAGAATTTCTAAATGATAAAGTCTGCTTCGATTTGGAAAAGTAAACCACCACAATTGCAGTTCTTCTTTAAAATCTACGCTCGCAACACCATCATAATCTAAATCCATTGCGACGTTAGATTGAAAGCTTTTAAGGGTGTAGATTCCTAAGTTAGCTGGCAAAGACTCAATCCCATCGTCGCTATTGCAACTTGAGAGAAAAAGACTAATTGAAATAAGAACTGTTAATACTTTTATAGTTTTCATACATTGATTTAAAATTCAACTTGTACGGGTTTCAATCTAAATGCTTCAATTGCGGGTTTGTGCTTGCTCGCAATAATCTTGTAGCGTTCAGCCTTATTTATAAATTTACAAAAAGATCCCCAACCGCGATGCGGTTGAGGATTAATAATTAAAATAACCTTTTTTTTAGAAAACCACTGGGCAATTCACAATAGTTGATCTTTAAAATATTTTGGGTAAAAAACCAAACATCAAATCTAGTCCGACGGCAAGGCGATTGCCCCCATTTTCAGTAAATTGGTAGCCCAACCCTCCAGCGAGCTCAAAAGTAACCGATTTACCAAGTGTTCTTTTCAAACCGATTTTAGGTAAAATTACTGCTGTAGGTGTTATAGAAACGTCGTTTACATTGTCCGTAGCATAAGTGCCCCAGTTTGGAGATGTTTGTATTTCTAGTGCTATATAATTACCAGCATTAAGCATGGTGCTTTTTCCAGCCGCTTTGCGTTTCTCCAAGTTATAGTAGTATCTAGGTTCTAAACTGAACGTGCTGGTAGCAAGAAACTGGGTGCCATTAGAAATAACGTTGCTGTAAATTCCAAACTCGTATCCTACCTCAGCATTTATTAAAATCTTATTTGAAACTGGTTGCTCGTAAGCTAACCAGCTACCTAAAAGACCTAGCTTCACTGAACTTAGTGATTCTAATTGATTATTTTGAGCAATGCTACTAAAAGAAAATAAAATAGTAATCGAAATGAGAAAGTTTTTCATTATTAAAATTTGAAAAGGGTTAAGAAACCAAAATATTGCCATCTTAACGATAACAAACCATTAAATTTTTGCTTCTTTGTTTCTTTGTTTCTTTGTTCATTTTTCATTGTCAAAAATTTAAGTTCAACTAATTCTTGAATATGTGAAAACAAATTTAATTTCCGAACTTTTTATTTCTCTATTTTTAATAGCGCTTTACAGCCGTAATCCAGACGACGGTTCAGGTCCAATTCCTGCATCAATAGGAACGTTTAACCTAGACAGTACTTCATTCAGTCTATCCCAAGGCCTCTTTACTGACCCACTAGAAGATAGTCCCGGGCTTTTCTATAAAACCATTATTCTTACAGATGCCGGTTTCAATTCTGTTAATAATGGAGCACTTACAGGTAATGGCAATGCTGTGGGTATAGAAATTTAGAGCCCAACAAGTGACCTAAATCTTTTAGGAGATTATACCATTACTGACGGCACGCCAGTTGCGGGGTAAGCTGTGATTTATTATGCCGCAGGGACGGACATTGTTAACGACACTATAGACGATGAAGAAGATATAGAAAGCGACACGTTATCTATTACCGTTAATAATAATGGAACGTACAATGTTTCCCTGCCTAATGGCCGCGTGGACATTACAGGGCAAGCATTTGAGGTGCGTTACGATGGTACTATTAAAGTCATTAGAGAATAGCTGCCTGAAGGAATTGCTTCAGTAAGAAAAAGTCCCAACTGCAAATTTGCAGTTGGGACTTTTTTAAATGTTATGTTAAAAGCTGCTTTACGGCTTGTTTGCAGCAACCGCGCTGGTGTTTACCCAGGTGTTTACTTTGGCCACCGCATTGTTACTGTAATCTACCTCTGTTAATTTCTCACCGCTCCAGAAAAACCATTTTCCGGTTTTTGCGTTTAGGGTGTATTCTGCTTTGGCCGTTTTCTCGCCTTGCTCGTTGTAGCTTATCCACTCACCGTGGCGTTGCTTGTCTAAAAAGGTTCCTTCTTGTGCAATGGTTCCATTTGCGTGGAAATAAGTTGCTTTAGTAAGGCCATTATCTAAGTTCTCTGTTGTAGGTTTTGTGTCTTGCGCTGCAGCGATTATGCTTACAAAGAGAGCGCATAGTAGTATTATCTTTTTCATGGTTTCTACATTTAATGGAACCCAAATTTAATGATAATATTACGTTTATGCAACACTTACTTAACATTAAATTTACATTGAGTATATAATACATTGTTTTTGAGCATATTAAAAATATGTTTTTATTGGTTATTTACCACAAAAGAGCTTGTTTTCTTTAAAATCTTTCCGGTTTAGGGGAATAGATAAGCTATAAATCGTCTTATTTTTGCGGCTCTATTAAGAACATACTATGTATAGATCACATGACTGTGGCAGCTTGCGCGCCAGCGATGTAAATAAGGAAGTAACCCTAGCAGGTTGGGTGCAAAAAAGCCGCGACAAAGGGTTTATTGTATGGGTAGATTTACGTGACCGCTACGGTATTACCCAGCTTTTATTTGACGCAGACCGCAGTAGCGCAGCGCTCCTAAAACAAGCACAGGGTCTAGGCCGTGAGTTTGTAATACAGGTCACAGGAAAGGTTATAGAACGGGAGTCTAAAAACACCCATATCCCAACGGGTGCGATAGAAATCCTCGTTACGGAACTTACCGTTTTGAGCACCTCTAAAACGCCGCCTTTTACCATAGAAGACAATACAGATGGCGGCGAGGAACTACGCATGAAGTATCGCTACCTAGATATACGCCGCAACCCGGTACGTGAGAACCTTATTTTTAGGTCCAAAGTCGCCATGCACGTGCGCAATTTCTTAGCCAGTAAAGACTTTGTAGAGGTAGAAACACCGGTTCTTATAAAATCCACACCCGAAGGTGCTCGCGATTTTGTAGTGCCTAGCCGCATGAACGAAGGGCAGTTTTATGCCCTACCGCAGTCGCCACAAACCTTTAAGCAACTGCTTATGGTAGGTGGATTGGATAAATATTTTCAGATAGTTAAGTGTTTCCGTGACGAGGACCTGCGTGCAGACCGCCAGCCAGAGTTTACGCAAATAGACTGCGAGATGTCCTTTGTGGAGCAGGAAGATGTGCTTAACGTTTTTGAAGAAATGACGCGCCACTTGCTTAAAGAGGTAAAAAATATCGAGCTAGACAAGTTCCCGCGCATGACCTACCGCGAGGCGATGGATACCTATGGTAATGACAAACCAGATATTCGTTTTGATATGAAATTTGGTGATTTGTCCGCTTTCGCGAAAGCGAGAGATTTCAAAATCTTTCAAGAAGCAGCACTGGTCGTGGGAATAGCCGTACCGGGTGCAAGTGATCTTACTCGTAAAGAAATAGACGGTCTTATAGACTGGGTGCGTCGTCCACAAGTAGGTGCGAGCGGCATGGTCTATGTAAAATGCAATGCCGACGGCACCTTTAAGTCAAGTGTCGATAAATTTTACGATCAGGCAGACCTTGCAAACTGGGCGCAAGCCACAGGCGCAACCGCTGGCGATATGATTTTTGTACTTTCGGGACCAGCAGACAAAACCCGTGGGCAGCTAAGTGCCCTGCGCATGGAAATGGCAACCCGACTGGGATTGCGCAATCCAGAAGTTTTTGCGCCGTTATGGGTCGTAGATTTCCCACTGCTAGAATGGGACGAAGACGCGCAGCGTTACCACGCCATGCACCACCCATTTACATCGCCTAAGCCCGAGGACATCGACAAACTAACCACAGACCCAGGAAACGTGCGTGCAAATGCTTATGACCTCGTACTCAACGGTAACGAGATAGGTGGCGGCTCAGTACGTATTTTTGACAAAAATCTACAGTCCTTAATGTTCGACCATTTAGGGTTCACCCCAGAGGAGGCTCGCAAGCAATTTGGTTTTCTTATGGATGCTTTTGAATACGGTGCGCCACCACATGCTGGGCTCGCTTTTGGGTTTGATAGACTCGTTGCTATTTTGGGAGGTCAGGAAACCATACGCGATTTCATTGCGTTCCCTAAAAACAACAGTGGTCGCGATGTTATGATAGATGCACCAGCAACTATAGACGACGCACAGCTTGCAGAATTAAACCTAAAAGTTACCGTATAATGAGCTTTTTGCGCATATTAGGTATTATTTGCATCCTTACACTTCTTGTAATATTTCTGGGTTTTTATGTGCTTTACAACATGCCCGACCACACAGCACTCGCCCAAAAAATGGTGGGAATGGGCAACTTGTTCTTGTTTTTTGTGATTATGCCAGCATTTATAATCGCTAGGTATAGTAAAAAAGACCTGTCTAGTTTTACCTTTAATAATAAAAAAGACGACGACGATGACTGGGATGATGATGTGAAGAAGTAGTTTGGCTCTTTAAGAATGACGCTGCGAAAAATAGTTGCCTTCTATTACTTTTAACGCTTTCAACAAGCCTGTTTGCCTAAAACAGCAAACCCCGAAAAATAGACAGTTTATTTACGTTGCTCTATAATCAGAACCAATTTAATGGCACTATCTTAATAATAAAAAGCGGTAAAGAGATTCTCAAAAAAAGTTATGACTTTGCAAATCGAGAGTCAAACTCAAAATTGAATGAAAATTCTGTTTTCGAATCGGCTTCTGTTCCTAAGCAATTTACTGCAGTAAGCATGATCCTTTTAAAAAACAAGGGCAAATTAAAATATACTGATAAGGTTAACCAGTATTTTCCAGAATTGCATATTTCTAAAGAAGTATCCATAAGAAATCTACTGAATCATTCTTCTTGAATCCCTGATTACAAAACATGAATGATAGACACCTGGGCTCAATCTAAAATCGCTGTTAATGCCGATGTAATAAAAATGCTAGTAACCAATGTCGATACGTTAGATTTTAAGCCAAGTAGTTAGTAGGAATATAGCAATTCAAATTATTTACTGCTAGCCATCGTTATTGAAAAAATATCCAAAAGTAGCTACGGCGATTTTTTGAATGAACACGTTTTCAAACCTCTCAAAATGAAGTAGTCTTTCGTTTTAAACAGACGGTTTAAACCCGTCGAATTAGGTAACTATGCTTACGGATATGTAAATGGCGGTAAACAGGGTTTAGCTATTCCTGATTCTTTGGCTACTTGTAATGATGTCGTTTATTTAGATGGCATTGTGGGTGTCGGCATGGTGAATTCTACGATAAACGATTTAAAGAAATGGGACACCTCCCTAAGAAACAACAGGTTATTCCCTGAGAAGGATTTTAAATAAATTCTAAAACAGGACACTTTAGAAAGTGGTGAACTAAACGCATATTCCTTTGGATGGCAACTTAAGAAAAGTGATAATGATATTAACATGAGTCATAGCGGCAGTTGGCCAGAATACGTAACCTACATTAATAGAGCTATGCAAGCGAAAAATCTGATCATCATATTGCAAAATTACGATGACGGATTATTACCCATTAAAGCTGTAAAGGAAGTTTTAAATGGCAAGAAAATATCTACATATTATAATCAGGAGGTTGTATTTAATAAGGAGATATTGGACAGATTAGTCAGAGAATATGTTGATGAAGACGATGATAATTCAATAACTACACTAACATTAGGCAATAATGCATTGATTTTTAGTTCCACGAATAACCCGTGGGATATGCCTTTTTATCCAGATTCTGCCACTACATTCTTCACTAAAAACCGCATGAACATTGGTTTTAAATTTATGGAGAGCGATAGGGTTTACGATTGGTATTTATTCAGAACGGAAAAGAGGTGGGAGCTTCTATGAAAAGGTAAGTTATAGAATGATTGTAATATTCTTTGCGTTGTTCAGTAAGACTGCAATCATTA
>Ga0222709_1000188_pt1 | contig 19061 bp, 14 predicted proteins | sample AntAcemetage1692_FD_179822 | JGI IMG/M metagenome (GOLD analysis project Ga0222709, IMG submission 179822) | Saline water microbial communities from Ace Lake, Antarctica - #1692 | ecosystem: Environmental > Aquatic > Non-marine Saline and Alkaline > Saline | place: Antarctica: Ace Lake...
CCGTCAAAAAAATAACCACCGTCAGGGGCTGCGACCGCTAACGGAGTTGAAACGAAAAGTCCCGCAAGGCTTTTGAGACCTTGCGGGATTGAAGATTTGTAAAACGGATTACCCTATTGTCCAAAACGATTAGGTTTGTATAACCTTCGCCTGAAAATAATAGCCGTCAAAAAAATAACCACCGTCAGGGGCTGCGACCGCTGACGGGGTTGAACAAAAATCCCGCAAGATTCGTAAACCTTACGGGATACATGACATCAGGCACCTTTCTTTAGCTATCAGAATCACGCCGTTTACAACTGCACTTCTTCCACGTTTTTCGCCACAATTTCGGTTACGTTAACTGTTTTTCCTTCTTTATTTTCGTAGGAGCGGTAATTGAGTTTGCCTTCAATACTTACGAATTTCCCTTTACTCAAAAGTTGTTCGCAGACGATAGCCGTTTTGCCCCACGCCACTACATTATGCCACGTGGTATTTTTAATTAATTCCTTATTACGGTTCGTGTACGTTTCGTTGGTGGCAAGCGAGAATGTCGCCATTTTACCACTTTCAAATTCACGTACATTTACTTCTTTTCCTACGTTTCCGATTAATTTAACTGTGTTCATCGTGTTACAATTTTAGATTAAAAACTTATTAACTTGGCTCTACCCAGAACCAACGATGCAAAGGTGGGGCAATCCGTAAAAAAGATTCGGTTGTTAAGTATTTACAGTTGGTTAAAAGCATTTGTAGTCGTTTGTAAACGAATACGATTTACTATTCTGATTAAGCCATCAGAGCAGTTTATTTAAGCAAGTCTATGTCGACTATTTCGATCACACTGGTAATCCAGCAGCTAGATGTGATATTTTGTGTAAGCTTACCGATTAAATATTTTCATGATCAAGCCTTGATACTTTCTTTTCTTCACTTACTATAAGTACTTTTACTATAGACAAAGATTATTCTAATTTTTCAAGTCATTATAGTTAACAGCGTACCATTCCTTATCTACCTAATGAAAACAACCCTTGCACTCATTTGCCTTTGTGGCACCATATCTTTTATGTCTTGTAGTCAGAAGTCAACTAAAACCTCTGGCAACCAATTAGCTTCCGTTGAAACCAAAGACCCCAACGCCGATTATAAACCTGCGTTTGAAGGGCAGACCAGGGTAAGAGCCATCGAAACTAAGACACCTTATAAGTTTGAAGTACTAACCGAAGCACTTGACTTCCCGTGGGGAGTAAAAACCTTACCAGACGGACGTTTACTCATCACCGAAAGGGAAGGAGCGTTTCGTATTGTGGATGCAAGCGGCAACGTAAGCGAAAAAATAACAAAAGGAGTTCCGGAAGTAAACAGCAAAGGGCAAGGCGGCTTACTCGGTATTGCCATTGCACCTGACTTCGCCCAAAGCCGCATGATTTACTGGACATTCGCCGAAGATATTTCAGGTGGCACGGTTACATCTGCCGCTAAAGGAAGATTAGCTGACGACGAAAAAAGCATTGAAGGAGCAACGGTAATTTACCGAGCCATACCTTCTTACAATGGCACCCTTCATTACGGCGGCCGTATCTTACTTGATAAAGACGGAAGTTTATACGTAAGCACCGGAGAACGTTCCGACAAAGTAACACGTCCGCAGGCTCAAGAGACAGATTCAGGCTTAGGAAAAATCGTACACATTACAACAAACGGAGAGCCAGTTGTAAACGGTCCGTTTGCCGGTAAAACCCGTCCCGAACTTTTCACTTACGGACACCGGAACGTGCAGGGTCTTGCCGTACATCCTGAAACGGGTGATTTGTGGTCAAATGAATTTGGACCTCGTGGTGGCGACGAAGTAAACCGTATTGTAGCGGGAAAGAATTATGGTTGGCCAACTATTACTTACGGAATTGAATACGCAGGTAAGGAAATTGGTGACGCCATTCAGCAAAAAGAAGGTATGGAACAGCCCGTTTATTATTGGGATCCGTCGGTATCACCAAGTGGTATGACGTTTTACAGTGGCGACGCCATTCCCGAGTGGAAAGACAACCTGTTTATCGGTACTTTGAGTGGTCTACACATCATACGATTAGATATTAAGAATAATAAGGTAGTTGGCGAAGAGCGTTTATTGTCAGACGAAATTCAGCGTTTCAGAGACATCACGCAGGGTGGAGAAGTGTTATACACCGTAACTGACCAAGGACGTTTATATCGTATTTCTAAGAAGTAAATCGATAAGGTTATTATGAAATTCCGTTCGTTTATTCCCTTTTTAGCTTTAGTCGTTTGCCATAATTCGTTTGGGCAAAAAATACTAACGTCAGAGTTTATTTATCAACAAGCCTCTTTCCCGAGTTGCCACGCTTCCACATTGGCAGAAACGCCGCGTGGAATTGTGGCGGCTTGGTTTGGTGGTACGCACGAAAATAACCCCGACGTTGAAATTTATTTCAGCCGAAAAACTATTAACGACTGGTCAACGCCCGTTTCGATAGCGAACGGTATTCAACACACGAAAAAACGATATCCGTGCTGGAATCCCGTATTGTTTCAAATACCAGATGGACCGCTGCTATTATTCTACAAAGTCGGCCCAACACCATCAACTTGGTGGGGCGAAATGAAGGAAAGTAACGACGGTGGCGAAACCTGGTCTGAATCAAGGAGGCTGCCCGAAGACATCCTCGGTCCGGTGAAAAATAAACCCGTGCTACTTGCGGATGGACGTTTGCTTTGCCCATCGAGCAGAGAAACGGAAATCGACGGAAAAGATTACTGGCAGGTATTTATGGAAGAAACCACCGATTGGGGCAAAACTTGGAAAATATCCAAACCACTCAACGACGGCGTAAAATATGACGCCATCCAGCCGAGTATTTTAAATTACGGTAACGGAAAACTTCAAATGCTTTGTCGGAGCCGGGAAAGTATCATCGTGGATTTTTGGTCGGAGGATAACGGGTTAACGTGGGGCGAAATTTCACCTACCAATTTACCCAATCCGAATTCAGGCACAGATGCCGTAACGTTGCAGGATGGTAGACAATTATTGATTTACAACCCAACTTCTATTTCTAAAAGGAAATGGGGCGGTCCGCGTTCACCGATTGATCTGGCAATTTCTACCGACGGTATTAATTGGGAGAAATTTCTGCGGTTAGAAGACACGCCGGGTGAGCTCTCTTACCCCGCCATCATTCAAGCCGCCGACGGCAGCGTTCACCTCACGTATACGCATCAGCGGAAACGAGTAAAGTACATGCACCTGAAACTCTAATTTAATACGTTAATGCTGCATCTCGTTGACACGCTCATTATCACAGCATACCTTGCGGGCGTGTTGATTTTCGGGTGGTGGTTTTACCGTAAACAGAAAACAGCCGCAAGTTTTACCCGTGGCGAAGGTAAGCTACCCACTTGGGCGTTAGGCTTATCTATTTTTGCAACTTACGTCAGCAGTATTAGCTTTCTTGCCCTTCCCGGAAATGCCTTCGCTCGTGATTGGAATAGCTTCGTTTTCAGCCTCAGTATTATACCCGCCGCCATCATTGCCGTGCGTTTTTTCGTTCCGCTTTACCGCCGACTAAATAACGATTCAGCGTACGCATTTCTCGAAGAACGTTTTGGGCGTTGGGCGAGGCTGTACGCTTCCGCCTGTTACTTACTTACACAACTTGCCCGAGCGGGGGCAATTTTATATCTGCTCGCTTTACCAGTCAACAGTCTGACCGGAATCGAGTTACCCACAATCATTTGCTTTATCGGTTTTTTGGTATTGATTTATTCCGCACTCGGTGGCATCGAAGCCGTAGTTTATACGGATGCCATTCAAGGTATTTTACTTATCGTAGGAGCATTACTATGCTTTTTCTATCTACTCGACGGCATTGAAGGCGGACTGCCAACGATGATCAGCGAAGCAACGAAAAGTAATAAGTTCAGTCTCGGAAGCTTTCAGATTGACTGGACAAATACTTCTTTCTGGCTGGTACTTTTTTACGGTTTCTTTATCAACCTACAGAATTTCGGGGCGGATCAAAGTTACATCCAACGTTATATGGGAGCTAAAAGTCTCGACGACGCAAAAAAAACCGTCTGGCTCGGCAGCTTACTTTACCTTCCAGTTTCGTTATTGTTTTTCCTAATCGGCACAGCACTTTGGGTGTATTATTCGCAGCACTCGCTACCGCCTAACACCCCACCCGACGGCGTATTCCCTTACTTCATTTCCACGGCACTACCCACGGGTATTAAGGGGTTATTGGTAGCCGCCATTTTATCCGCCGGAATGAGTACACTTTCTACCAGTATCAACAGTTCAGCAACCTTACTATTGGCTGATTTTTGCCCGCAAGAAGACGAAAAATCGTTATCCTTTTTACGCATCGCCTCCGTGGTAATGGCAATTTTCAGCACGAGTGCGGCAATGCTATTTTTAGGTGTCAAAAGTGCGTTAGATGTCTGGTGGGCGTTAGCATCATTATTCAGCGGCGGTATTCTCGGCTTATTCCTTTTAGGTTTGCTTGTGAAGAAGCCCGCTACGAAAATGGCTATAATTACGGGGCTATTATTCATTTTGTGGAGTAGCCTGAGCAATCTCTTTCCAACTACCTTTTTCACCGTTCCGCTGCACGCAAACTACGTAATTATCATTAGCACATTACTGATTTTTATGATTGGTTGGATGGGGAGAAAGAAAAGTTGAGTTTCACTTCTACCTAAACTGATTACGGTTTTCATTTTAGAAAATACCCATTATATGAAGAAGTATTTGCTGGTAAATTGTTTATACTATCCTACCCGATAGGGTTGCATATTTATAATATTCAAATGGTTTTCTATAAATATATGCCCCTGGCCCCAAATGGGGTCAAACAAAATAATGCAAACTAAAAATTACACTTATTCCTCCTCGCCCATTCCTGCTATAAACGTAACTTTACTTACGACTACATTTTGTAAATTAAGCGGTGAAATAATTTCAACTTCCCCATCCTGAATCACCCCAATCTCCACGGCTACTTTCTTAAAAGAAACGGATTTACCCTTCTTATTATCAAGAATATAAACAAACGTCTTTCCACCTTCTCGGCTAATTGCGGCTTCGGGCAATACGTTTATTAAACGGCTATCGGTTTGTATTTTAGCATTCAAATACTGCCCCGGAATTAGCAGTTGTTCGACAGCTTCGTTTGAGAGATGCACGTGCACGTTGATAGACTTGGTGTCAGCGTCAAAAGTTTTGCCTACCAAAAAGACCTTCCCTTCCACCTTGCCGCCAATTCGTGGGTCGTTAAATACCACCGTTTGACCTCCTTTTAATTTGAATGCATCTTTTTCAAACACTTTCAACTCTACGTGCAAGTGCTGCTTGCTAATCAGTTCAAATAGTACATCGGCGGGGGTAAAATTCGTACCCGTATTAATATATACGGTCTTAACGTAACCCGAAATCGGGGCCAGTATCGGCAGTGTAGTTACAAACTCTCCGCGTTGTAACTTCGCGACCGAGACACCAATAATTTTTAATTTGGCGGCAAATGCATTCAGCATCGCCTCGTTTACACGGAGGTTGCTTTCGGCTTCTTGTAATTTCCGCTTGGCGGTGGCATCTTGAGCAGCCAAGGTTTGCTGACGCTCGAGTTCCTCTTGCAAGAACTTCTTTTGCGAAAATTTCTCTAAGTAGTCTTGCTGTAATTGCACAGCGTCCATACTTTGGGCGGTTGCCAACACGCTGCCTTTTTTTACATATTTCCCAGGCAATACATTGTGAGTCAATGTTTTAACAAATCCCGTAACGGGCAAGCTTACCATCGCAACGTTTTCGGGCGGTACGTCAACCATACCGTTTACGTCGATTATTTCGGCCATTTCGGAAACTGCTAAGTCACTGAGTTCGAGTCCCATATTTTTGTACTGAGCGTCGGATATTATCACGAGGTTTTCAACGGGTTTAGCCGTAGCACTTTCCGTTATTAACTCTTCGCTGTGTTGGCAAGAGAAAATAAAAAAGGAACATAGGATAACGAGGGTCCCAACCACCCAGCGGTCTGGTCTGCTCGACCTGACAACACTCACAAAACCTTCTCTGAAATGCTGAACAGTTTCGGCTCTGAACAGAGAGAAAGCAGCCACAAATTTTATATTATGTTTCATTGTATTATTTAATGTTTATGATTTTGTATTTCGCCATACGTCCGGTGACTTATTTACCCGCGATGTATTGAATGGCAGTCTCGGTTAATTTTTGAGAAAACTGCTGATTCAAAAGCTTTTCTTTTTGACCAATAGCCTGCAAATAAATTTGCTGAAATTCGAGGTAATTAATATCCCCTTGACCGTACTGATTCGTAGCCGTATTGATAAGTAAATCAGCTTGTGGTATGGCAGTATTTTCGAGGTAATTGAGGTTACGTTGGGCAATTGTGTACTCTACGTTCAATCGGTTTAGTTCGGTCAGTAGCTGATTTTTAACATTTGCCATTTTAGAATCAATTACCTGATTTTCAATGCGTAATGCCTCTACCTTAGCTTTTGAAGCTTCTTTAAACAGCGGAATACTTACCCCACCCGTTACAAAAAACTGCCGCAAGCTGCCATTCATACGTTGGTTAGTTATACCCCCAATAAAACTCGGTTTTAGCTGCATTTTTTCTAAGTTTACACTTTCTTGGGTGGTTTCTTTCAACGACTCAAATTGCTGTAAAAGCGGAGAGTCAGCCGAAGTAAACCCAATGACTTTCCTATCAAAAAAGTCTCGTTCATCAAGCATCAGCGTGTCGGATGTCGCCAACAGGTTTTGAAGATTTAAGTACGGTAATTTAGCCTGCTGCTTTACTACTTCAATCCGATTAGTCAAGGCATCAAGTTGGGCTTCAAAGTGTATTTTTTCAAGAATACTTGTTTCGCCAGCTTCGTACCGGATGGCAGCTTTTTGGGATGCTCGTTGATAGCTTTCCAACTGACTTTGCAGTATTTTTTTTAGCTGCAACTGATAAACAAACGCGTAGTACTGCTCTCTGATTTGCCGTTTTATATCTAATCTTTGCAGGTCAAACTGCGTATTGGCTTGCTTCACGTACGTTTCCAAGAGTTTTTTACGAGCCTGATATACTTTTGGGTTGTCAAATCGTTGGACCATACTCAGCGTATAATCTCTAACAAACGGCGTTTGGATATTACCATATTGTAAATCAAAATCAGTTTTGGGTATATCTCGGAAGGTCATTACACTCGCCTGATTTCGTTCAATTTCTAATTTATTGGTTACAAGTGTTCGGTTGTTCTCCAAGGCAACTCGCTCTATTTCGCTTAACGTAAGTTGCTGAGAATTAGCAAATTGGGTTAACCCAAGAAAGAAAAAAAATAAGGTTATACCTTTCCTATTCACTAACTTTATTTTCTTATTTCGGCTAAAAATTACGTACAAAACGGGTAAAACCACGAGCGTCAGTAAGGTTGCTGAAATCAAGCCTCCGATTACCACCGTGGCTAAAGGTTTTTGTACTTCTGCACCCGCTGAGGTAGAAAGTGCCATCGGTAAAAAGCCCAGCGAAGCAACGGCAGCGGTTAATATAACGGGACGAAAACGCACCTTCACCCCTTGTTTTACCCGTACCAATACATCCGTTGCACCCTCATTTTCAAGCTGATTCAAGTAACCAATTAGCACGATTCCGTTTAGGACGGCCACGCCAAACAACGCAATAAAGCCAACGCCAGCCGAGATACTAAACGGCATTCCCCGCAACGAAAGGGCGAAAATTCCACCAATAGCAGATAACGGAATCGCGGTAAAAATCATCAACGACTGTTTAAACGAATTGAACGTAAAATACAGCAAGGTAAAGATGAGTAAAAGTGCCATCGGCAGGGCGATACTCAACCGCTCTTTGGCGGCTTGGAGGTTTTCAAATGCTCCGCCGTATTCAAAGTAATAACCCGTTGGCAAGTCAACTTTAGCTTCTACGCCTTGCTGAATATCCGCCACGATACTTTCTACGTCACGGTTCGAAATTCCGACGCCAATCGTGATACGGCGTTTGGTAGCTTCCCGCGAAATTTGGGCGGGTCCAGTGACGTACTCAATATCCGCTACTTCTGAAAAATTGATAAACGCTCCCGATGCCGTACGAATCGGCAATACTTTGACTTGCTCAATATCAGATCGGTAGACCGAATCAAACCGAACAGCAACGTCAAAACGCCGCTCTTTTTCAAAGATTACTCCAGCAATTTCTCCAGCAAAAGCCATCTTTAATATAAGGTTGAGTTCCTCAATATTTAAACCGTATTGGGCCATTTTTTGCTTGTCAAATTTTACCCGAATTTGTGGTAATCCAGTTACACGTTCAACTTTCACGCTGGCAACGCCCTCCACTTTTTGAATAATGCGTTCGCATTCGGCGGCTTTTTGGGCGAGTTGATCGAGGTCTTCCCCGAATATTTTCACCACAATCTCCGACTTCGCCCCCGAAATCATTTCGTTGAAACGCATTTGGATGGGCTGCGTGAACTCGGCACTTACACCCGGCACTTTTTCTTCCAAAACAGCAGCCATTTTAGCCACTATTTCCTCGCGACTTTCGGCACTCGTCCACTCCGAACGGGCTTTCATATTTATCATTAGGTCAGATCCTTCCACGGGCATAGGATCGGTCGGAATCTCAGACGAGCCGATTCGCCCAACAATCTGAATAATTTCGGGAAATTCTTCTTTTAATGCCCTTTGAGCTTGCAATGTCGCTTCAATACTTGTGCTCAATGATGAGCCTGACGGAGTCGAAAAGTCAACGGCGAGGTCGCCTTCGTCTAACGTCGGGATAAATTCACCGCCCATTCGGGAAAAAACAAAAATGCTGATGATCAGCATAATAACTGCCGCAGTAATCGTTGTCTTTTGAAACTTTAACGCCTTTAATACTAGCGGCTCGTAGAGGTGATACAGCTTATTTACAATTCTATCGGAAAACGCAAAGTGCTTATTTCCTTCTTTTCGCAACACCCACGAAGCCATCATCGGGATATAAGTTAGCGACAATAAGAGTGCCACTAAAATGGCGATGCTGACCGTAAACGCCATCGGTTTAAACATCTTACCTTCCACACCCGCGAGGGTCATAAGCGGCAGGTAAACAATGAGGATAATAAAGCCTCCGAAGATGGCGGAAGACAATACTTTTGAGGCGGAGCTACCGACCATCGTGTTCATAGTATCTTGCGAAATCAGCGGAATTTTGAAGCGTTTTTCGTTATGTAGTTGAAACAATACCGCTTCAACAACTATTACCGAGCAATCAACTAACAATCCGAAATCTATTGCTCCGAGACTCATGAGGTTTGCCGAAATACCCAACTGATTCATCACCCCAAACGTGATGAGCATCGTCAGGGGAATGACGGAGGCAACCAATAAACCCGCCCGAATGCTACCCAATAATAATACCAAAACCAATACCACGATGATGCCACCTTCGAGTAGATTAGTCTCTACCGTTCTTATAGACCTGTTAATCAGTTTGGTGCGGTCAATAAACGCCGAGATCGCCAAACCTTCGGGTAAGTTCTTCTGAATTCGGGCGATGCGTTCTTTTACACCTTTGATGGTTTTTTCGGAGTCCGCTCCTTTCAACATCAGTACTACGGCTCCAACAGCTTCCGATTCGCCGTCGCGGGTCATAGCTCCGAAACGGTTGGCGTGTCCAAATTTCACTTCGGCAATATCTCGTACCAAAACGGGAATTCCGCTCACATTTTTTACCCCAATTTGAGCTAAATCTTCCAGATTTTGAGCCGCACCTTCACCCCGAATAAAATAGGCTTGGTCGTTTTTTTCGATAAAACTACCGCCCGTATTGGCGTTGTTTTTAGAAACGGCGTTATACAATTCACTGATTGTAATATTATTTGCCCGCAGTTTTTCGGGATTAACGCTCACTTCGTATTGTTTCACAAATCCGCCAAAGCTACTAATCTCGATAACACCCGAAATACCCGCTAATTGGCGTTTCACGACCCAATCCTGAATGCTGCGTAAATCAGTGAGTGAATAACGATCTTCAAAGCCTTTTTGGGGAACGAGGGTATATTGGTAAATTTCTCCCAAACCGGTGGTTATCGGGGCTAATTCAGGCGTTCCAAAGGCAGTTGGAATGATTCCTTCGGCAATTTTTAATTGTTCAGTAACCATTTGGCGTGCCAGGTAAATGGGCGTGTCCTCCTCAAAAACGAGGGTAATCACCGAAAGTCCCTGTCGCGAGGTTGAACGAATTTCGGTAACTCCCTGCAAATTAGCCACTTGTAATTCAATGGGCGAAGTGATGTACTGCTCCACTTCCTGCGTAGCAAGCGTGGGACTTTGGGTTAGAATAACGACCTGATTATTCGTTACGTCGGGAATGGCATCAATGGGTAATTGGGTCAGCGAAACGCCACCCCAAACTACCGCACTAAGCACTAATATACTTACTATGAGCTTATTGTGAATACTAAAATGAATTATTTTTTCAAACATGATTTATCAATTTTCAACTTAGGAAAATATTTCAGCTACTTACAGAGTCCAGTGGATGGAGTACAAAAAGTTTTACCTAATTCCGTTGTGGTAGAGCATCCACGGGGAAAATCAGCGAGACTTCCACGGTGAATCGTTCCGTATTTAACTTTGTACGCTCTGCGGTAAAATGATATAAGAGGAAGTAAAGGCATTCACCAAATCACCAATTCGGTGAATTATAGCTCTTAAGCTTGTGGCGGATTGAGGAAATCAAAGGTGTACTGGAAGAAATACGAATTGAAGTAGCCCAAAAGTTGGGCTGAAAGCATAATGGAAACGGCGTTTTCGATGGTAAACGTAAGCACGTGTAGCGGTAGCGAAATGGCAATAAGAATGCTGTGACCGTCTAAACACGGTAGCTTATCGTGATGATTTTGCTGCTTGTGTTTGGAATCAGAAGCGTAGTGCATTTGCAGGAAATCAAGAAAGCTAAAAGAATCGCCGTAGGTATCTTTGTGCTCTTGAAAATGGGCAATCAGTTCGCCAAATTTAAAGTCTTGCGACAGCCCGATTCCTTTCGGAAGGAGGCTTTCGGTGAAAATCACCAAGGCAAGCGATATGACGAGCAATTTTTTCATCTGTGCAAACATAACCGCAAAACGTGTTGGTTAATTTCGGCGGGTTGATTTATATGGATAATTTGGAAAGGTTCTAAACCAGAAATATTTTTGGTAGTAGGTATTTTTTCGGGAGACATTTCGTGCGGGGTCGTAACCAATGCGTTATACTCATCTAATGATATGACCACCACGCCAGAATTTTTCCCACGGTTTATTATCAACGTCTCGAAGTTTTCTGTTACCCTGTCGAAATACTCTTTCATGTTTTTCAGAAATCGTGGTCACAATCATAATTTTCACTCTGTGCGTACAAATTTCAAAATCTACAATTTTGATTGGGCTTATTTAACCAAGGGATGATAACGGTTTAAAGTATACGGTTTATCATATATCACAGTAACGCCTTAGCGGCTGGTTTCTGTATAATTGCAACCTACAAAGCACTCTATTTTGAGCTTTTTAAAGATATTAACCATTGACTCTTTGCTATTCCCTCCTTATTTTGGTGCGTATCGGTACACGCGTTTCCTACAGATATAAATAGCACCAAAACTAAAATTTCACTTTTAGATATTTCATTTACCTCTGGCGAACGGTTTACAGTTCGTTGTTTTTTTTAATCTTCTTTATTCGGTCAGATTATGGGTTCATTCTGTCAAACGTTGCTTTGATAATTTCTGGTGTGGCTTTGGCTAATGCTTCACTAAACCCAAACGTAAGTTCTGTTTTGCCCTCTTTCATTTGTTTAAATACTGCTTCTACAAAATCACTTACGGCAGGTTGTCCATCGTGTAAGCCCTTTCCACCAAGGTCTGTGTTTAAGGCTGGCGGTATCATTTCAATTACTTCAATATTTTTTTCTTTCAGCAGATATTTCATTGAGAGTGTAAACGAATGGAAAAACGCTTTCGTAGCACTATAAACTGGGACCTTTGTGAGTGGCACAAACGCCAAACCTGAAGTGACATTTATAATTGTGTCCAACGATTTTAAGTTTGCAAAAAGCGATATTAAATGAAGTGGAGCTAAAACATTTATTGTAATCTCGGCATTCGCCTTTTCATAGAAATCTGCGTCAGAAATAGCCATCCAATTTTGAACCCCGGCATTGTTTAAAAGTACGTTCAAGTCGCTATGATTTTCAGCAATCCAGTTATAGAGTTCGATTCTCTCTGATTCTACAGATAAATCGCATACTTTAGGAATCACAGTTGGGAATCTATCAGCCACTTCTCGTAAAGCATCTTCACGTCTGCCGCAGATTATTACTTGATTGCCTTCTTTGATAAACCTTTCGGTTAAGCCAAGTCCAATTCCGCTTGCTCCTCCTGTGATTAGTATTTTGTTGTTTGTAGTATTCATGTTATTTATTTACCATTCTTTGGTGTCGTTTTATAATAACTGCTAGCACCTTTATTCACGCAACATTTGTGTGTATACTATGAGAAATACTCGCAACCGTTTTTGCTGTAAATCTACTTTATTCCACTGAACCTGCAAGCTAAAATTACCCCACTTATTCACCGCTCAATGCTTCATAATCCCCACCCTCAAAACTTGCGACTATACCCCACCCTTACCACCTGCGTTTCGTAGTAATCTTGGCTGATATAATTGAATCCCAAACCCTGAATTTCCCGCTTGATAACCATCGTGTTTAGTAAATCCGTGGCGTTCAGGAATATTTCTCCTTTGGCTAATGTCTTTTTTAATCCGGCATCTAACGAAAACCGAGCACCAATTTTTCCTTGCGGAATTAAGTCGGGTGCGAGGTAAACGGCGGATAATTGCAAGTCAATTTTATTCCTGAGATGCGTAAGGGCGTTCACTTTCAACGTTCCCGAAATAAGTTGTTGCTGTTTTGCGGTGAATGTATTTGGCGTTGGATAAAGGTTTTGAACCGTGAACGCATTGACCTGATTTCGGTAGACATTACCGTTTACGTTGAACGAAAACGCTTTCGATATTTCTTGGGATAATACCATTTCTACGCCCGAATTATAACTACGTCCGGCATTTTGGAAAATGGCGTAAATAAGCGGACTGCCAGGAATAATACTCGAAATACGGTTGATGGTTCCGTCCGTGAAGCGGTGATAAAATGCCGAGTAGAAATAACCCCGCTTGATATTGGTTTTGTAACCCAACTCAAACGAATTAGTAAACTGCGGCGACAAATTCGGATTTCCCACCTTGATAATCTCGGCATCATCATACTTTGGAAAAATACGAATATCTACTTCGTTGGGACGGTCAACGCGACGATTATAGAAAAACGAAAGTTTATTACTATCGTTTATTTTCCACCCAAAACGTACGTTCGGAAAGGGCTGGAAATAATCGTAACCACCGCTTTTATACGTCCGGTGGTCAGGATTTACCAAGTAGTTAAGGTTGACGTATTCAACCCGTAACCCAATTTCGGCTTCGATTATCGGGTTCTCGTACAGATAGTTTCCGTAAACGGCGGGGATGGTCTCACTGTACGTTGCTTTCCCTCCGGCGTCAATGTCAAGCGGGGAATTCAGCCCTGGGAAAAACTGCATATTGGTCGGAATATTGCGGCGGCGAATTTTCACGCCCGTTTCAATGCTACCAAAGCGGAGCGGTTGCACGTAATCGGCGTTGAAATCGAATACGCTTTCGTCAGATAAAAGTTTAAACGAGTCTGTTCCCTGATAAGTAGGGAGGATATTCGTAAAGAAGTACTTCTCGTCTTCACGGTGAAACGTGTAGTTGAAACCGAGATTTAATAACCTGCCCGGTTGGGCGTATTTATATTGGTACGCCGCCGTTGCCATCACGGTAGTTTTCAATTCATCTTCTAAGAATTGCCACAACCTTAACCTTTCAGAGAAATTTTCGTTGTAAAACGGTTCATCACCTCGGTCAATAATTTTTTCAATACCAAAAAGCCCCGAAACCGTTAACGAATTTTTGTCATTGAAAGCATAATCAATACCTGTTTTAGTAGTCAAAAACTGCGTGTTCCGGTTACGTTTTAACTGTTGGTTGATAACCGAACCGTCATCATAAAAACGGGTTGTAAATTCGTTTTTATTCAGTGTTTCGGTGTAGAGGTAATCGGTATTTAGAAAAACGTTGGCTTTCCCTTTTCGGTAGTTCAACACCAGAGAAGGATTGATTTTGGGTGTATTTGTGTACTGCGGTCGAATATTTGGCAGATTCCCTCTCTTTTCCCACAAAGCCCCCAAGCCGCTGGCAAGACCTATTTTTCCGTTAAAACCTTCCTGCTTGTTCTTTTTGTAAATGATATTGATAATTCCGGCGTTACCGTTGGCATCAAATTTCGCCGAGGGGTTATTTATAATTTCGATACGTTCAATTGCCGATGCCGGAATATTATCTAACCCATATTGATTTCCAAAACCCGTGAGGGCAGTCTGTTTTCCATCCATCAGAACCGCCACTTTATCGCTGCCCCGAAGCTGCACTTTTCCGTTCTGAACGGTCACGCCGGGCAAGTTTTGCATCACTTGCAAAATAGACCCGCCACTTTGACTAATATTATCGGCAACGGCAAAGTTTTTTTTATCCATTTTATTATCAATGGCGTCTTGTTTTGCCGTAACTGCAACTTCATTTAGCAGCTTTATATCTTCCTCCATGATTAATGTTGGGACGATCAGAAACTCCGACAAGCTTCCCACAAAAACATCCTGAGTAATGGTTTTATACCCCACAAACGTTGCTTCAATTACGTAGCTAGCGGGTTTAACGTTAGTGAGTACAAAGCGACCTTCGTCGTTAGATACGGTACCCGATATAAACGCATTATCACCTTTCATTCTCAGCGAAACCGACACATATGGAATCGTTTCTTGCGTTATTTTATCTTTTATTTCACCCGAAAGTGTAACGCTATTTTTTTGAGCTACAGCATTGAGGCTAAAAGCAGATAGGATTAGTAAAAACAGTATTTTCATTATTGCTGAAGCATTTACAGTGTGTATTCCTCCAAAAATAACAGGCAATTCTGTAGTGATTTAGGAATGCTTACTTAAACTGGATAGTAAGTGAATGAAAATCGTTTGTGTAATTGTATGAAATTTCAAACTGATAGGTCTCGCAAATTTGCTTCACAATTGCCAAACCTAAACCCAGCGAATCGCCATTTGAGCGGCCTTTACGAAAACGCCCGAACATTTCTTCAGTGCTATAATCTGGCTTTGCTCCTAAGTTCTCAATGACTAATTTATCGTCAGATAAATGAATATTTAATTTACCGTTGTGGGTATTATATTTAATGGCGTTACCCAAGATATTATTCAACAATATTTCCAGCAAATAAGGGCTTATATGAATGCAAACGTCTGGTAAAATTACCGTTTTCACGTCTATTGACTTATGGTTTACCCAAGTATGGAGCAACGCTAATTTATTCTCTAAAACCTCCGAAAGGTCAGTTTTTTCTGTGGTGGCAAACTGGCGATTTTCAATTTTCGTCAATAGTAGTAACGTCTGATTAAGTTTAGAAACTTTTCCTAAGGAATCTATAAGTTGACTGATTTGCTTTAATTGATTCTCAGTCAAGTTTTCATCCTGAATAAGCATTTCAAGGTTTGAACCGATTACAGAAAGCGGTGTTTGCAATTCGTGGGAAGCATTTTCGGTAAATGATTTCAAAGACTGATAATCACTACGCACTTTATTCGTTAAGTCGGACAATTGCTCTTGCAATTGGTTGAATTCCGAAACGTCTGTTTGGGCAAACACGAGCGAATCTCTCTGAGTAATTTTAAAACCAGATAGACTTTCGAGTGTCTGGTGAAATGGCTGCCAAAGCCTTTTCGAAATCAAATAATTGGTTACGAATAAGGCACTCACAATAAGTAGCACAATACCGAAAAGCGTCAGTACAATTGCCTCCGTTAAGTCTTCGGTTTCGTACATGGGCTTCAAAATAGACGCCGTATATTTATTACCGTTAGAAACAACCCCAAAAGAGATTTTTCGGTACATGAGCGGCTCCGCTTCGATATAATTATAGAACAGCGTGTCTTTTAATTCATAGCCCTTTATTGAGCTCTCAGAAGTGAACCAAAGGCTATCAGAAAGAGTGAACTGATTAGTTGGGAGTTGTTTATTTTGTAAGACGTAATTTTCAACTTTAAGGCGTTGGTTCAGCAAGTGTTCGGTTGCTTCGTCGCTCATTATCCGTTTAAAAATAATGACACCTAAAAACGTGCCTATAACTAAAGCTATCGAGCAAGTGATTAAAAAAATACGACTCGCTTTGGTAATTAATTTCATTTTTCAGCGAATTTATAACCGATTCCGTACACTGACTGAATGTAGTCAACTGATCCAGTATCTACCATTTTTTTACGCAGATTTTTCACGTGAGAATACAAGAAATTGAATGTATCTGCTTGGTCTATTTCATCGCCGTAAAGATGTTCGGCAATATTACTTTTTGTCAAAACCCGATTTTTGTTTGTAAGGAGATAGAGGAGTAAATTATATTCTTTTCGGGTCAGGACAATTGGGTTACCCAAAACCTTTACCTCCTGAGCGGCGGGAATTATGGTTAGTTCGTTGAATACGATTTCATTTTCGCCGTTGAACCTCCGCCTTCTAAGAATCGACTTGATGCGTGAGTTCAACTCCGATAAATGGAACGGCTTGGGCAAATAGTCGTCCGCTCCAAGGTCAAGCCCAAGTAATTTATCTTCCAAAGAATCTTTTGCTGATAAAATAATAATTCCACATTCAACATTTTGAATTTTTAAGGCTTTTACCACTTCCAGTCCCGAGCCACTGGGGAGCATTAGGTCTAGCAGCACGCAATCGTATTCATAAACCGCAATTTTATCAAGGGCCTCAGGAATATCTTTCACCCATTCGCACACGTAACCTTCGCCCACAAGGTATTGCCGTATTACTTCACCCAGCGATATTTCGTCTTCTAAAAGTAAAAGCTTCATGATGCAAGTATCGTGATAAAAACTGGAGAAATATTGGATTCTAGATTGGAATAAGGTCGTTTTGGCGTAAAATTAAGACTCGTTTTGATACGCGTCCGCACCTTTCCTTTTGCAACAATTTAATCACATAATTTCCGGTGGAAAATCGTCCCAAAAAATTGCTTATGTATTCTTCGTTATAGCTTTACTTTGCACTATTATACAAATTAACATCAATAATGAACATCCAGAAGAAACTCAAAACTACCGAGAACGAGCACCTACTAAAACTTCAGGAAATTGTACAAAAAGCCCTTGACGAAGAAAAAATCATTGTTGATAACCTTATCAACCAGCCCCAAGAGATATTAAGCAGAGGGCAAAGCATTTCCGATAAAGTGGCAACTTTTGGCGGTAGCTGGAAATTCATCATCATTTTTGGGGTTATACTGTTTGTCTGGATAGTAATAAATACGGTAGTCTTATCTGCGAAGGCCTTTGATCCTTATCCGTTTATTCTGATGAACCTTATTTTATCGTGTATAGCGGCGTTGCAAGCTCCAGTAATTATGATGAGCCAAAATCGACAAGAGGAAAAAGACCGAAAGCGAAGCGAAAATGATTACCTCATTAATCTAAAAGCAGAACTGGAAATAAGGAGCCTCCATCAGAAGATAGACCTACTACTTGAAGACCAAATAAAATTCTTGTTTGAGTCGCAGGCAAAACAGATGGAAATTTTGGAATCAGTGGAGCGAAAGCTAAAGGCGAAATTAGCTAAATAGAAGAGCGTGGGGTATATTTATGGCAGTTCGAGCCACCGATACTCAGGTAGTCTGATTCGCCGGACCTCGGTGGCTCGAACTGATAGTTCCCTGCGTAAAAAAACGAAAGACGTTTTTATAAAAACCCGTTTACATCACACAAACTACCCGATGTTCACTCCAAAAACATGACCAACCAACGCCGTCAGCCCCATGGCAATAGTTCCCCAAAATGTTACTCGTAATATGGCTCTCATTACACTTGACCCGCCCGTTTTAGCAGCTACCGCACCCAATATGATTAGGAAAATTGTAGCAGATGCATAAAGTAGGTACTCCATGTTTTTGAGTGGGGCAAAAAGCGTGACCAAAAATGGTAGAATGCCGCCAACGGTAAACGCCGCACCAGATGCCGCAGCAGCTTGTAATGGTTTTGCCTGACTAATTTCGTTGATTCCCAACTCGTCCCGAACGTGGGCAGCGAGGGCATCATGTTCGGTCATTTCTTTAGCAACAAGCAACGCGGTTTCCCTCTTTAAGCCCCGCTGCTCGTAAATCTGAGCCAAGTATTGTAATTCAAGTTCAGGAGTTTCTTGTAACTCTAGTTTTTCACGCTCGATGTCGGCATTTTCGATATCAGTTTGTGAACTTACGGAAACGTATTCTCCCGCCGACATGGATAACGCCCCCGCAACCAAGCCCGCCAACGTAGCCAATATAACGGGCTGACTGCTGCTGCTTGCCGCTGTCACGCCAATGGCAATACTTGAGGTGGACAAAATACCATCATTTGCCCCAAGTACGGCGGCACGCAGCCAATTACTGCGGTGGATATAATGTTTCTTTAAATAACTTTCAACATCTGGTGATTCCATGTAGTGGTAGTGGTACTATTTTATGATTCCCCTTTAAACGCTTTGTCTAACAGACTGGGCATGAGGTCAGGCAATTTCTGACCGGATTACTCGTAATGATATTTAGTGGTATTAATCTTATCAGGTAACACCGCTAACTCCCGCTGTAATACTAGCAAAGGAACGGGAACGTTGATTTTTCGTAGCATTTTGTATTTAAAGTCTTGTTTTGATCAACAGTTCCGAGAGAAGCATCGCTTAGTTTTTCTGCACCTTCAAATATCCTGAAGTAAGAGTATGTTTTGGATTTATAGTTTATTGACAATAAAGGAGATAAAGGCTATTTGTAACATCGCTTCTGCCGATAATATTGTTTTTTCTACATCCCGGAACAACCTTCGCCTGAAATTGAGCCA
>Ga0222709_1000189_pt1 | contig 19033 bp, 17 predicted proteins | sample AntAcemetage1692_FD_179822 | JGI IMG/M metagenome (GOLD analysis project Ga0222709, IMG submission 179822) | Saline water microbial communities from Ace Lake, Antarctica - #1692 | ecosystem: Environmental > Aquatic > Non-marine Saline and Alkaline > Saline | place: Antarctica: Ace Lake...
TCTGAAAATCAATTGATTACAAATATTTTTTGATGTTCGCCGTTAAAATTATTATTTTTACAGCCTCTTAAAAAGAATGATTATTAAAAGTTCTCTACCTTTTATCCTTCTTCTTCTGTTCGCTGCCCTGATTATAGGTACAGTGATTGTTTTGAGGAATGGTCGCACGCAGCAATCTTAGCGACCAAGCAAACGCGCAACATACTTGCCTATAACATCAAATTCCAGATTTACTTTATCACCTACTTTTAAGCTTTTAAACCCAGTATGCTCATAAGTGTAGGGGATAACGGCGACCGAAAAACCGTGCGCTGTAGCATTAACTACGGTTAAACTTACCCCATTAATACAAATACTACCTTTTTCTATTGTTACGTTTCCCAAAGACGAATCGTATTCAAATGTAAATGACCAAGAACCATTTTTATTACTGGCATGAGTGCACGTTCCCAATTGATCCACGTGGCCTTGAACGATATGACCGTCTAGGCGTGCATTCATAATCATGGCGCGTTCCAAGTTTACAACAGTGCCTGTATCTAACGAACCTAGATTTGTTTTTTGAAGGGTTTCCTCTATCGCGGTAACCGTGTAAGCGTTTCCGTCTATAGCTACCACGGTAAGGCACACGCCGTTATGTGCTAGGCTTTGGTCTATTTTAAGCTCTTGAGCGAGTGTGCTCTCAAGGGTTATATGTAGGTTTGTTTGATCCTTTTCAAGATAAACTACCGTTGCTGCACTCTCTATTATACCTGTAAACATAACTATCTAAAAAATCATTACTTTTATAAGTTCAAAAATAAGGCTAAAAAAGGCGTAGTACATGAGTAAAGTTAAGAATATAATAGTAGGAATAAGTATAGGTGATCCTAATGGGATAGGTGGCGAGGTAGTTCTTAAATCGTTCGAAGACCCCGTGATGCTGGAGTTATATACCCCAGTAATTTTTGCAGGAAAAAAGTTGCTTTCCTTTTATGTGAAGGAATTTAGCCTTGCCGCTCGATACCACAGTATAAAAAGCATAGAAGAAGCACTGCCGGGAAAACTCAATTTGTTGTCGGTAGTAAATGAAGATTTTAAAGTTACCTGGGGAGAGGTTTCTAAAGAAGCAGGTGCCATTGCATTGGAAAGCCTCAGGGCAGCTACAGCGGCTTTAAAAGAAAACAAGATTCACGTACTGGTGACCGCTCCCATACATAAAGAGTCCGTACAGTCTGATGATTTTAAGTTTCCGGGTCACACAAACTTCTTAGAACAAGAACTGGAAGGTGACAGCCTAATGTTTTTGGTGTCTGATGAGCTGCGCGTCGGGTTGCTTACAGACCATATTCCTATTTCTGAGGTTGCACGTAATATAGACCCTAAGTTAATTAAGTCTAAACTAGGGACTATTAAGGAATCTCTGAAGAAAGATTTTGGCATCGTGAAACCTAAAATTGCCGTTTTGGGGATTAATCCACATGTGGGGGATAATGGTGTAATAGGTAGTGATGATCAAGAGGTCTTAATTCCTGCGTTGGAAGAATTAAGGCAAGATGGCACGCTTATTTTTGGACCATATGCAGCCGATACGTTTTTTGGCAGTAAAAAATATAAGCAATTTGACGCAGTTCTGGCCAGTTATCACGATCAGGGACTAGTGGGCTTTAAGACCATAAGTTTTAGTGAAGGAGTTAACTTTACTGCCGGACTCAGTCATATACGCACAAGCCCAGACCACGGCACAGGGTTTGATATTGCTGGAAAAGGCGAGGCAAACCCTTCTTCTTTTATGAAAGCAATAGATACAGCTGTCTCTATTTTTAAGCACAGAACCATGTATGAGGAACTTACTGTAAACCCGCTAAAAAACATTTCTAGAAAACGAAGATGATATTAACAATGAGTTCTAATAACTTTTATTATCTTTGCCCGCTCGTTTAACGAGCACTATTATGAATCTCAAACCTTTTAAGATAGCATTTGCGGGATTAAAAGACGGTAAGCATGAGTTTACTTATGAGATTGATAATGCGTTTTTTGAAGAATTTGGTTTTGAAGAATTTAACAGTTCAGCCTTAAATGTTGTTGTGACTATGGACAAAAGATCCACTATTATGGATCTTGAGTTTGTTTCCACTGGCGTTGTTAACTTAAATTGCGACCTCACAAATGAACCATTTGATATGCCGTTAGAGGTGCAGATGGACTTAGTTGTGAAGTTCGGTCAGGAGTTTAACGACGAAAATGAATCACTGCTTATACTCACACATGGAGAGTATGAGTTTTATGTTTCACAATACATTTATGAAATGCTTGTGCTCGCAGTTCCGGCAAAAAGAGTGCATCCTGGTATAGAGGACGGTACACTGCAGTCGGACATTGTAAAGAAGTTAGATGAGTTGAAGCCTAAATCAAATTTCTTAAAAGAAGAATACAAACAAGAAGTAGACCCGAGATGGGACATATTAAAAAATTTAAAAACGGATAATAATTTATAGCCATGGCGCATCCTAAGAGAAAAATTTCCAAAACCAGAAGAGACAAGAGAAGAACCCACTATAAAATAGGAGTTCCTCAAATTGCAACAGACAGTACAACCGGTGAGGCTCACCTTTACCACAGAGCACATTGGCACGAAGGAAAACTGTATTACCGCGGCAATGTAGTTATCGACAAGTCAGAGGCTATTGAGGCTTAACAAGTCCTTTTTTAAAAATGCTTTTTTAGCAATTTTATCCTATATTCTTAAAAAATGACACGTTTTTTGATTAAAAACGTGTCATTTTTCGTTATTATCGAACGATTTTCAGTAGCTTTCCGAGCTCTAATAAGTACTTAGATTCTCTAGATGAGTAATATAAAAGCAGCCATTACCGCAGTAGGTGCCTATGCTCCTGAATACAAACTCACCAATGCGATACTCGAGACTATGGTTGATACGAACGACGAGTGGATTCAATCTCGTACAGGTATCAAAGAACGCCGTATTCTCAAAGAAGAAGGTAAAGGAACTTCATTTCTAGCTATAAAAGCAGCACAAGATTGTATCCTTGACAAAAACGTAGATCCTGCTACTATAGATTTAGTAATTGTAGCAACCGTGACACCCGATATGCCAGTGGCATCTACAGCAGCATATGTTGCCTCAGAGATAGGAGCGGTTAACGCATTCTCGTTTGACCTCATGGCAGCTTGCTCGGGGTTCCTATACGGGATGAGCGTTGCTGTCAGTTACATAGAATCCAATCGTTATAAAAAGATTTTGGTTGTAGGTGCAGACAAAATGTCTAGCATACTAGACTATACAGACCGCTCGACGTGCATCATTTTTGGCGATGCAGGTGGAGCTTTTCTTTTTGAGGCAAGTCCAAATGAGTATGGCTTTGAAGATCAAATACTCAAAAGCGATGGTATAGGTAGAGAGTTCCTAAAAATAGACGCAGGTGGTTCTATAATGCCAGCCTCACATCAGACCATAGATAATAAACTACATTATGTGTTTCAGGACGGCAAGACGGTTTTTAAATATGCCGTTTCAAAAATGTCAAGCGTTGTTGAAGAAATAGTCGCTCGGAACAACCTTACTAATGACGACATAAACTGGCTAGTCGCCCACCAAGCAAACAAACGTATTCTCGATGCTATCGGTAATAGAGTAGGTTTACCAGAAGAAAAAGTATTGATGAATATCGAAATGTACGGAAACACTACAAGTGCGACCTTACCATTACTTCTTAATGAATATAAATCCCAGCTTAAGAAAGGGGACAAGCTTGTATTTGCCGCATTCGGAGGTGGCTTTACTTGGGGCTCTATCTTACTTACGTGGGCTTACGATAATTAAAAACCTTAATTTTAACTTTATGGATATTAAAGAGATTCAAAACCTGATAAAATTTGTCGCTAAGTCTGGCGCAAGTGAGGTTAAATTAGAGATGAATGATATAAAAATCACCATCAAAACCGGATCTGAAGAAGCCGTTGCTTACGCACAAGCTCCAGTAATGATGCAACAAGCTCCAGCACCTCTAGTAGCTGCACCAGTTGCGGCCGCGCCTGTCGCGCCTGTTGCTGCTGTTGAAAACAATAATTATATCACTGTAAAATCGCCGATAATAGGTACTTTTTATAGAAAGTCATCCCCAGACAAGCCATTATTTTGCGAGGTAGGTGACACTATTAAAGAAGGTGATACCCTTTGTATTATTGAAGCTATGAAATTATTCAACGAGATTGAAAGTGAGGTTTCAGGAACTATTGTTAAGATTTTAGTAGATGACTCTTCTCCTGTAGAATTCGACCAGCCATTATTCTTAGTAGATCCTTCATAAATTAAGTAAGATCTTATTTAGGGTAGAGATTGTAGGATGCAACGCTTTCGCGAAAGCGTAATTCTTGTACAGTTCTAGCCGTAACCAAAAACAGTATCATGTTTAAAAAAATATTGATAGCAAATCGTGGTGAAATTGCTCTAAGAGTGATTAGAACCTGTAAGGAAATGGGAATCAAAACGGTAGCGGTTTACTCAACTGCCGATGCTGAAAGCCTTCACGTAAAGTTTGCGGACGAAGCGGTCTGTATAGGGCCACCAGCAAGTAAAGACTCTTACTTGAAAATGTCCAACATTATAAGCGCTGCCGAAATCACAAATGCCGACGCGATTCACCCAGGATATGGATTCCTGTCTGAAAACGCGGAGTTTTCCCGCATTTGCGGAGAACACGACATTAAATTTATAGGCGCAAGCCCAGAAATGATTTCTAAAATGGGTGACAAGGCAACGGCTAAATTGACCATGAGAGAAGCTGGCGTACCGTGTGTACCAGGTTCTGAGGGAATCATAGCAAACTTTGAGGACTGTAAAAAGGTTGCTCTTGAAACGGGCTACCCGGTAATGCTTAAAGCTACAGCCGGTGGAGGTGGTAAGGGCATGCGCGCGGTGTGGAAAGAGTCAGACTTGCTGCAGGCTTGGGAAGGTGCGCGCCAGGAAAGTAAAGCAGCTTTTGGTAATGACGACATGTATATGGAAAAACTCATAGAAGAGCCGCGTCATATAGAGATCCAAGTGATAGGGGACAACTACGGTAAAGCCTGCCATTTAAGTGAACGTGACTGCAGTATACAACGCCGCCATCAGAAACTTACCGAAGAGGTGCCATCGCCTTTTATGACCAAAAAACTACGCAAAGAAATGGGTGATGCCGCGGTTAAAGCTGCAGAATTCATTGCTTACGAGGGCGCCGGAACCGTTGAGTTTCTAGTAGATAAACACCGTAATTTTTACTTCATGGAAATGAACACCCGTATACAGGTAGAACATCCTATCACGGAGCAGGTAATAGATTTTGACCTCATAAGAGAGCAAATTCTTGTTGCAGCAGGTGTAAAAATTTCTGGTAAGAATTATGAGCCTATGCTGCACTCTATAGAATGCCGTATAAATGCAGAGGACCCTTACCATGATTTTAGACCATCGCCAGGTAAAATCGTTACCCTGCATGCTCCAGGTGGTCATGGTGTGCGACTAGATACACACGTGTATGCTGGTTACAGCATTCCGCCTAATTATGACTCGATGATTGCTAAGTTAATTACTACAGCAAGAACACGTCAGGAAGCGATAGATAAAATGAAGCGTGCATTAGACGAGTTTGTTATAGAAGGTATAAAAACGACCATACCTTTTCACAGACAGCTCATGGACCATCCAGATTATGTTGCGGGTAACTATACTACAGCATTTATGAATGACTTTAAGATGAAGCCAGAATAGTACTTATTGTTAGCACGTGATAAAACCCTTTAAATGCAGTTTAAAGGGTTTTTTTAGGTGTGCAACCAGACAGCTACAACCGTTTCAGGTTCCACTGGGACAGTATGCTTCACGTAAAATAAATCATTGTTATTTTGTACTATTAAAAGGTAACCGTTTCCTGCAAAGTAGCACGCTGCAACCTTCATGGCAACCCCTTTTGGGTTAACACACAAATTGTGAGGGTAACATAACAGTTCTTTTTTATTATCGAAAAAGGCTGTTGGAATTACGTTTACATCGTCAAAGAGTGATGCGCCGTAAGTAGTTTTAGGTTTTTTGTAAACTGCGCTGGTTGCGCGGTTATCTATTATGTAACCGTCTTGCATGATAATGGTGCGGTCTGTAAAGGCAAGTACGTCGTCTTTATCGTGGGTTGCCATAATGCAGGTCATTTGTTGCTTTTTAAAATACGCAAACAGGTTGCGGCGTAGCTCGTTTTTTCTAAAATTATCTATATGAGAAAAGGGTTCGTCCATAAGTAGCACCTTAGGTTGCTGGGCGAGAGCTTTAGCAATAGCCACGCGCTGTTTCTGACCGCCAGAAAGGGTTTTTACCTTACGATCTTTAAAATCGAGCATACCTACTATGGCTAGCATCTCGGCAATACTGCTTTCACGGTTATCATCTTGTAAAGATACATGCTCGCCTACATTTTCAAAAACGGTCGTAAAAGGCATGAGGTCAAATTCTTGCGGTACATATTTCATCATTTCATGGCCTGGTACAAGGTGGCTGCCAGCGCCTAAAAGCTGCTCACCGTTAAACCTTATATTACCTTGTTTTTCTTGCAGTAAGCCATACACTAAATCAAGTAGGGTGCTTTTGCCACAACCGCTCTCCCCTATAACCGCTGCCACGGTACCTTGCTTTAGTGTGAGATTAATATTTTTTAGAATAGGTTTTGAACCGTAAGAAAACGCAATATGTTCTAGTGTAAGCATGCTGCAAAGGTAACTTCATTTAAATAAAAAAACCCGAAGCGAGATGCTTCGGGTTCGTATGCACGGGATCTTTTAGGGATTAAAAGAAGATAATTCCAATATTAAGACTAAATCCCTCTACCTTATTAATCCGTCTAATGCCGTTATCTGGGTTGATAGCTTCTAGATTTTTAAAGTCGTAGGCTCAATCTATTTGGAATAACTGCTCCGCTATTTCTAGCTGGTAACCTACACCAAAATTTACAGTAACACCCGTATCAAAATTTGCATTTTGTATGCTTGGGTCTATATGAGGACCTACGTTAAAATAACTACATAGAGAACCTTCATCCTTACCCATATAACCTCTCAAGTATAGAAAGACCAGCAGCGTGTCTCTGTTAATATTATGCACACCGTCTAAACCAAAACCGATACCAAAACTTAAATGGTCCGCGATAAATTATCTTAATGCTATTTAGAGAAACGGCACATGTCCCGTTGTTAGATAAAGTAGTCACTGTTTCACCTCTACCGGGTGTAAAAACACTTTGCTCAACGCACGTGCCACTATTGTAACCTATTCTTGTTAGATTGAATAAACCTTTTCTACTTTCTTTGGCTTGCGTTGCGGTAAATAATAAAAAAGCAAGGAATACTAAAGAAAGTTTAGTGTTCATTAAATACAATTCTCAAATAAATTTTAGGGGGTACAATATTAAAAAGCAATCAACTTAACTAACTAAAGTTTAACGCCCATATTAAAAAGTGCAAAGCCATAAATGTCTGCGGCTTCTTCTATGATTTTTGCGGTAGGTTTTCCTGCACCGTGGCCAGCGTCGGTTTCTATACGTATCAGTACTGGGTTTGCACTGCCCTGTTTTGCTTGGAGTTCAGCGGCAAACTTAAAGGAGTGTGCTGGTACCACACGGTCGTCGTGATCGCCTGTAGTAACCATAGTTGCTGGGTAGGAAACCCCTTGCTCTATGTTATGTAATGGAGAGTATCCTTTTAGGTATTCAAACATTTCGGGGCTGTCCTCCGCAGTTCCATAATCATAAGCCCAGCCTGCTCCTGCGGTAAATTTGTTATAGCGCAACATGTCTAGAACGCCCACTGCTGGAAAAGCAACTCCGGCTAGATCTGGTCGCTGTAACATCACTGCTCCTACAAGCAAACCACCATTAGAACCACCTTGAATCGCTAGGTGTTTTGTGTCTGTGTATTTATTGTCTTTCAACCACTCCCCTGCAGCTATAAAATCGTCAAACACGTTTTGTTTTTTCATTTTTGTACCTGCATCGTGCCATTTTTTACCATACTCACCGCCGCCCCGCAAATTTGCAACTGCATACACGCCGCCTAGCTCCATCCACGCAGCGCGCGATACAGAAAAACCTGGGTTTAGCGATATATTAAAGCCGCCATATGCATAGAGTATGGTCGGGTTAGTACTGTCGAGTTTGAGCCCTTTTTTGTGGGAAATGATCATCGGTATTTTTGTACCGTCTTTAGAAGTATAAAAAACCTGCTGGCTCTCATAGAGTGCAGCATCAAAATCTATGTCAGGTGTATTATGAAGCGTACTTGTGCCAGTAGCGATATCATAATTATAAATGCTGCCCGGTGTAGTGTAGTTTGTAAAGCTAAAATAGAGTTGTTTATCTTTTTCTTTTGCGCCAAAACCACCAGCGCTGCCTATTCCCGGTAATTTAACGTCGCGCACAAGGGAGCCGTCCATGTTGAGCTGTTGTATTTTAGTAACTGCGTCTACCGTATAGTCGGCAAAAATGTAGCCACCGCCGGTAGATGCGCTTAATACATAAGGCGTTTCGGCAACCACATCTTTCCATGTTGCGGGTACGGGGTTTTTAAAGTCGGTTGTTACGATGCGCTTGTTAGGCGCGTTAAAGTCTGTCACTAACCACAGTTTCGTGCCTTCGTTGTGCAATAAATTTGTGTTTGTGTCAAAGTTATCGAGCACGGTTATTATCGGGGCATCAGGTTCTTTAAGGGACTTCATAAACAGCTTGCCGCCGTTTGTTGAGGTGCTGGCACTTATGATTAAGTACTCCATATCATCTGTAACGCCGCCACCTACATAACGGTATTTTTGTGCTGCTGTCCCGCCAAAAATGAGCGCATCTTGAGCCTGCGGAGTGTTTAATTTATGGTAATAAAGCTTGTGCTGGTCTGTCATTGCACTTAACTCGCTTCCTGTAGGTTTATCATAACTTGAGTAATAAAAACCGTCGTTGCCTCGCCAGGACATACCAGAGAATTTCACATCCCGTATGGTGTCACCTATTTTTTTCATAGATTTTGTGTCCAATACGATAATTTTGCGCCAGTCGCTGCCACCCTCAGAAATTGCGTATGCAAACAGGGAACCATCTTTAGTAAAACTTGCTCCACCTAGTGAGGTCGTGCCATCATCACTGAAATTGTTAGGGTCTAAAAATACGACAGCATCATTTATTGTTCCTGCGTTCGGATACCTGTAAATGACATACTGATTTTGCAAACCGTCGTTCTTGTAAAAATAGGTGTAGTCACCTTCTATAAATGGAGCACCTATTTTCTCGTAGTTCCACAGGGTTGTAAGGCGGGTTTTTATGCTTTCGCGAAAGCGTATTTGCGACAGATAATTCTGGGTCACTACATTCTGTGCTTGAACCCATGCGCCGGTTTCTGCGCTGCGGTCGTCTTCTAACCAGCGGTAGGGGTCTGCAACCTCTACGCCATGGTAGGTATCTATTGTCGTTGTTTTTTTAGTTTCTGGATAGATAATCGTAGTTTTATCCATGGAGGGACTTTTTGTTTTACAGGCTATCGTAGTTATTGCAGCAAGAATGAGGATTGATTTTTTCATAATTAATTTTTTATAAATGGCAATCTTAAAAGAGGTTCGTACGACGTGCTTGTTTAGTGGTTAAGTAGCTTGCTGTTGTAGGTCATCAACACTAGTTTGCGCTATTTAAAAGATTAACAAGCATGCAGCTACGTATTAAAAGGCTGCGTAGCTACCAAAAGTAAGCAAAAACGATGCGTAATCAAATGGCGGCGCCTAACTTACTATCTTGTTTGCTATAAGGTACTGCGCTATTTGCACCGCGTTTGTTGCCGCACCCTTGCGTAGGTTGTCTGCCACAATCCACATATTAAGCGTGTTTTCTTGTGATAGATCGCGTCGTATACGTCCTACAAAAACCGCATCTTTCCCTTGCGCCATTAGTGGCATGGGATAGGTGTTTGTATCTGGATTGTCCTGTACAGTAATACCTTCGGTCGCTGCTAGCAGCTTGCGTATGTCACTTATGTTAAATTCTTTGCGCAACGCTATATTTACAGACTCCGAGTGCCCGCCTACAACAGGTATGCGCACCGCGGTTGCGGTCACGCCTATGCTGTTGTCGTTCAGTATTTTTTGGGTTTCATTAACGAGTTTCAGTTCTTCTTTGGTATACCCATTATCTTCAAAAACGTCACAAGCAGGTATCGCATTGCGGTGTATGGGGTAATGATAAGCCAGCGCTCCTTGCTTGCCTGCCATTTCATTGTCTAGCTGTTCTACCGCTTTTACTCCTGTTCCTGTGATAGACTGGTAGGTAGAAATAACAAGTCTTTTAATGCCATAGGCACGATGTAGTGGCGCCATAGCCATAACAAGTTGTATGGTAGAGCAATTAGGATTTGCGATAATTTTATCGTCGCGGGTGAGCGTGCTAGCGTTTATTTCTGGAACAATCAGTTTTGTGTTTGCCTGCATTCTAAATGCGCTGGAGTTGTCTATAACCGTAGTTCCTGCAGCTGCAAACTGCGGTGCAAACTCTAAACTCACAGATCCACCAGCAGAAAATAGTGCAATGTGCGGTTTCATAGCAATAGCATCTTCCATGCTCACTACCTTAATTTGCTTACCTTTAAAAGTAATCTCTGTACCTACAGACTTTTCTGAAGCCACAGGTATAAGGGTCGTAATTTCCAGATTGCGTTCTTCTAGAACACGCAGCATTACCTGACCTACCATGCCTGTAACACCCACAACAGCTATATTCATTGTTTAAGAGTTTAAAGGGCAAAAGTACAGCTCGTAATGTTAAAAATGTGGTAATACCAACTTGAATTTTTCTATCCAAGGAGCCGTTGCTTTCAGATTTAAAAACGCGGTGATTAAATTATATTGTTACAACATGTAGGAATCAGGTAAATAACAGGTATCCAAAGAGATACGTTATTATACTTTTTTTATTATAAACAGTAAGCCATCCTTTTCTAGAGATGGCCTGTTTAAAAATGCTTGTTACCTTTGCACTATCTCTGTGATTTTAACGCATCACGTATCTCTATAAGACGCTCTTCTTGAGTAGGTCCAGGTGGTGCAGTAGGAGCTGTTTCAACAGGTTTTTTAGTTTTGTTATATGCTTTTACAATCGTTAATAACACAAAACCTACAATGACAAGGCTTATGATGGTATTTACCTATGCACCTTACATAATGGCGTTTTCTTGGATTATGATCGTTCCGTTTGTTGCTATTACAGCATCTGCAAGTATTACTTTATATTCTGAGAAATCTTGTCCACCAGTAAAGTAACCTATGATAGCCTTATAGTAAGGGTTACAAAACCATTAACTACAGAACCTATCGATCCTGCAAGCAATACCGCAACGGCTAGGTCGACCACGTTACTGGTCATAAGAAAGTTTAAATTATTTTAACATTGTGAAATTTTTAGTTTGGTTCGACTGCAAACTTAAAATAACAAACCAATTTCAAAGCAACGTAGTTAAGGCACTGTTTTACAGGTATTTAAAAAATGATTAGATCCTTAAATCACCGACTTTATACGTAAAAACGCTGTAACCTGTGTTGCATATGTGTAAGCAGCTCATAGGAGATGGTGTTCGCTTTTTCGGCAAAGTCGCTTGCTGTGTGTATTTTTCCAAACAGTTTTACCTCGTCACCTGCCTTACAGTCTATAAGGCTAACATCTACCATAAACATATCCATACAAATAATGCCTAGGGTGTAGGCGAGTTTACCGTGAATCATCACGGCACCATGGCCATGACCATAAATTCTTGCAATACCATCGCCGTGTCCCAGTGCGATAACGGCATATTTCATGGGTTCTGTAGCTAGAAAGGTGCGGTTGTAGCTCACGCTCTCGCCAGCTTCTATACTGCGTACCTGAGAGATTACGGAGTACAGGCTGGCAACTGGGATAAGGTGTTTGTCTTGTTCTGGGTCGTTACCATAACCATATAATCCAATACCGCATCGCACCATGTTGTAGTGTGCTTCTTTAAAATTAAGTGCGCCGCTTGTGTTACTTGTGTGGTGTATAATGGGGTATTTAAAATGCTTTTTAAAGTTGTCGCTTATTTCTTTAAATAAAGCAAGCTGTGTCTGCGTAAAGTCATTTTCGGCAGCGTCTTCACTAGCAGCGAGATGCGTTTGTAAGCCGCGTATTTTAAGCGCGTTGTTGTCCTTTATTAACGCAATGGTTTGTTCTAGTTCTTCAGGATCTATTCCTATACGGTTTAATCCGGTGTTAAATTCTATGTGTATAGGATAGGACTGTTGATTCTTTGCTTTCGCGAAAGCGGAAAAGGCCACCAGCAACGGGAAACTATAAATCACGGGTTCTAGGCAACGGTCTATACAGGTTTCTAGCGTGTGCTTTTGCGGGTGAAGCACGAGAATAGGTTTTGTAATGCCGTTATCGCGCAGTTCCACACCTTCTTCTACATAAGCAACCGCAAAATAATCGGTGCCCAGTTCTTGCAATTTTTGGGCAACAGGTACTATTCCGTGTCCATAGGCATTTGCCTTAATGACTGATAAAAACAGCGTCTCTGGCTGTAGCAAACTCTTGAGATATTGATAATTATGCGCTAGTGCGCTTAAATCTATCTCGAGTCTGGTGCCTGTATGCTGCATAAATTGTTTTTAGTCTGTTAGTTGCTCTGGATCTGCGACGTTAAGGTCCTTTAATTTATTCTCGAGCATGGCTTTATAGTAAGCGCCACGACTTAAGGGTTCATATTCCTGATGTTCTCCCAGCATCACGACTTTATCGTTTGCGCTCTTGCGGTAGCTGTACTGCGCAAGATTACCCGTCCTGGTACATACTGCGTGTACTTTTGTAACATATTCTGCAGTGGCCATAAGCGCTGGCATGGGACCGAATGGGTTTCCTTTAAAATCCATATCGAGTCCTGCGACTATTACACGTATGCCTCTGTTTGCTAGTGCATTACAAACAGCAACAATCTCATCATCAAAAAACTGTGCTTCGTCTATGCCTACAACATCACAATCGTTTGCAAGCAAGGGAATATTTGCAGCTGCCGGAACGGGCGTACTGGGAATTGCATTTGCATCGTGGGAAACCACCTGTTCGTCGTCATAACGCACGTCTATTGATGGTTTAAAAATCTCTACTTTTTGTTTTGCAAACTGCGCGCGTTTAAGCCTGCGTATAAGCTCTTCGGTCTTACCAGAAAACATGCTACCACAAATTACCTCGATCCAGCCGAATTGCTCTTTATGATTTACCGTATTTTCTAGAAACATTTTGTAATTTACAGGCTTGAAAATCGAGTCCCCTCGTAACGGGTACTGTGGTTCAAAAATACAAATAAACCTGCGGCATATAACAGCAATATGAAAAAGAAAATAGTAGCAGACCTCACAAGTCTTGCACACAAAGTACTCCAATTAAAAAATCACGATACCACTGCGTTAAAACACACAGCACAGCAACTATACGACACCTTATGTGTGCTGGAGTTTGTAGAAAACCATTATGATAACTTGGGCCCTACCATAGGTAAAGCAAAGGTTCTGGAAATACTAGAGCAGATAGCGCCAGATGTTCAACCAGAAACCCCTGCTGTTGAAACACAAATAGAATCAGTAGAAGTGGTTGTAGAGGACGATGACATCACCTTTACAAGTAATGATTTGAGCGATTTATTTATACCTATAGATGATGACACACGCGAGGTTATGGAATTACCGGGCATAGCTACCATAAGCAAAATGGTTGAGGAAATGGGCGACGATGAGGACCATGCATTTCCGGAGTTAGCATTTCCAGAGCTTGTTACTCCGCCGCCAGTTCCTGTCGTTCCCCCTGCGATACCTCAGGTTGCGGGCGATGAGGTGCACGAACCTGAAATTACCAAAAGAAGAGAAGACTTAGAAGATATTATAGCGGCTTTTCAGACCATGCCTGAGTTTGAGCGCAAGGTTGTGAACGATGCGCCAAAGCCGGTTTCTTTAAACGACCGTTTAAAGAAAGGATTTGTCATAGGGATGAATGACAGGTTAGGTTTTGTGAAACATCTTTTTGGCGGTAATGATCAGGATTTAAATCGCGTGTTGAGCCAGCTCAATACCATGGAGTCTTTTAAAGCAGCAAGGGATTTTGTAGAAAGCATGGTAAAACCAGATTATAACAACTGGTCTGGTAAGGAACAGTATGAAGTACGTTTTATGGACTTGCTGGAAAGCAAGTTTGAAAACTAGGGTTTTTAAAGCATCGTATTTAAAATAGCATACTGGTTTTGGACAATATTTGTTTGCATTCTAATGCGTCATTTTTTCTTGTTTTTTTCTAACAGCTATTGCGCATTATCGCAAACTAAGTTGTTTGGGCTGCAAATTACCGCTCGTTGCTAAGGTAAGGTTACTAGTTTCTTACTTTGCAGGGATGATTGTCCAACCTAAAAAGGGTCCAGCAATCTTTTAAAACAAAACGGTTTCACTACAAACTAAATTTTAGGAAACGAGTAGCCCTTTGGACAACATATTCTTTTTAATAATCGCACTGTTTTCAAATAGACAAGATGAGAAATAAAATACGTGTTACTCATCCAGTGAGGTCAACCTAGGGAACTATTACGGGATAGGTTTTAGTTTGCATTACCTGTTTAAAAGTAGATATGCGTTAAAATATGGGTTTTTAAGGAGCCTTAGAAACCCAGTTTTAGAACCTGCTGACTATAGCAATGAGTTGAATGCAATACCAAGTGTAAGAATTAAAACCCGCATGATCATTTACTTACCTATCTCGTAGAAGTAGGTAAAGTTTGTTATCTTCATCCAAAAAAGGATGTTTGTTCAAATTTTACAATTGGAATGGGTTACACCATTTTAAAAGAACCTGAAAAGTAAGTTTTAAGCAATTTTTATTGCGATTGTCATGCTTTCGTGCCGCCATTCAGGAGCATAAACTTGTTTGTATTACGCTTTCGCGAAAGCGTACTATTTATAATACCACATATCAAGGACAACAGGTGTCTTTTAACAACATTAAAAAAGTGGCTTTGAGGTTTTCTAAAAAGCTGTAAAATGCATCACATGAAACCAGTGCCCAATACCATATCGCTATGAAGTTAATTTTAGTCCCCACACCCGTAGGCAACCTGTCTGACATGACCTACCGGGCAGTAACTACCTTAAATGAGGTAAGCCTTATTCTTGCAGAGGATACACGAACTAGTGGTAAACTATTAAACCATTATGGTATTAAAACGCCCATGTTATCTTACCATATGCATAATGAGCACAAGCTCGCGACACAAATCGCTAGTCGTATAGCGGGCGGCGAGATTATGGCACTTATTACAGACGCGGGTACGCCCGGTATAAGCGACCCGGGGTTTTTACTCACGCGGGAAGTATTAAAATTAGGCGGTCAGGTAGAGGCCTTGCCAGGTGCAACGGCTTTTGTGCCCGCGCTTGTAGTGTCAGGTTTGCCTTGTGACAAATTTATTTTTGAAGGGTTTCTACCTGTTAAAAAAGGGCGTAAAAAACGATTGGACGCGCTTGCAACGGAGCCTCGCACCATGATTTTTTATGAATCGCCGCATAAATTATTAAAGACACTAGCAGAGTTTCAAGAGGTTCTCGGAGCAGACAGACTTATTTGTGTCTCACGCGAGATTTCTAAACTTTTTGAAGAACACGTGCGCGGCACGGTGACGCATGCAGTAGCGCATTTTACGGCACATAAACCCAAAGGCGAGTTTGTCCTAATCGTACAAGGCCTTGCAGAGCGCAAGTGACGTGAAATCCGTGTTTTAGCAAATAATTTTAAACGGTGCGTAAACATTCCCCATTACTTTAAAGGGCAGCGTTGCTATAGTGATTCAATAAAGTTAATCGCAGTTTCTAAAACCTCAGTAATCGCTCATAGGTGCATGCAGTGGTTGGATAACATAACATAAAACTTAGCAGTGCTTCTTAAACAATAGTTTATCACTCTTTCCTTTTTTAAAAAGGGTATCGATACTGTAGCGACCGGCACGCAGTTCTTTTTGCAAGTCTTCTGGCAGGTGCGTTATGTCCTGGCACTCGCTGCTGCAACAATTTTCAAAGGCATCCTGACACGAGGTACACTGAATAAAGAGCAAGTGACAACCATCGTTTGCACAGTTTGTGTGTGAGTCACAGGGTTCACCGCACTGGTGACAGCTGGCGATAACCTCGTTGCCTATAGTTTCAGACATTCTATGATCGAATACAAAGTTTTTCCCGATAAATTTATTTTCTAGACCCTGCTCTGTTACTTGCCTATGGTATTCTATAATGCCACCTTCTAGCTGGTAAACGTCTTTAAAACCTTTATGCTTGTAGTATGCGCTGGCTTTTTCACAACGTATGCCACCCGTGCAATACATGACCAATTTTTTGTTTTCCTTAAAAGCTGCTAAATCTTTTTCTATTATGGGCAAACTCTCTCTAAAGGTGTCTACGTCTGGTGTAATGGCATTTTTAAAATGACCTATCTCACTTTCATAATGGTTGCGCATGTCCACGAGAATGGTATCTGGGCTTTCCAATAATGTATTAAATGCTCGCGCGTCTAAATGAATACCTTTATTTGTCACGTCAAAGCTTTCGTCGTTTAAACCGTCTGCCACGATTTTGTCGCGCACTTTTATGGTGAGTTTTAAAAAACTCTCGTCGCCTTGCTCTCGCGCTATGTTTAACCGTATGTTATTGAGAAAAGAGATGCTGTCCACGTGCTTCTTAAATGCGTCAAAGCGATCACCAGGAATAGAAAGCTGCGCATTAATACCCTCATGCGCGACATAAATCCTGCCCAGCACGTCCAAAGGATACCAGTTAAGAAAAAGATGATCTCTAAAAAGCTTAGGCTTTTCTAAATTGTGATACTGATAAAAAGAAATGGTAAGGCGTTCTTTCCCGGCCTTACGTATAAGTTCACGTCTTTCTTCAGCACTTAATTTGTTATACAGTTGCATGCTACAAACACTTAATTGTTTAAAGCGGCAAAGGTACTAAAACACGAGTGTTTAAGCGATACCCTTCAAACAGGGTTGTTTGCTTAAACAAACGCTCAAAAGGGAACAGCGCTATTTCTGTTTAGGACTTACAAGCGATACATGATTTGCTAAGGGTAAAAGATACCGTGTCACTCTTATGTGATAGCAGTGCCCGCAAATGCAAATCACAAGAATAAACTTGACAGGAAACATGAAATCAAAGGCAACTTGTATGGAAAAGGACGCAGCGACCCCTTGCTAAATGGTTTTTTGAGTTAAAAATAAACATTCTTTAGTAAAGTGCAAAAGTTTGATTATGAGACTTATAAATGATTAAAAGCGGCCGTAGGGCTGAGATATGTATTTGTATTTACGGAGCGAAGCATTTATGGGGTCATTTTAAAATCTGTAAATAGCGTGCTTCTTGGAACAATTATCGCATTAATTATCGCAATTTAAATTCAGTCAACCTCTATAAAACGGAATTACCTAAAGTAAATACATGAAAATCAATAATATAGCAGTTATATAAATATTATCGAAAATGTTAAAATTATGTTATATTTGATTGCTTTTTTTTCCAAATAGTGAAACGCAAAAGCATTGTTTTTTTTATAACTTAAAAAGTAATTTTAATACTTACCTAACATCAAATCATTTTATGAAAAAAAATTACCTTTCGGTTGCTGCGCGTCAAGTTATGGGTGCAACCAGTACTTCTGGCAAAGAAGACGTTTTGCATGCCACCAAGAAACAAACCTGGCGTTTGTTTTTAATCGCGGTTATTGCGCTGTTTTCTTTTGCTTTTATGCAAGCGCAAACCACTTTAATTTCTCCAACAGGTGACGGTGGATTTGAAAACGGAGTGACGCTCGCCGCTAATAATTGGACAGCTGCAAATTCCTCCATAGATAGTTGGAATTTAGGAACAACACCAGTTGTTAGTGCTGGGGCAGGCTGTGCATTTATAAGTTCTACATCTGGTGGTTCACAAACTTGGACATATTCGCAAATTAATACTATTCAACACATGTATTATGATGTTACAATTCCTGCGGGAGAATCTATTGTCGACTTTTCTTTTAAATGGAAAGCTGGCGGCGAGGGCTCCGGGGCTAGTGACTGGGATAACTTAAAAGTATTCTGGGGGACTATTGCTACAGTAGTACCAGTAGCTAATGCTCCTATTAGTTCAACGTTTCAAATTTCAGGAACAGGTGCCACATCAGGAATGTATAAATTAAGTTCATCTGCCTATAATACGAGTACAATCGCTCTTACAGGAATACCAGGAACCACTTATAGACTTGTTTTTAGTTGGAAATCAGATGTTTCTGATATTGCAAATCCTCCAGCTGCGTTGGATGATATTTCTTTAATATCTAGAGCTCCAGTACCAGCAAATGCTCCTCCAATAACCTTTTCCACAACGTCCATTACTGAAAACGGAATGACGATTAATTGGGTAGATGATTCTACAAACGAAGCTAATTTCAGACTTTATAGATCTACGGATAATGTTACTTTTACTCAAATAGGGGCAAACATTACTTCCACTTCCATTGCAACTACGGGCACTGCCTATTCTTCAGTACAAACTGGTTTGTCTGCAGGAACGATTTATTATTATCGCATTGTTGCTATTTTAGAAGCAGAGTCTATTCCTTTAACTGGAAGTGCGACAACGTTAAGCGGCGCTACCTATTACTGGACTGGTTTAACGGGCGGTTTATGGAACACGTATTCTAATTGGAACACTGCTGCCGACGGTACTGGTACTGCACCAACCGCTTGGGCAACACCAGATACTCATATTATAGATGGTGCAGGAACTACTCCAGGCGGAGATTTGTCAATTTCTGTTGACATAGTAAGTTTTACTATTGGGCAAATCTTCATTACTAGCAATACCAACCTTACTTTAGCTTCAAGTGCTGCAACTTCTAGAACAATAACTATTTCTGGCGGTCCTAATCAAGATTTTATTGTAGAAAATGGAAGTACGCTAAAC
>Ga0222709_1000192_pt1 | contig 18784 bp, 12 predicted proteins | sample AntAcemetage1692_FD_179822 | JGI IMG/M metagenome (GOLD analysis project Ga0222709, IMG submission 179822) | Saline water microbial communities from Ace Lake, Antarctica - #1692 | ecosystem: Environmental > Aquatic > Non-marine Saline and Alkaline > Saline | place: Antarctica: Ace Lake...
ACATAAACTTTTACGTAGATGGTGTATTATATAACCAGATCACGCCAGAGGACGTTACCGGAGAATGGGTTTTTGATGACAACGATTTTTACATCATTATGAATGTTGCCGTTGGTGGCACTTTTGTTGGTCCACCAGGTGTCAATACAGTATACCCACAAACTATGCTCGTAGATTACGTGCGCATATATGAATAACGATTTAAGAGATTTATGAAGCGCAGGTCGCTTGCTATAGGTGGTTCGCTTTTTGTTAAACCTACCTGTCAGACAGGCAAGCCTAAATTGCTACCTATTGTATCCTATATGCAATTGTATGGGATGGTATAGCGGAGTTATGACCTACGATAGTAGTCCCGAAAATAATTAAAAACGGAATATCTGTAAAGAAGCATATGATAAATTTTCAAAGTGAATATTACTTTTAACCAACACTAGAGGGTGGCGAAACTTTAAAAATGAGTGCAGATTTGGGATTTAGCACTTTTTGGACTCGTTCTGAGTTTATAAGCCCTGAGTATATTAAGGTATTGAAGCGTTTGGGGAATTTAAAGTTCAGCAATTATTACAGTACTTAAAATAACATTTTTATTAATAACGGACATACAGAAAATATAAACAGATAATGAAAAACACAAAATTAACTTTGCTTAAGACTGCTATGCTGCTCACAGGCCTGTTTATGGTTGCGGTAAGCTGCGAGCGGGATTTGTCAGACGACGCGACTCTTGCTACCTTTTCTAAAACCGGTGAGGTGTTTACAGACAATTTTGTAGGCATGGGAAGTAACTTTTACTTCCCTTTTGCAGGCTCTAAGGTTGACGCGTTCACCGTAGACAGAGAAGTAGGCTACCAAAGCGATGCATCCATGCGCATAGATGTGCCTAATGCAGTCGACCCAACGGGTAACTATGCGGGAGCGATTTTACGTGTAGACGGAGCAACCAGAGATTTATCGGGATTCAATGCCTTAACTTTTTGGGCAAAAGCATCGCAGGGTGTAAGTGTAGATGCTTTCGGTTTTGGACAGGACTTTTTGGAAAACAAATTTCAAGTAACCGCAAATAATGTAAACGTAGGCACAAACTGGACTAAAATCACCATACCCATTCCAGATCCCGCTAAGCTGATTGCAGAACGCGGTGCGTTTTGGTATGCTATGGGCACGCAAGCCACTGGTGGCTCAGGTTATATCGTTTGGTTAGACGATATTAAGTTTGAAAAACTAGCTTCTATAGCGCAGCCCAGACCAGCAATACAAAACGGTACTGATTTAGTCACGAGCACATTTATAGGCGTTAACTTGGCTGTAAGCGGTCTGATTGAAACCTTTAACCTAGCATCAGGTCAGGATCAACGAGTAACGGTAGCACCAAGCTATTATACTTTTATAGCTTCTAGTCCTAGCGTCGCATCTGTTAATGCATTAGGTATGGTAAGTGTACTTACTGCAGGTACTTCGATTATCACGGCCACATTAGCCGGCGTAGATGCGGCGGGATCGCTAACCGTAAACTCGCTGGGCAATTTTCAACTTGCGCCTGTGCCTACTAGGAACCCTAGTAACGTTATTTCTGTTTTTAGTGACGCTTATTCAAGTATTCCTGTAGATTATTTTAATGGGTTTTGGGGCGGCTCAACTACTGGTTCTGCCGACTTTTCTGTAAACGGAGATAACATTTTAAACTACACGAATTTCAATTATGTTGGTACCCAAACTGCAAATCCCTTAACAGACGCTTCTTCCATGACCATGGTGCATTTTAACTTGTATGTTCCCAGTCCAGTACCGGCAAATTTTGACTTTTTAATTACTTTAGAAGATTGGGGGCCTAACCAGGTTGATAATGGCGGTGACGACTCTAGGCAACAAATATTTGTGCGCCGAGGCCAAGTGATAGCTGACACCTGGATAACTATTGAAGCACCATTAACCTTATTAAACAGAAACAACATAGGACTCATTATCTATGAAAATATTAACTTCTCATCATTGAGAAATTTTTATATAGATAATGTTTATTACTACAATTAGGCTATATAATGGTGCAGAACCGGAATATAATGCAGCCTAACGTCTAGGAATATAGCGCCGCCCATCTGGAGCTTTACAGTTTTGGGCGCAGTAGTTGTTTTTAGTCGGTCCTGCCTTTGGGTTAGTTCGCTTTCGCGAAAGCGGAATTGTCAACAGAATTATAATGTATAAATAGCATACCATTAAATAAAAGAAGTATCATAATTAACATAAAATGATTGACCAAAATATATACCTAGGGAATTTGAAATCCACCTTTAAGAATAAGAACGTTAATGGTGAGCTCGTCGATTTTAAAGGAGAAAAATACTATAAGATAAGTAACCACGACGCGATGCGACCGTTTTTTATGAGCATTGTAAGCGATTCAAATCACTGGATGTTTATATCAAGTAACGGTGGCTTAACCGCAGGCCGAAAAGACAGCGATGCAGCCCTTTTTCCGTATTATACGGACGATAAGATTACAGCAGCTAGTGACACTACCGGCAGTAAAACCATTATCAAAGTACAGCGAGGTGACCGTACATTGTTATGGGAGCCGTTTTCAAATAAACATGCTGGAATCTACAGTATTACCCGTAATTTGTATAAAAATGTATATGGTAATAAACTCGTTTTTGAAGAGGTTAATGAAGATCTAAAGCTTACCTATCGGTATGCGTGGAACTCAAGCGAGCAGTACGGTTTCGTTAAAAAGGCTGAGATTGTTAATCATAATCCAACCGCAGTAAAAGTATCCATATTAGATGGACTGCAAAACGTGTTGCCTGCCGCTGTGGGTGAGGACTTACAAAAAGCGTCAAGTAACTTAGTAGACGCTTACAAACGTACAGAGCTCAAAGAAAATGCGGGCATTGGTATTATGGCACTAAGTGCGGTTATAGTAGATAAGGCAGAGCCTAGCGAAGCGCTAAGAGCAAATATAGTATGGTCACTAGGTTTAAACAACCCGATGCACTTATTATCTAGCACGCAGTTAGACCATTTTAGAAATGGATTGGATGTAAAACCCGAAACAGATGTTAAGGCAGAAAAAGGAGCCTATTTCACAATTACTGAAACCGAACTGCAATCAGAAAAAACAACTGCATGGTATTTCATTACAGATGTAAATCAAACTATTGTCTCCATAAACGAGATTGCAGCTCAAATACAACATGATACAAATCTTATAGAAAAAATTGACGATGATATAGCGTTAGGTTCTCAAAAACTAATTGCACTTGTAGCGGCGTCAGACGGATTACAACGTACCGCAGACCCATTGCTTAACAACCGTCACTTTGCAAATACCATGTTCAATATAATGCGCGGCGGCATTTTTGACAACAATTATTTCATTGAAAAGGAAGACTTTTTAACGTACTTGCAAGCCGCAAACAAGGAGCTGTTTAAAAGCACGGGACAGCTATTTAATGACCTACCGCAACAGATAGCTCATGCAGCGTTAATAGCGCTTGCGCGCGCTAACCACGACACGCATTTTAAAAGACTGGTCATAGAATATTTGCCGCTTAAATTTAGCAGACGACATGGCGACCCGAGTCGCCCGTGGAATAAATTTTCTATTAACACGCGCAGCGAGGTAGACGGTTCGAAAATACTCGATTATGAAGGAAACTGGCGTGATATTTTCCAAAATTGGGAAGCCCTAGCGCATTCGTATCCGGAGTTTATAGACGGGATGATTCATAAATTCCTAAATGCGAGCACTTTTGACGGGTACAACCCGTATAGGGTCACTAAAGGTGGTTTTGACTGGGAAGTCATTGAAGAAGATGACCCGTGGTCTTATATAGGCTACTGGGGTGACCACCAAATTATTTACTTACTAAAATTTTTAGAGTTTATAAACGATTTTTATCCAGGAAAACTAGAAAGTTACCTGAATGAATCACTCTTCGTTTATGCAAATGTGCCTTACAAAATAAAGGAGTACGCGTCTATTTTAAAAAATCCTAAGGATACCATAGATTTTGATTACCGACTGCAAGAAGTAATAGAAGAGCGACGCGCGCAGCAAGGCGCAGACGGTGCGCTGTTGCGAGATGCTACAGGACACATTTATCAGGTAAACTTACTAGAGAAATTACTTGCGACTGTACTTGCAAAGGTTTCTAACTTTATACCTGAGGCTGGTATATGGCTTAACACACAACGCCCAGAGTGGAACGATGCAAACAATGCGCTCGTGGGTAACGGTGTTTCTATGGTGACACTTTACTATCTGAGACGTTTCTTAGATTACTTTAAAACGGTTGTTGACAACGCAATTTTTGAGTCGGCTGTTCTGTCTGTTGAGTTAGCTGCGTTTTTTACAGCCGTTCACAATACTTTACAACAGCACAAAGGAACCTTGCAAGGTTCTATAACTGACGCGCAACGTAAAAATATACTAGACGGGTTATCACAACCAGCAAGTGATTACAGAACCACTATTTACAATACCGGCTTTACAGGTGAAAAAGCTACTGTTTTAAAAGACAGTTTGTTGGATTTTATAATCCTAACGCTACAATATGTAGACCACAGTATAGATGCAAACAAGCGTGAAGATAATATGTATCACGCATATAACTTAATGACGCTAGAAGATGATAATACCATCAAGGTATCGCACTTATCTGAAATGCTTGAAGGTCAGGTTGCGGTATTAAGTTCTGGTTATTTAACGGGAACACAGGCATTAGATGTTATGAATGGGCTTAAAGCAAGTACATTGTTTAGAGCCGATCAGTATAGCTATGTATTATATCCGAACAAAGATTTGCCAGGTTTTGAGGAAAAAAATTGCATTCCACAAGCACTTGTTTTACAGTCGGGTCTATTACAAAAACTACTAGAAGATAAAAACCTACAGGTTATTGTGCAAGATATTAAAGGTGGTTATCATTTTAATGCAAGTTTTAATAACGTAAATAGCCTTAAAAAAGCACTTACTAAGCTACCAGTTGGGTACAAAGATCTTATTCATAAAGATCAACTACAGCTAGAAAAAACCTTTGAAACGGTCTTTAATCATAAGGCTTTTACCGGCAGATCAGGAACTTTCTTTGGTTACGAAGGCTTGGGTTCTATTTACTGGCACATGGTCTCTAAGCTTTTACTCGCGGTACAAGAGTGCTGTTTAACAGCCATAGAACAAGGAGTGAGCGAGCAAATAGCAGGCAACATGCTTGATCATTATTTTGAAATCCAGGCAGGCATAGGGGCACATAAATCACCAGAATTGTATGGGGCTGTACCTACAGACCCGTATTCTCACACGCCTGCTACAAAAGGGGCGCAGCAACCTGGCATGACAGGGCAGGTTAAAGAAGATATTCTGAGCCGTTTTGGCGAGTTGGGTATAGCTGTGGCACATGGTATCATTGCATTTAAACCACGTTTATTGCGCAAGCAAGAGTTTCTAGAAAAAGAAGAAATATTTCACTATGTGGACCTTAATAAGCAGAAGCAACACATAAACCTATCAGCTGGCTCGCTAGCGTTTACCTACTGTCAGGTACCAGTAGTATACACCTTGTCTGGTGAAGAAACCGTAAAAGTGGTGTTTATGGACGGTTCTATGGCGTCTTTTGAGACGTCACAACTAGATAAAGCTACAAGCGAGCAGGTTTTTAAACGCGCGCACACTATAAAGTATATAGAAGTAGGCGTTTGTAAATAACAATTGCTAGCCTTGTTCGCTTTCTAATGAAATCAGAAGTTTATGCTGCAGTATTGTGATACGAAAGCATAAAAGAAAAAGCAACGTAAGTTAAAATAAAGTATGAGAGCTCAATTAACATCTATAATGATACTCGCGTTACTAGTCTTAGCCGCCTGCAAAGACGAGAAGACAAGTCAACAACCCGCGAGAGAAACAAAAAAAATGACAGCTAGCGACATTTTATCAAATCCAGACTATCTGGCAATATCATTCGGCGGTTATCGCGGTGCAACAAGAGACGAACAACCTACCATAAGCCAGCTCAAGGATGATATAAGAATTCTAGCGGCCATGGGCGTTAAAATAGTGCGCACCTATAACATGCAACTACCGCATGCGACAAACGTGGTTATCGCTATAAACCAACTTAAAAAAGAACAGCCGGGTTTCGAAATGTACGTGATGCTAGGTGCGTGGATAGATTGCAAAAACGCATGGACAGGTCTAGAACCTGACCACACTCTGGAAAGCGAACAAAATGCCGCCGAAGTAGACAGAGTCGCAGCTCTAGCCGCAAATTACCCAGAGATTGTTAAAGTTATAGCCGTAGGTAACGAGGCCATGGTCACGTGGGCGGCCAGTTATTATGTACAGCCAGCCGTGATTCTTAAATGGGTGAACCACCTGCAAGGTCTAAAGAAAAAAGGTGATTTACCTAATGATTTATGGATTACCAGCTCTGATAATTTTGCGTCATGGGGCGGTGGCGATATTGCATATCACGTAGACGATTTAAATAAACTCATAAATGCGGTAGACTATATTTCCGTGCACACCTATCCTATGCACGATACACATTACAATCCAGTTTTTTGGGGAACCGATGTGACAGATAAATCCTTAACTAAAGAACAGCAATTGGAAAAAGCCATGTTGCGCTCTAGAGATTACGCAATAGACCAGTATAACAGGGTAGCGCAGTACATGAAATCCATTAATGTTGATAAACCCATACACATAGGTGAAACCGGCTGGGCAACAAATTGTAATGACCTTTACGGTAATGCGGGTTCTCGAGCAACAGACGAGTATAAGTCTGGACGCTATTATCAGTTAATGCGCGAGTGGACAGGCTCTAAAAACATTGCTTGTTTTTATTTTGAAGCCTTCGACGAGCAGTGGAAAGATGCCAGCAATACCATGGGTTCCGAGAATAATTTTGGGTTATTTACCATAGACGGTAAAGCAAAATATGCCCTGTGGGACCAAGCAAACGCACAATCATTTAAAGGCTTAACCAGAGATGGAAATGCCATTATTAAAACCTATAATGGAGACAAGCAGCAACTGCTTAAAGAGGTGCAATTACCACTGGTAAAAGAAAATTTTAAAGGATATGAATAAATGGAACGATATACAGACCTGTTTGTTTACAGCAACCATAATTTGTTTAACTATGAGTTGCAAAAAACATCCAGAGGGTTTAAAAGTTATGGTTTATGAAACATCTGCCGCGGGCAATAACCTTAAAGAAGTAACACCGTTTATAGAAAAAGACAGCATGACTGCCGTTATCACCATCAATGAGGACAAGGTCTACCAGACCATTACTGGTTTCGGTGGTGCGTTTACCGAGTCGTCTGCATATTTGTTAAATAAGATGAGCAAAAAGAATAGAGACACCATTATAAATGCATATTTCTCTAGAGCTGGCGCTAACTACTCACTTACCAGATCACACATGAACTCCTGTGATTTCTCACTCACTAATTATTCATACACGCCTGTGGAAAACGATGTAAATTTAGAACATTTTTCCATTCAAGAAGATAGAGACGATTTAATTCCCATGATTAAAGATGCTATGGCAGTGTCTCAAGACGGTTTTAAAATATTTGCATCGCCTTGGACCGCCGCACCGTGGATGAAGGATAACAACGCGTGGGTAGGCGGTAAATTGCTGCCAGAATATTATGGCACCTGGGCACTTTTCTTCTCAAAATATGTGACTGCTTATGAGGACGAAGGCATTCCTATATGGGGTTTTACTGTTGAAAATGAGCCACATGGTAACGGTGACAACTGGGAAAGCATGATTTACTCACCGCAGGAAATGACAAATTTTGTGCAACACCATTTAGGTCCACATTTAGAATCGCAAGGCATGGGCGATAAAGTAGTATTGGGTTACGACCAGAACAGAGCCGGCCTGAAAGAATGGGTGGACGAGATGTATAAAGATAAGGCCTCTTCAAAATATTTTGATGGAACAGCGGTACATTGGTACGAGAGTACGTATGATTATTTTCCAGAGGCGCTACAATACGCGCACAGCAAAGCACCAGACAAATACCTTATAGAGACTGAAGGTTGCGTGGATTCTGAAATTCCAAAATGGGAAGACGACGCGTGGTACTGGTCTAAAGAAGCAACGGACTGGGGTTGGGACTGGGCTCCCGAAGATCAAAAACACCTACACCCCAAATATGCTCCTGTAAACCGCTATGCCCGTGATATCATAGGTTGTCTTAATAACTGGGTAGACGGCTGGGTAGACTGGAACATGGTACTGGATCGTCAGGGCGGTCCTAATTGGTTTGAAAACTGGTGTGTCGCACCAGTAATTGTAGACCCAGACAAGGATGAGGTGTATTTCACGCCGCTGTATTATACCATGGCACATTTCAGCAAATATATACGTCCAGGCGCGCAGATTTTAGATGTTAAAAATGCTGACAAAGACCTCATGGTAACTGCCGCAAAAAATCCAGACGGGATTATTGCCTTTGTAATTTTTAATGAAGGAATGGAAGATAAAAGCTATGAGTTACGCTTTCGCGAAAGCGTAATAACCATAAGCCTTACTGCACAAACACTTCAAACGGTGTTAATACCAATTCAAAACTAAACACTATGTCTACTGCAAATAAAGTGCTATTTAGTCAGAAATTAGCTTTCGGTTTTGGAATGCTGGCAAACCAAATGTTTCCAGCTGCGTTAGGTATCTTTATGGTCGTATTGGTTCAAAATTTGGGTTTTCCCACTTGGATGTGGGGAGTTTTATTTTTTCTACCTAGGGTATTTGACTCGATTACAGATCCTATTATGGGATTTATTTCAGACAATACTAGGTCCATTTGGGGTAGGCGCAGGCACTATGTGTTTATAGGCGCAATAATCATGGGTGTTTCTTTTATGCTCATGTGGCAATTATATAAAGCAGACGGTATTGCTTACAACTTCATTTATTTTTTATCATGGTCGCTGGTATTTTATCTGGGTCTTACTATTTTTAGTGTTCCGTATGTGGCAATGGGTTATGAAATGAGTGATGATTTCCATGAGCGCACAAATATTATGGCTGTTGCACAATGGATAGGACAATGGGCTTGGGTAATCGCACCGTGGTTTTGGGTAATTATGTACGACATTAAATGGTTTGAAGGCGGTGCAGATGTGGCGACGAGAACCTTAGCAGTTTGGGTAGGAATAAGCTGCGCTATTCTGGCAATGGTGCCTGCTTTTTTTATTAAAAGTGAGTCTACATTGGATGATGAAAGCCTTGCGCCACTCACTTTAAAGACAATAGGCGGTAGTATTAAACAAATTATAGAAAACTTTAAAGAAGCGTTTAAAATAGAAGCATTCAAAAAATTGTGTTATGCTACTTTTTTAATTTATAACGCATTTAATACTGTTGCTGGTTTTACCTTTTTTATAGTCGTTCACTATTTATTTAATGGTAGCGCTGGAGCTGCGGGTATCTGGCCTGCATTGTTCGGTTGCCTGGGTGCGCTTGCTACGACTTTTGTAGTTATACCTATAGTTGCTAGAATGTCTAGGCTGTTCGGTAAAAAGAATGCATTTTTGATTTCTCAGGGAATTTCTGTGCTTGGATATGTAATGCTTTGGTTTTTATTTGTCCCAGGCAAACCCTATATGTTCATTTTTGCGTTGCCTTTTTTCTCTTTTGGAATAGGTAGTTTGTTTACCCTTATGATGTCCATGACCTCAGACGTTATAGACATAGACGAGTTGAATACGGGCAAACGTAGAGAAGGCGTTTTTGGTGCGATTTACTGGTGGATGGTTAAATTTGGTTTTGCAGTAGCGGGTTTATTGACTGGCGCAATTATGACTTTCGTGGGTTTTGTCCCCGATGCAGTAAATTCAGAAGCATCGGTTACTGGGTTACGATTGTTTTTTTCTGGCTTGCCCATAGCGGGTACACTAGGTGCTATTTGGATTATGCGTAATTATGATCTTACGGAAGAAAAAGCACTGAGAATAAGCGCACAGTTGGCTCAAAGAAAAACAGACAAGAACGAGCCGTTAAGTGCATCTTATTACGCAGTAAATAAACTAGAGACGCTTGTTGCCATAGATGGTAAAGGAAGGTATGGAACAGATTTGTCAGAAGATAGCACGACTGTAGAAATAGACGCCCATTTTAAACATGCACTTAACGCTGGTTTACACGGTTTGTGTTTTAGTCCATATAGAGAAGGGCAGAATATACGTCACAAATTAAGTGGGAAACAAGTAGATGAAAGGATGACTATTATTGCACCTTATACGAAGTGGGTACGTTCATTTTCTGCACAAAACGGTAATGAACTCATCTCGCTATCTGCAAAGTCACAAGGTATCAAAACCATGGCAGGTGCGTGGATTAGTAGTAATAAGGCACAAAACGACCTAGAGATTGCGAGCCTGATAAAGCAAGCACAAAAGGGTATGGTTGATATAGCTGTAATAGGAAATGAAGTGCTGTTGCGCAACGAGCTCTCAATCGATGAGCTACTCGTTTATATAAAGCAAGTAAAAGCCGCATTACCAGACGTACAAATAGGCTGCGTAGATGCATATTATCAGTTTATAGAAAACCCGGGATTAGTAGACGCCTGCGATGTGATTTTAGCAAATTGTTACCCGTTTTGGGAGGGTTGCGATATAGATAGTGCGACGGCATACCTTAATGAAATGCACAATATGGTGCTAGAAGTTGCATGCAGTAAGCAAGTTATTATTTCTGAAACAGGATGGCCTAGTGCAGGAACTGAAAATCAAAATGCAGTTCCGTCTAAAGAAAATGCGATGAAATATTTTATTAACGTCGCAAACTGGACAAAGGATAAGGGCGTGGAAATGTTTTACTTTTCATCTTTTGACGAGTCTTGGAAAGTGCATCAAGAAGGCGATGTAGGCGCACGCTGGGGTTTATGGGATAAATATGAAAACTTAAAATACTAGTAATGTCAGGAAGAAAGGACATATTTTCAAAAAAGATGGAGCGCATGATTTAGCACTAGCAGGTATTGATATTTCTGCACATAGCGTGGATGATTTAATACAGCTTTCGCGTGACACGCTTACAAGGGGTATGCATGGTATTTTTTTAGTATGTATGAGTATGGGAAGCAGCCAGGTGATCACATAACCTATAAGCAGTTAGAAAGGCGCATAGAAATCATTAAACCTTATACTAAATGGGTGTAATCATTTTCATGTATAGAAGGAAATGAATTTGTACCGCAAATAGCACACAATCATGGTTTAAAAACTACGGTAGGTGCGTGGTTAAGTACTGATTTAGATTAAAATGAATTAGAAATAAAGACGCTCATAGAACTCGCAAACGATGGCGTCGTACATGTAGCTTCGGTAGATAACGAGGCTTTATACCGTAATAACCTACTATTAGAGCAATTATTAGAGTATATGATGCGCGTAAAAGCCGCATTACCTCACATAACGGTAGGGTACGTAGATGCTTATTATGAGTTTTCAGTACATCCAGAACTTCTTGCGCAGTCTGACGTGATTTTTGCAAATTGCTACTCGTACTGGGAATGCACTTCTTTAGATTACGCAAACAGTCACATGAAATTTAACTGCGGACAAGCTACTAACACAGGACTAAGTCTTGGTGAAAAAAAAGCGTTCATCACAGAGACGGGCTCGCCCAGTCAAGGCGAGAGCCTAAAAGCAGCTGAGTTCTTAACAATGGTCGCACGAAAAGGAAATTGATGTTTTCTACTTTGCTTTGTTTGATGAATCTTGGAAAAAGAGTGACGAAGGCGAGGTATGAACATATTATGGACTTTGGGACAAACTAGAATCGCTAAAATTCTAAGATTTTGCATTTTTAGTTGCTATGGTAATGATTTATTTACACAACAATGTTAGCTCGTATCTGATTTTACCACAACATAACCACAACACGAGCTGCTGAATTGTTAATAGCCTATAAAATCAATCATTACACGTTGGTCGTCAGTTATTAATGTTTTAAGGTGATTCGGTAAAGAGTATTAACTAAAGTTTACGATAACGTTATATGTATGCTTTTTGTAGCGGTTGATATTTAGCAAACTATTGGTTTTCAACATAAGTTTACGAATCAATAAGACTATAATTTAAAAACGATGCTATGAAAAAACTTTCCTTATCATTTCTATTCCTATTTGTCACGTCTGTAGGTTATTCTCAAGTTCCTACTACGGATGCACCAGTACCTCCCGTAAGAGCTGCAGTGGATTTTAAGTCTATTTTTAGTGATAGCGGCGCCTATTCTAACCTTCCGGGCGTTAATTTAAACCCTAACTGGGGACAAACCGGTTTTGGTACTGCAAATACATCGTTTGATTTAGGTTCCGGAAACCTAATGATACAATATGCTAACCATAATTATCAAGGTATAGATTGGGCGGGAACACCTCAAAACGTTTCAGGTATGGAATTTGTCCATATTGATGTTTGGACGAATAACACCAATTTAGGTGTTTCACTAATTAGTCCAGGTGCTGAAAATGCTTATGTTATCGCAAATGTTCCTGGTACATGGCAGTCTATAGACATTCCTATGTCTGCGTTCACTGTTCCTAATCTTAACAACATTATACAGTTTAAGTTTGATGGCGGTACGGGCGGTACTATTTATTTGGACAACCTATATTTTTGGAAAGCACCATTAGCAGCCGGTTCTGATGCGACCCTAAGTGACCTTCGAGTAGATGGCGTAACCGTAAACGGTTTTGTATCTGCATCGGTTAATTATGCAGTAGAGTTGGTTGTGGGAACTACCACGGTACCTCAAATAACAGCTACACTGAACGATTCGGCAGCTACAATCACGAGCATTACGCAAGCTCCTGCTATACCAGGTAATGCAACAGTACTAGTAACTTCACAAAACGGTAATGTAACTAAAACGTACACAGTTTCTTTTGCAGCTACGAAACCCAACGCGTCCCCAACACCTCCAACGTATACTAGTCATCTAGCTATTATAGCAGATATTACAGACACAGGTACCTTTAGTAACTTTTGGGAACCTAATGATTTCTTTGGTGCTGCGCCAACAAGACTTGATTTAGATCCATCTGCAACTGTAAATAAGGCTGCTAGATTAAACCTGTCTGTAGGATGGGGTGGAGGACAAACGGCGACGGGGCTCCTTACGACAAATGTGTCTGCCTACAATGCAGTTCATTTTGATTATTTTATTCCAAGTTCTGTTGCCGCCGGTCAGAATGGACATCAGTTCTACTTAGACCTTATCTCTAGAACAGCTAACGCAAATACAGAAGCGTTTTACGGAATAGGCACAGCAATAGGTGGATCAGGAACGGGAATCGTTGATGAAGTAATAGTTTTTGATTCTTGGCAAGGCGTGGACATCCCGATGTCTACATTTGTTGGAAAAGGATTTAATCCTGCTAACTTCTTTCAGTTTAAAATAGGAGCTCAGTCGGATATACGTACACAATTAGGTTACTTTGATAATATTTATTTCTATGACAGTGCAACCTTGTCGAACAGCAGCGTTATTAATGCTGCAACCTTTAGCGTCTATCCTAATCCAGCAACAGACAGCTGGAACTTCACATCAACAGACACCGTGGTAACCTCCGTACAGGTCTATGACCTTTCAGGTAAATTAGTAATTGACCAAAAGGCAAACAGTACAAACGTTACAATAGACGCATCTATACTCTCTAATGGAGTTTATATTGCTAAGGTTTTTTCTGCTGAGGGAACACAAAACATGAAGTTGATTAAGCAATAGGTTTAAAATTATTATTACGAAATTTTTTAAAGGCAGCTTTGTTTAAAGCTGCCTTTTTTTTTGTAGACATGTTAAAGGTATTTTGTATACAACAGCAATCGCTGTTTATAAAGTCATTTATTTGGCAAACAGCATAACTTGGATGATTCTTACAACGGGTTGGTCGTTTACCGCTGCAAAGCCGCTAGGTAATTTTCAAAAACAGCGGTTTTTGTTTATTGATGTATTTTATGGCTACCATTTCATTTATATAAGCGACCTAATCGCATGCTCATTGCAAATAAATCTACTACTATGTCTTAACACTACTTAACACAGCTTAACGGTCCCATAACAGCGTGGTGCGATAGTCGGCTTTACCTTTGCAAAACAAAAGAGACAACACGGCAATCGGTGAGATTGTGTCGAGATAAGCAGCATGGGATTTATGAATTAGCCAAAGTATTCAAAACATATTGTTTTACAGGAACACCTACATGAACATAAGCATTTAGGTGTTTTTTTTATATTACGTTTCAGGAGCTTAGCTTATTAAAAAGATGTCATGCGGCGCAGGACAGCAGGTTTAAGTATTTAGAATGGCTTGGGGCTAAAAGATCTTTCCGGGATTGAGTAATCCTTTCGGGTCGAGTGTTTTTTTTAAGGTTTTCATAAGCATAATTTCTTCCGAAGTTCGGCAAAGATCTAAGTAGGCCTTTTTATGGGTTCCTATGCCGTGCTCTGCACTTACAGAGCCCCCTATTGCTTGCAAACCGTCGTAAATACAGTGGTCTATTTCTTTTTTAAGCGCAGGGCTTAAACTATCCTTACCTACCATAAAGTGAATATTGCCGTCTGCAACGTGACCGAAGGCATAGATTTGTTCTACACCAGCTATAGTTGCAAGCGATTCATATCTTGCAGCTATGTACGAACCTATAAGCGGTATAGGCAAGCTTATGTCAAAATGTTGGTCGTGTTTCATAAAATCTACCAAGTTGTTTACATCTTCCCGTATTCTAAAAAACCAGTCCACATCGCTGGGCGATTGTGCCATAACTGCATCTAAAACGAGTTCTTGCTCCAGCGCATCTTCTAACAATGCTTGAAAATCTTGTTGGTCTCGCGACGCATTTCCTCCCATAGCTTCTACCAGTACATAGTAGTTATAATAATATGGTAATGGAGGTCTTACAGCATCGCTCGTACTGGTCATTTGCACGTAACTATTTTTCCATAATAGTTCAAAACCGCTTAGTTTACCAGCCAGCTTGCTGTCCATGTATTTTAAAAAAGAAACGACCTTACTGTAATCATTAAAACCGGCGTAGGCCGCATTGCGACTGCTAGGCGCTTCTTCTAGTTTTAAAATCGCACGGGTAATTACCCCTAAGGTTCCTTCAGAGCCTATAAAAAGCTGTTTTAAATCATAAGCACTATTGTCTTTTATAATTTTTTTCATGGACGAGATAATGGTGCCGTCCATTAATACGGCTTCTAGACCTAGCACGAGTTGCCTGGCCATGCCGTATTTTAAAACGCGCAAACCACCAGCGTTTGTTGCGATTACACCACCTATTTGTGCGCTGCCTTTTGCGCCAAAATTCAGTGGAAACAATAAGTCTTGCGCACTTGCAGCATCATGTATATGCTCGAGAATTACACCAGCTTGCACGGTCATGGTGCGACTCGCTGCGTCTGTTTCTTCTATACGGTTAAGTCGTTCTGTAGAAATCACTACTTCATTTCCCGTCGTTTCAGTGCCGCCTACAAGGTTCGTTAAGCCACCGTGCACAACTACAGGCAAATCGTTTTTTTTGCATATTTTTAAAATGGCACTTACCTCATGCGTGCTTGTAGGTAGCAGCACGCAAAGTGCCTGCAGCGGCTCGCTCATGTGCCATACATGGTGGTATCGGCTTTTTAAACCGTCGCCAGTAATGATTTGGGCAGTCGTTAAAACAGCAGAAAATAAAGGAATCGCAGTATCGCTCATGAAACTTGTTTTGCAATACCGAAAGTACTAAAACTACCGCTAACCGCTTTAGTTTTTAAGAATAATGTACCAGTCCCAGTCAGCAGGATTGCCATCCCCTACACTGGGTGTATATAAATATAAATGAATACTGCTGTTAGGATTACTTACTCTGTACGCAGCCACGATTGCAAGACTGTCTATCGTTTGCCATAATGCTGCATAGTCTATTGTTTGAGGATAGTAAGCAAACTCGTCGTAGTCTATTTTTTCAAAAAGCGATGCGTTAGGTTGCGGTAATGCTGTCGCGTTACGGGTAAATGTACTTGCCGCCTGTAGTTGTGAGGGATAGGAGCGTGCACCTAAACCCATCCACACGATGCTTCCCTCAAAAATGGGTTGATTTGTAGTGTCATAATATAATTGAATACCACCAAAATCGCCCGGTGCCTGATAACTGCTATTGATAGTAAATGGAGCAGTGCTGTTAAAAATGAGTTCTGTCCCAGCTTCAAAAACAGTAGTTTCATAATCTATTTGCAGCAAAAGGGCTTTATTTTGCGCTGGTGTAAGTGCTTTTTCTTCTTCACGGGTACAAGAGATTAATAAAACACATACAGTGACTAATGATAAAATAGTTTTCATAACGCCATAATTTAACCAAACTTAAGAAATTATTATGATTCCCACAACTGCCCGCGATGAGGTTTTAAGGCATCACGCACAGGTAACATGATAGATTCATCCAGCGCCATAAAAGCAATGTGATGCGTCTCACTTATGGCTTCCACACCAGTTGCAATCACCTCGAGTTGTTCTCCTTGCGCATAATCATTAAGGTGAACAAGATGATGTGCCGCAGTTTGCGCTGCATCGGGCCCTTTGAAGTCCCATATAAGCTTTAGTCTACGCATATTTGTGTTCTTTATTTAAAATAGTTAACTGCAAAGTTATGGTTTCTTCAGGTTTGGTGCCAGACTCGTTCAAAGCGCTGCGAAATCGCGTTCTCTGTACTTGTGTGTCGCACAGCTAAGATGTAAACTTCTAGTTTATAATATAACCATCCCAACGAATTGCCCAATCATTAAAACATGATTTATGGTGGTATGATGCATTACAATGATAAAAGAGGCTCATGCTTGTTTTGAATATACGAATACATGTTGCTCAGATTTTCCTAAATGTGCAAAAGGCATGGCAATTATCGGTTCTGTAATAGCGTCATCTTTTAGAAACAATGAACAGCGATATTCTGGTCTTAAATAACGCTAAGGTATATAAAGTGAAGTTTTTCGAGTAGGTAAAATTAATAGTAAAGGACTCTATAAGTCCAAAAGAACATGCCTTTTTTTACAAAGATTCTGCAAATATTTTAAAATCATGCATGAGTTCCTTAGTCTGTCCGCTAAATAAATCGGGTTTAGCACTGCTTACGAGTCGCATCATTCCAGTAAATTTATAAGTACTTTTTGCTTCCCATTGGGTTGTTTTTGTGCCATCCTCTGTCATTATCTCGCTAAACATATTCGTTTGTCGATTCACAACGCCAGTTGTCCGGTAAACAGCCTCCCAGACGTGAGGCAAATTCACTACGGTAATGTTTTCATCCATGGTGATGCGCGTGCCCGCTATCTTTAAGACCATACTGCGCGTGCTGCCTACATTGCCTATGGTTTTAGAGGTGTTTTCAAAGGAGACTAGGTTTTTTTGCCATTCTTTGAAGTAATGCTGGTTTTTAAAAATGTCCATGACTTTTTCTATAGGCAAATTAATAATGGTACTGTCGTGCGATGTTAACATAGGTAGTTAAGTCGTAATACTGTAAGATGCTTTACGCAGCTTTGCAATATCAGGTAGTAGTTACCGTTTTGAATGCACTTTGAATAGTGTTATTTTTGCTAACTTTGACTTGATAATTAAATATATGTATAGAATTGGTTTTTTCTTGACTTTAGTGTTTCTTAATTGCGCTGTACATGCGCAAAAACTAGAAGACAAAACATTACTTACCATAGACGGTAAAAATTATGACGCAGGAACATTCATGCGCGTTTATGGTAAAAATCTGGATATCGTAAAAGATGAATCCCAAAAAGATATCGATAATTACGTAGAACTTTACATTGATTACCGCCTTAAATTAATACAGGCTTACGAGTTAAAATTAGACGCACAAGAAGTTTATAAAAAAGAACTGCTCAATCATAGAACCACACTTGCTCAAGGTTATTTAACCGACAATCAGGTGACGGACGCACTCGTCCAAGAGGCCTACGCTCGCAGTTCCCAAGAACTTAAAGGCAAACACATCCTTGTAACCGTTGAGCCTAACGCATTACCTCAAGATACGCTCACTGCTTGGAACAGTATACAGGAAATTAAACAAGAACTCGATAACGGTGCGGACTTTGCCACGCTCGCAAAAAGCAAAAGCCAAGACCCTGGCGCTGGCAATGGCGGGGATTTGGGCTGGTTTGGACCGTTTAAAATGGTTTATGAGTTTGAAACTGCTGCATACAACACAACGAAAGGAAGCTATTCTAGCCCATTTAGAACAGATTTTGGATACCATATCGTTAAAATTGAGGACGCTAGGGCAGCGCGTGGTGAGGTTACAGTAGCACATATTATGACTTTTGATCAGCAAGAAGCTACAGAAAAAACAGCTGCAAAACGTATACAAGACATTAATAAACAGCTAATAGAAGGGGGCAAGTTTGAACAACTTGCTAGAGAATTTTCAGACGATTTAAATAGCGCAAATCAGGGTGGAAAACTAAACCGTTTCGGTACCGGCGGCTTGAATTCGGCTGCTTTTGAAGATATTGCTTTTGGGCTTATCTCAAAAGAACAAATCTCGCAACCGTTTGAGTCAGAATATGGCTGGCATATTGTAAAACTGGTTGAAAAACATCCGTTGCAATCTTTTGTGGAGCTTCAAAAACCATTAGCAGAAAAAATAAAGAAATCGCCACGGGCACGTCGCATTACTGTTGCGTTTACAGACAAGCTTAAAATGCAGTACAAAACGGTTATTAATGATAAGGAGCTTAACTCAATAGTAAGCAAT
>Ga0222709_1000194_pt1 | contig 18658 bp, 19 predicted proteins | sample AntAcemetage1692_FD_179822 | JGI IMG/M metagenome (GOLD analysis project Ga0222709, IMG submission 179822) | Saline water microbial communities from Ace Lake, Antarctica - #1692 | ecosystem: Environmental > Aquatic > Non-marine Saline and Alkaline > Saline | place: Antarctica: Ace Lake...
TTGTTTAATTTTCAGCATTCACCGTAAATATATAACCTTAAGGCTTATTTTATTCGAAACTAACCAATATTAAGTTTAATATATCTTTCCTTCTTGTTGTTCCCACAAACGTTTTTCTTTATCAATCTTTTCAGATTTAGTCTGATTCAGCTTCACGTTATCAAGAATTTTATTAAAATATTCATTCATGAGATAACTAATCTCTGGTTTCGAATCGTAAACCTCTCAACAACATTTTTTGTAGCCTCCAACGGTTTTAGAATCGGAATTATTAAGATAAAAGCGATTAATATCCTAATCAAAGGATAACGAGATATACTTAACTCTATATTTTTTCTGAACAGCTTAACGAAGGAATATAACAAAATGCTGTTTTTGGAAATAGCTGCTGTGAATCTTTTTTTATAATGATATAGCTGTCAACTTTATGTTTGTCACCGTGAATGAAAATAATCTATTTTCCAAATTTGCCAACTTCAGAATATTAATTTTACTGATTTAGTGGTATTATACATTTACCTGAGTCTACTCTTTTATTTAATGCTCTGCGATGGTTAAACGACTGTCAGGCATGTTTGAAATTAGGTTCAAAAATAGATTGAAAATTTAACTTTTCAAAGGCTCCTGTTTCCTCCGCCTTGACTTGTTTTTTTGACACAGTATCTGTTGCATAGTCTCCTTTTACGTTATCCTTACGAGAACCAAACTTACGACCGTTCCCGTGAGCTTAGCTTAAAAGAAACTTACAAATATTGAAATTAGTAATTTATACTGAGAAGACCAAACTGATTTATTTTAAACAATTTCTATTGTGATATCTAAATTTTTTTTCACTGGTACACTTTTTTATCGTTGCTCTTGAACAATATTTTAAAACGGTAAATGCACGCAGCAAAAATTATAAACTCCCTGACTTTTCCGGAACTTCCTCGAGTTAAGATCTATTTACAAGTTAGCGTTCCAGCAAATCATCCTTTAATTTTCGGATTTACGCCCTTAACGTGCTATTCTAGATACTGTTTTGGGCGAGCATTGCTCATTGTATCCATGTCTTTTGTGTTTTGACTTTTTAAAAACGACAGTAATTCTGCTTAAATAAGGTAATCGTTGTAACGCTTTCGCGAAAGCGAAACATAGCTATAATGCCCCGGTTCCTTTGTAAAACCTTCGCGCTGTTCATTTATCGTGTAAACCAGTTCAAAGTTGCACGTTGCAGCGTGCGCATCCATCTATTCTTTAACTTTACAAAATGGCCTGTTAACGTGAAATTTATCGGCCACGAGCACATCGCCGGTTGTTCTTGAATCTCCGTCTGTTAAATACATATCAGTACCCCAGTGGTGTATAGACGTGCCTGGGACTTTAGAATATTCTTCAATTTTATCAAAAATCGCATCTGGTTTGAGCCCTTGTGTAGCATACTTGTCGTACTTGCGGTTCCATAGTTCTCGCTGCCTGTTAAAACTGCGGTAACCAGACACTGTTTTAATGTGGGTTCCGTCTTTGAGTTCAGCCTGTACCTCTCTTTCTAAAGTATTTTTAGGGTCAGAGTGCTGCCCAGTTAGTATTTTATGATTGCAATTATCTTGTTGTGGTGAAGCGACTAAAAGTATCAAAATAAAAGTGACTTCGTAAATTATAAGGCCTTGTACATTTTACAGTGCATCCCCACAGCATTTATTTCAAAGAGGTCACTTACTATTGTGTAGTCTAGCTTTTGATAAAACGGAACTGCAAGCTCGCGCGCGCTGAACCAAAGGTGCGTACAGCCTTTTTTGTTCAGTAATTGTTCGCCATATCGCAACAGACGCGTGCCTACTTGTTGTCCTTGTACCAGTTCTGATACAGCCATACCGCGTAGCTGATAGCAATATTGTTTGTCTATATGTTCTAACGCTATAATAGCTTCGTCTTTATGAAGCACAAAGCTGGCAACGCCCACAAGCGTGTCTTGCAAATAAGACCCTAAATGAATCGTAGTGGCTAAATTGTCTCCGGCAAAGGCACAGTCTTCAAGCGGCCTACCTTTGCGCAATACTGCATGCCTAACAACATAGGTATCCTTAGCGCTTACTTGCTTGATGGTCATATGTTTCTTTTGAAATAGTGTAATGTCTTGCAGGTAATTTACCTGCCCATAAAAATTTGTGCGCCAGATGCATACCTATTTTTTCTACAACACGCTGTGAACCTATGTTATCTTCATGTACGTGTGCGATAATTTCATTCATATTATGATTTTGGAAACCATGTTGTACCACGCGTGCAGCAAGCTCTGTAGCGTAACCTTTACCCCAGTAGGACTGCATGAGCCTGTAGCCCATGTCTATAAAATCATTTTGTGCGTGGTATTTAAAGCCAGCCCAACCTATAAAGGCGTTATCTTCTTTGCGCACCGCGGCAAGTCGCCCCATGTTAAATTTCACAAATTGGCTTTGCGGATCTGTTACGTAATCTATTGCAAAACGCCTTGCTTCATCAACATCTTTAAAAGGAAGGTCGCCGGTGTAACGCATTACTTCTGGGTCTTTATTAAGCAAGAACAGACCTCGTGCATCACTAGCTTCAAAGGGCCGCATGTACAAACGGTCCGTTTCTAAATATAGTTTCATATACGCACATCGCTCCATTCCGGATTGTTGTCATACACAACCTCAGTAAACGAGCATAAGGGGTTCACTTTATATCCATGCTTTTTAACAAACTCGTAAATTGCTGCAACCAGTTTACTTCCTAGACCTGCACCTTCATGTAGTGTTTGAAGCTCAATATGGTTTATAGCCATGACAACATCCTCTAGCGAGTATGTTAATGACGCGATGGTTTTACTGCTGTTCTTTATAAAAAAAACACCATTGTTCTCATTACTTGTTTGTTCTATAGCTGGTTGTTCCATATATTATTTATTTAGAGGTTGAGTGCTGTAAAATCGTAACCTGGCGCTACTTCTGCGGCCGGTTGGTCTTTTACAAAAATACGCGCTGTTAAGTTTCCGCACAGCACTTCTTTATTTTCTTTAACATTTATATAGCTGCCTTCGCGCAGACCTACAACTGAAATTGCATTGTGGCAATGAAATTCGTGAATACGTTGTTCTTTGGTTTCACCCATGTGTTCAGAACCTGCTACTGAATCTTCATAATGCGGGTTTATATTATAACCTAATGCACCCGTCGTCTTAAAATTACTGGGCATCACTACGGGCATGTCATTTGTAGTGCGCATGTTCAGCCCACAGATATTACTGCCCGCGCTTGTACCCAAATACAAAGTTCCCTTATACATAGCCTTGCGCAATGGTTGCATGCAGTCCAAGTCGTGCAACATTTTTACCAAAACAAAGGTGTTACCACCACCAGTAAAAATAGCCTGGGAATCACTTATGGCTTCTGTGGCACTAGCATGCTCGTGAATACCTATAACTTTAATATTTGTGCATTTTAATGCTTGTGCGACCTTTGCAGTATATGCGTCATGACTTAAACCACCAGGCCTGGCATAGGGGATAAAGAGTAGTTCCTTAATTTGAAGCTCTTCAAAACGAGTGGTCAATTCAGGTATTAAGTACTCTAAAAAGCCGCCACCATGAACGGTAGAAGTACTCGCGATAATCATATTGCGCATGAAGTTGTGTTTTTACAAATATATTTAACAATTTATAACATTTTACCCGCGTTATTAGAACCTTACTTTGCGTAACTTGCAGTAACAACACCTTAGTTATGAAAAATTTCTATCTACTTTTTCTTCTTGCAACAGTATTAAGTACAGCGCAGCGAGACCGCTCACAAATAATGGGTACCATCGTAAGCTCAAACAATGAAATCCTAGGAGGCATTACTGTTTTTAACAACGCGTCTTTAGAAGGTACTATCACAAACGACAAAGGTGTTTTTTTAATAGATGTGAAGAAAGGAGACCGCTTGGATTTTAGAGCCGTACAGTTTTCTAATTTCAACTTAGTAATAGGTGAAGAAACAATTGGTTCAAAAACCCTTAGGATTAGTTTACGAGAAGGTGTTAATGAACTCGACGAAATACGAATAACAAATGGTTCATTTATGATTCCAGTTAAAAGAGTTGTGGAGATAGATTCTGGCATAGATAAGGTGAGCGAGCGCAACTTAAAGTTAGCTGCAAATGACCGCATGGAAAATACTTTTTCTGAACGCGTACGCAATCCAGAGGAGTATGTTATAAGAAACGAAGCATTTATGCAATCCCAACCACGATTTAACATGGTAAACTTAGTAGGAATGCTGGCTGCTCTCGTAATAGGTACAACACTAGATGCCATTAATGTAGACGGTGGCAACACATTAGAATCTTCAAGCGAGTTTGACGTGGTAATGCTCAAAAACAAATTTAGCACAGAATATCTTACAGACTTTTTAGAAATAGAAGAATCAAGTCTTTATGAATTTATGTATTTTGCAAAAGATAGGGGTTTAGACAATTCTTATTTTACTCCAGAAAAAGAATTAGAATTGTTGCAGTTTCTTTCGGAAACTGCCGTGCTCTACAAAGAACGAAAAAAGCAATAACAGCTTTTTAATCAATTGCCGATAACAGTTAATAATATTTGTAAAGAAGTCCAGAGCGTAAATATCATTTAAATTGTAACATAAAAGACGATACTGTGAAAAACCTTTATATCATATTGCTAATCTTTAGCGCCCTTTGTACCGCACAGAAAGACCGCGTACAAATTCAAGGGGCCATATCAACCTCGGACAATAAAAATCTCGGTGGAATTACTATTTTTAATACAAATTCATACGAAGGCACGGTTACTAACGATAGTGGTACGTTCTATATAAACGTAAAAGAAGGTGACCAGTTAGACTTTAGAGCAGTACAGTTCTCAAATTTTAAAATCGTTATCGGAAAAGAGTCTATTTCTACTAAAAAGCTTAAAATCAACCTAAAAGAAAGTATTAACGAACTAGACGAGGTGCGCCTAACTAATGGCTCTTTCATGATTCCAGTTAGAAGGACAGTCGCAATGGACTCTGTAATTAACCAAGTAAGTGAACGCAACGTACGTTTAGCAGCAGTTAATCGTAAAGAAACTATACTATCAGACCGCGTGAGACAGCCTGGTGAATATGGCATTAGAAATGAAGCTTTCAAGCAAACGCAGCCGCGCATAGATTTTTTTGACGCAGTAGGACTTGCAACGGGAGTTATTAATGGAACTCCGTTAGACGGCTCAGACGCTGGTACTCGAGCTTTGTCTAAAGAAAAAGAAGTATTTGATGTAAACATCTTAAAAAATAAGTACGGAACTGAATATCTTGTAGATTTTTTAAAAATTGAAGAAGAAAACCTTTATGAGTTTCTCTATTTTGCCAGAGATAGAGGCCTTGACGCTTCCTATTTAACTCCAGAAAAAGAACTAGCTTTACTGCACTTTATAAATGAGACCGCAGAGCTCTACGGAAATAAGAAAAAACAATAACATTTAAATTTTCACTGCTATGAAAAAATCAATCCTAATATTCTCGGCCTTTTTGTGCCTCCTATTGAACAGTTGTAGTAACGATGACGGATTCTATAGGCTCGTTGAACCTGTAGCTCTTAATCAATTTTGTTACGGGCCTAATATAGGTGACGACTTTAATGTTGCTAAAGCATTTAATAGTGCACCGCAAATGTTATCAACAGACGTTTACACAACAACAGTCATTATTACAGATTCTAACTTTAGTCTCAACACAGGAGTTATAGTGGGTATGGGAAGCCTCGTAACCTTAACCTTTACGGGTAATCAGAATTTTGCCATTCAATCTGGGCTTTACTCAATAGGAGACGACACAGCTACCGTGGGAAATGTCTCTGTATCCTACTCATTAGACTTTGATACAGCACAACAACTAAACGAGTCAATTGTAATACAAAATGGCTACTTACGAGTCAGACCTTATAACGATGGTTTCGCAATAGAAATAGACGGAAGGAACGAAGATGACGTTCGTTTTCATGGTAATTTTCTAGGGAACCTCATTCTTTTGAACTAACGTTTTCAAAAAACCTGCTTACACTAATAATAAATCATCCGGATACTATAATCGGTTTTGCGATAAAAAAGGTTCATGGCACAGTTTTAGGACCATTTACCTTTCAATACTCATTTATGATAAAAACTATCTTATTTACCGCTGTCTCGTTATACTGTTTGCATTTAGGATCTAAAAAACCACCTCTATCTACAACAGCATCTACGAAAGGACTGCTGGTTATTGTTAACAAAAATGTGGACGATAATCCGCTTGTTTACGACGCTGCACTGCAACAAGAAGTTCCGACCCCGACTGAAAGCAATCAAAGCCATTTACATAAATACTACTTGTCTGTATCAAATGTAACCTACAATAGTAAAGTAAAAGCATTACAAATGACGACGCGATTTTTTGTAGATGACCTTGAAAATGTACTCTCTGATCGTACGGGAAAAAAAATCATATTTAATAAAGACGCAGACCTCAATAATCAAAAAACAACCATTGCAACGTACCTTGAAAAAAAATTAGAAGTGAGCACAGATGGTTCTATGCGCAGTATTATTTATATAGGAGGAGAGATAGAAAACGACCAGGTCATTTTCTATACAGAAATACCTGTACCGCAGGAACCTAGCAATATTTCTATGAAATTTACTGCATTTCAAGAACTGTTTGAAGATCAAAAAAACATGGTGCACTTAAAGATTAAAGGCAAACGCGGCACGTTGCTGATGACAAAAGATAAACAAACAGACTTTTTAAAATTGACTTAAACGAACTATTTCACTTAGTTAATCCTTATTTTTAACGCTTAATAAATAAAAAGAAACTATGAAAGCAATTAAATTATTGTTTTTCAGCATCTTAATGGTATCCTTTACAACCTTTGCGCAAGACGACAAGGCAAAAGAAGAACCAAAGGCCGAAGAACACTACAACACAAACAAATTCCGCCAGTTATATCAGGAATTTTCTACACCTAACCAGTACCGCAGTGCCAGTGGTGCACCCGGACCGGCTTATTACCAGCAACGTGCAGACTATAAAATGGACATAAGACTAGATGATGAGAATCACCACCTCTATGGTTCTGAAACCATCACCTACACAAATAACTCACCAGACTTGCTTGATTATTTATGGGTACAACTAGATCAAAACGTTCGTGCTAAAGACACGAAGTCTGCTCTTATAGAAGAAGGCAATGTGCCATTTGCTACAAATCCAGACAGTTTTGTAAAATCTTTTCTCAATGAGCCGTTTGATGGTGGTTTTAACATAACAAAGGTTACCGACTCGAAAGGCAAGAGCCTAGAGTATATGATTAACCAAACCATGATGCGCGTGGAGCTTCCTAAGTCTATGAAGACGGGTGACAAATTCTCTTTTAATATCACCTGGGATTACAACATTAACGATCACTTAAAAGACGGCGGCCGCAGTGGTTATGAGGAATTCCCCGATGGACACAGAGCTTACGTTATCGCACAATTTTATCCTAGAATGTGTGTCTACAATGATGTAGAAGGATGGCAAAACAGCCAATTTTGGGGACGCGATGAGTTTGCGCTTCCGTTTGGAACCTTTGAGGTTAATATTACTGCACCTGCTGACCATTGGTTAGACGGCACAGGAACGCTTCAAAACATGAAAGATATTTACAGCGATGACGAGATGCGTCGTTACGAGCGTGCAACAAAAACATTTGATGCACCAGTAGTTATACGCACCCAGGAAGAAGCAGAAAAACTCGCAATGCTTGCAGGGGAAAAAACGAAGACAAAAACGTGGGAACTTAAAGCTGACTTTGTAAGAGACTTTGCTTTTGCATCTTCGAGACGTTTTATTGCAGACGCTATGGCTGTTAAAGTAGGTGACAAAAATATTATGGCTATCTCCATCTATCCACCAGAAGGAAATCCATTGTGGGAGCAGTGGTCTACGAGAGCTGTCGCGCAAACCTTAAAGTCATACTCGAGAATGACATTTGACTACCCTTATGAAAAGGCAATATCTGTTCACGCACACCAACAAGGGATGGAATACCCTATGATTTGCTGGAATTACGGCCGCCCAGAACCAGACGGAAGCTATAATGACCGTACAAAATTTGGAATGATATCGGTAATTATACACGAAGTAGGACATAACTACTTCCCTATGATTGTAAACTCCGACGAGCGCCAGTGGACCTGGATGGATGAGGGACTCAATACCTTTGTACAGTTTGTAGCAGAACAGGATTTTGGAGAAACACATCCAGATGCGATACCCGGATTAGACACATATCCATCACGTCGAGGCCCGGCGGCAAACATTACCAGTTACATGGGTGGTGACCAGCGCTACATATCACCTATTATGAGCAAAGGACTAAACGTATACCAGTTCGGATCAAATGCTTATGGAAAACCAGGAACCGCTTTAAATATTTTACGTGAGACCGTTATGGGTCGGGAACTGTTCGATTATGCATTCCGCACGTATTCGAACCGCTGGATGTTTAAACATCCAACACCAGAAGATTTCTTTAGAACCATGGAAGACGCAAGTGCTATAGACCTAGACTGGTTTTGGAGAGGTTGGTTCTACACAACGCAATTTAACGACATGGGATTAAAATCCGTAGACCGCTTCTATGCTACAAGTGAGCGTAATGAGGAGATGAAGAAAATGATTGTTGAAAGAAACCTACCTGAAGACCGCATACCAGTACTTGTGTATATGGTAAAAGAAGACAGTGAGGAGTTTAAACCCAGCATGAAAGGTACGCTAGCCACGGAGGCTGTAAGCACCTTGAAAGAATACCTTATGGACAACTTTACAGATGCTGAACGCAAAACGATGAAATCACCTAAATTCTTCTACCAGATTACGGTAGAAAAACCAGGTGGTCTTGTAATGCCCGTAATTCTAGAGTACACCTATGCTGACGGAACTACGGAAACCGTAAAACATCCGGCCGAAATATGGAGGTCAAACGATAAAGAAATTAGGCTAAGTAAAGCGACTGAGAAAGAAGTGGTAGGTATTGTAATAGATCCTAAATTAGAAACTGCGGACGTAGACGTGTCTAACAATTCATGGCCTAAAGCACCTAAAGTAGACAAGTTTGAGGAAATGAAAAAATAAGTCCTCTATTGTTTTTAAAATTCAAAAGCCAGATTCCCAAGGGATCTGGCTTTTTTGTATTTAGGTATTAAGATTATATTCGCATCATGAAGTTAAAACATCTTTATCTATTCTCCTTTATCCTCGTTGCTTGCGACGACCCGTCATTAAATAACCGCTCAAATGACGACAATAATATCGTTTCACCTGTAGACAACAACAACCGGATAGCATCTATACAAATTGCGCAAGATATCGCAGCAAACATTACGAGCACCATAGTATTATCCTATAACACGAGCGGCCTTCTCACCGCTGTTACCGACGACCGTGCTACAGCATCGAGCTATATACTTGTCTACAATAACAACAACAGCCTACTTCAAGCTACGAAAACAATCGCAGGGGTAGAAACAACGTACGACATAACCTATATAAACGACCAAATAACCATAAACATAAATACCTCAGGAGCCAACACCCTAGTTAAACAGCTCTTCACAGACCAGCAAAACCGTATCAATCGTACGGTAACCAGAGAGATAGACCCTAGTAACACGAGCACATACTTGGAAGACACACGCTACAACTACGACCCTAATTTTAATGTGATTACGGTTAATTACATCAACATGGGAACAAATACCGTAGATAGATCAAGTAGCTTTACCTATGAACTTAACAAAAACCCTTTTAAAGATATGAACGACATTGCGAGGCTCATTATCTTTGAATATTTCATTCCATATACCCGTGTGATGCCTAGCAGTCAGACAGACTTTTTAGACAACACCGTACAACGCAGGTTGACCCATACTTATACCTTACAACCAAACGGTTTTCCAACAAGTCGAGAAGTTACTACTTTAGAGGCGGGCGCAACCACTACCCGATTTGAATTCTTTAATTACCTACCGTAATTTAAGACGATCTTCTTAAGCTGAACCGCTGTACATTGTATATTTGCATTATGATGAACGTACCACTCTTTATAGGAACGACCGAGGTGTTTTTTATACTTCTGGTTGTTGTGCTCGTTTTTGGATCTGATAAGATTCCTGAAATTGCCCGAGGCCTAGCAAAAGTCATGAAAACGGTAAGAAATGCTACAGACGACATTAAGAATGAAATATCCAAAAGCGCAGACGAGCATGGCTTTACTAAAGATATTAATGAAATCACCAAACAAATAGAGCGTACCAAGGACGAGATAGAAGACGCAGGCTCTATAAAACGAAACTTTTAATGTGGGAAACGCTATTAGAGCTAGATCACGAATTTTTTAATTTAATTAACAGTTCCTCGCTGGCGCAGTACAAACAGTTTTGGATTACCGCCACTGCCATAGAGACGTGGACACCGCTTTATCTGCTTTTTTTTTACTTGCTTTATAAAAAACACAGCACGCCCTTTAATATAATAGCTATGGTAAGTACAGCAGCACTCGCTGCGTGCACCTTGCTACTCACAAATCTTACTAAAAATAACGTGCAACGGCTGCGGCCTAATAACGACCCACTATTATTAGACACTATTAATATACTGCAAGAACCTCACAATTATAGCTTCTGGTCCGGTCATGCTGCTGTAAGCTTTGCAGTTACGGTATTTGTTTTACTACTACTTTATAACCGCGATGATAAGAAATGGTACCTACTTTTTTTTATATGGCCAGTCATATTTGCGTTTTCGCGCATTGTAACTGGAGTGCATTTTCCTAGCGATGTTACAGTAGGCGCCGCTGTGGGGATTAGTCTGGGCGTGCTCGCTTATCGTTTACTTTGGGTTGTAAAACAACGCTTACCGCACCAAGCTTAACGTGAGACCATCGCGCACAGACAGCAGCACTGTAGTTAACCGTGGGTCTTCTTTGAGTGTTTTATTAAACGCCAGCAATACGGGGGTAGACAAATCCCTGAGTTGCACTGGTTCTACAACCTTGCCGTGCCACAACACATTATCAGAGATTATAAGACCGCCCTTCGCCATTTTATCTATAATGAGGTTGAAATAATTCAGATAATTTGGCTTATCAGCATCTATAAAAACCAGGTCAAACGGCCCATCTATTTCCGGAATAATTTCTAGCGCAGGACCTATTTTTTGAGTGATAGTGATAGTATTATTTACGCTTTCGCGAAAGCGTGCAAAGTACCTACCTGCCAGGGCTTCCAATTCCTCGTTAATATCTATGGTTATAATGTCACCACCAGCAGGCATTCCCTCAGCAATGCACAAAGTTGCATAACCGGTAAACGTACCCAGTTCCAAAACACGTTTGGGTGATTTAAGTTGAGATATCATGCTAAGCACGCGGCCCTGATACGGTCCAGAAAGCATAATGGGCTGCAACACCTTCTGATAGGTTTCGCGCGTGAGGTCCTGCAAAATTCCAGGCTCCTCTTGGGAGTGTGCAACGATATAATCATCAAGATCTTGTGGTAAAAAAAACATAGGATCAGAAAAAATTTAAATGCAAAGATAAGCCTGTCGTACCATTATCATTTATAGCACCTTAAAGAGTATCTTTGCAAAAAAATTGAACTCATGGGTAGAGGTAATGAAGAAACTAGTGGTAAAGGTGGCAACCGTCAAGGCGGTAAAACTGGAACAGGTTCAAAAGGCAGCAATAAACGCAGCGACAGTGGGCAACCGCGCGATGAGAAATCACCAGCACGCGGTAATGCACCTGCAGGAAAATCAGCTACCCGCGGAGGAAAAAACCAAGTAATAGGAACATCGCGCAGCGGTAAACCGGTACTTAAAAAAGAATATATTGCTCGCAAAAAATCTGAAGACACGGTAAAAGTAAAATCTGTCGCAGACGGGATGCGCCTTAACAGATACATCGCAAACTCGGGTATATGCAGTCGCCGTGAGGCAGACATTTATATACAAGCAGGAAGCGTACAAGTAAACGGCAATGCTGTCATAGAAATGGGTTTTCAGGTAATGCCAGGTGACGAGGTAAAATTCGACGGCCAAAGCATCACGCCTACCCGCAAAGAATACTATCTCCTAAACAAGCCCAAAGGCTTTATTACTCCTAAAAAAGGAGAGCGCACAAGCAAAACAGTTTTTGACCTAATGTCCAGCGCAACTACTTCTAAATTGCACGTAGTAGGTGCGTTAACAAGACCATCATTAGGGCTTATGTTACTTACAAACGATTTAGAAATGGCAAACAAGCTTAACAACCCTAATAAGCCGCTACGCCAGATCTATCAGGTCACCCTAGATCGCAACTTTAAACATGAAGACCTTGTAAAGGTACGAGCTGGCGTACTTATGGATGGTGAACCGCTGCATGTACATGATGTGAACTTTGTAGAAGGCGGTAAAAACAACGAGGTAGGCATAGAAGTACACAGCAGTAAAGAAAATATAGTGGCTCGCATTTTTGAATCACTTAAGTATGACGTGAAGATCATAGACCGTGTAGTAATCTCTGGTTTAACTAAAAAAGACTTGCCGCGTGGCAATTACAGACTGCTGACGAAGCAAGAACTGATTAATCTCAAAATGTTGTAAGCTAAATTATTGCAAATTAATGATCGTATATGTTATTTTTGACACCTTAATCGTCTAAGAAGTATAATTTTATACAAATAACAAAACAAACTATTGAACACAAAGTATATAGATCTTATAGATCAAACGTATTATTTCCCTACTGAAGAATTTGAACTCAAGGACAAAGAGCTTCAATTTCACGGTATAGACCTCATGAAACTTGTAGAAACGTATGGGTCGCCCTTAAAGTTTAGCTACCTACCTAAAATCTCTGAAAACATTAAACGAGCCCAAGGCTGGTTTAAAGATGCTTTTAAAGAACATGACTACCAGGCAAAATATCATTATTGTTACTGCACAAAAAGCTCGCATTTTAAGCATGTACTCGACGAGGCGTTGAAGAACGACATTCATATAGAAACAAGCAGCGCCTTTGACATTAACATCGTAAATAAACTGCTAGACGAGGGTAAGATTAAAAAAACCTCATTTATAATATGTAACGGTTTTAAACGTGACGAGTACATACTGAACATTGCTGGGCTGGTTGAAAAAGGTCTTAAAAATTGCATCCCCATTATAGATAATTATGAGGAGCTGGACTTACTTACTGCCGCTACTAAGAAAAAATTTAATGTAGGGATACGCATCGCAAGTGAAGAGGAACCAAAATTTGAATTCTACACTAGCAGGCTGGGTATAGGTTACAAAAACATCATTAACTTTTATAAAAACCAGATAGAGGCAAATGATCAAGTAAACTTAAAAATGCTGCATTTCTTTATTAACACAGGGATACGCGATAATGCATATTACTGGAACGAGCTGCACAAATGTCTTAAAGTATACGTGCAACTTAAAAAGTTATGCCCAACCCTAGATAGTCTGAATATAGGCGGTGGGTTCCCTATTAAAAACTCCTTGCAGTTTGATTTTGACTATCAGTTTATGATTAATGAAATCGTATCGCAAATTAAAACTGTTTGTGAAGAGGCTGGCGTTGAGGTGCCTAATTTGTTTACAGAGTTTGGCTCTTTTACGGTAGGAGAAAGTGGCGGTGCTATCTATAAAGTACTCTACCAGAAACAACAAAACGACCGCGAAAAATGGAACATGATAAACAGTAGCTTTATCACTACCCTACCAGATTCCTGGGCGATAAGCAAGCGTTTTATTATGCTCGCTTTGAACCGATGGAATGACGAGTATGAACGCGTTTTACTAGGAGGACTCACCTGCGATTCAGACGATTATTACAACAGTGAGCAAAACGTAAATGCTATTTATTTACCTAAATACAATAAAGACAAACCGCTGTATATAGGTTTTTTCAACACAGGCGCTTATCAGGAAAGTATAGGTGGTTACGGAGGCATACAGCACTGTTTAATACCGTCGCCTAAACACATATTAATAAATAGAGATGAACAGGGAGCACTTATAACCTCCGTTTTCAACGAGCAACAAACATCTGACCAGATGCTGAGCATTTTAGGTTACTAACGTGCGATACATTTAACTACCCTTAAATTAATAACTTTAATTTATTTCTCATGAGCAACTCAAACTACGCGGGTATAGAAGATGAATATGCTGGCATAGACAAGGCATCCATCGTTTTAATTCCTGTTCCCTACGACGGTACAAGTACCTGGCAAAAGGGAGCTGACAAAGGTCCCGTAGCATTTCTAGACGCAAGCCGTAACATGGAACTCTACGACATAGAGACAGACACCGAAGTCTACCACCACGGTATATTTCTAGCAGACCCTATTACGGTAAACAGCTCGCCAGAGGCTATGGTACAAGCCGTTTATGAAACCACAAAAAAGTATATTAAGAAAAATAAGTTTGTAACCCTTTTTGGCGGTGAGCACAGTATTTCTATAGGTAGCATTCGGGCCTTTAACGATATGTTTGAAAACCTAAGTGTCCTGCAAATAGATGCACATGCAGACCTGCGAAAGGAATATGACGGCTCTACTTGCAACCATGCTTGCGCGGTTTACGAAGCGAGCCAAAAAACGAATCTCGTACAAGTGGGCATACGATCCATGGACAGTATCGAAGTAGGCGTAAACGACGACGAGAAAGTTTTCTATGCACACGAGATGGCCCAAGATGACTACTGGCAAGAAACTGCTACTGAGGCGCTGGGTGAGAATGTTTTCATAACCATAGATCTAGACGCTTTCGACCCGTCTATTTGCCCATCTACCGGCACGCCAGAACCAGGCGGCCTTTTCTGGTACGAAACCTTAGATTTTCTTAAAATGGTCTTTAAAGAAAAGAACGTCGTAGGTTTTGATATTGTAGAATTATGTCCCAACCCTACAGAGCGCTCGTCAGACTTTCTAGCGGCAAAATTATATTATAAAATGTTAAGCTATAAGTTTCAGCATGTCGCTTTGGAAGGTGAAGAAGGCTATGACGCAGACCACGCTTTTGCGAAAGCAGGATTAAAAAAAATGAAGAATATTAACGAAGACTAGTGCTTCTAAATAAAACCCATGAGTAAACCCGTCACCTCTTTTTTAGAAAAGTATTTCCTACATTTTAACAGCGCTGCGCTTGTAGATGCCGCCAAAGGATATGAAGCACAATTAAACCAAGGATCTAAAATGCTCGTCTCCCTGGCAGGAGCGATGAGTACTGCAGAGATAGGCAAAATATTTGCCGAAATTATACGCCAAGACAAAGTGCATATTATATCCTGTACCGGTGCAAACCTCGAGGAAGACCTAATGAATCTCGTTGCGCACAGCCATTACAAACGTGTACCTAACTACAGAGACCTTACACCGCAAGATGAATGGGACTTGCTAGAAAAAGGACTCAATCGCGTTACAGACACCTGTATCCCCGAAGAAGAGGCATTCAGAAGACTGCAAGAACATATCTATAAAATATGGAAAGATGCAGAAAATGCTGGTGAACGCTATTTCCCGCACGAGTTTATGTATAAGCTGCTTTTAAGTGGCGTTTTAGAACAACATTATGAAATCCCAATTGAAAACTCGTGGATGTATGCTGCCGCAAAAGCAAATCTACCTATGGTGGTTCCAGGATGGGAAGACAGCACTATGGGTAACATTTTTGCAAGCTATGTGCTAAAGGGCGAGCTTAAAGCAAGTACGATGAAAAGCGGTATCGAGTACATGACCTTTCTTGCAGACTGGTATACGGATAACAGCAGCAAGGGAATAGGGTTCTTTCAGATAGGAGGCGGTATCGCAGGCGACTTCCCTATATGCGTGGTACCAATGTTATATCAAGATATGGAACGTACAGACACACCGTTCTGGAGTTATTTTTGCCAAATCAGTGATTCCACCACCAGTTATGGCAGTTACTCTGGCGCAGTACCTAATGAAAAAATAACCTGGGGCAAACTGGACATAAACACGCCTAAGTTTATTGTAGAAAGCGACGCAACTATAGTCGCACCACTCATTTTTGCTTATTTGCTAGAAATGTAAACTAACGAGTATTCAACTCATAAAAATTCCGTTCATGCAGGTCTTGAACGGGATTTTTTATTAAACATATTAGAAAACAGCATTTTAAAAGCCACTAAATCCAGAACGCCACCTGTAAGCATGCTGTTTTTTGCTCATGACCCTGGAGTGCATTCGTAGTTAGGTCGCTATAAACACCGCCTACAGGTATATCATGTACAGCGGCATCCCGTATTTTTTGCGGCTCATTAACCAGCGAGCCCTTTTCCCCTATTTGTAAGGTTGCAACAAATCAGGTTTCCGCCATTTATTTGCAAGCCTGAGGTAAATATCGTTTTTTGCCATGTTACATCACTTTAACAGTATCGATGCCCAGCCCTTCTTTTTTCAATTGAGTGAACCAGATTATGCATGTTTCTAGCGTTACAGCAAGTGCTGTTTTTACGCATATTTTGCAGTTGCTAGCCACGTGCCGATGCCACCCATACCTAGAGATTGTGGGTCTGTGCCGGTTGTACCCTTTATTACAATATAAAATGGTCCAGCTTTTTGTTTGCTTGCCCGTATTCTGAAACTGTCACCTGGTCGCAGTTAGTTAAGTCTGTATTTTATGAAATTGCATTGCGCGCTTCGTCGCCGTGAGAACACATATATGTATAGTGAAAAGGATACAACACGGCGCCATCAGCAGTTAAAAAATAATGCGTTTTTCCGTTAAATGTTTTTTGACATCGGGATTATATGGTTTTCAATTTGATTGGTTGCTATGGAGTTCGCTTTCGCAGAATCGGAATAACTACAGCCACCAAAGAAAAAATTTACGTTCATTTTAGCATAAAATTGCGGGTTTTAAAGCTAATTTGCAGGATATTTAAACAATCCCAAAGGATAGGCCCACCCATGGAAAAAATAGAAAATATCAATCTAGAGTTTTTACAAGCAGCAGATTATGATGAGCTTAAACACGCCATGATTGATGCCTACCGCAACTTGCCGGATTCATACTGGAGAGAAGAGCAAATTAAAATTCTTACAACTACCTTTCCCGAAGGTCAGGTAGTTCTTAAAGTAAACAATGAGATTGTGGCTTGCGCGCTTTCTATTATCGTAAAATATGAAGATTATCGCGGTGCATACACCTACAAAGAGGTAACTGGCGACTACAGCTTTAGCACACACAATAACGACGGTGACGTGCTTTACGGAATCGAGGTGTTTATAAAACCGCAGTTTAGAGGCATGCGTCTAGGCCGCAGGCTTTATGACTACCGCAAGGAGCTTTGTGAGAATAAAAACTTGCGGGGCATCGCCTTTGGCGGTCGCATTCCTAATTACCACAACTATGCGACCGAGTGCACGCCTAAGCAATACATTCAAAAAGTGAGGATGAAAGAAATTATAGATCCTGTTCTTAATTTCCAGCTTTCTAACGATTTTCACGTTTCTAGGGTGCTCAAAAATTACCTGCCAGGTGATAAAGCTTCTATGGATTTTGCCGTGCTGCTAGAATGGGACAATATCTATTATACAGAACCCATAACCGATACTAGCGCCTTAAAAAGCATCGTGCGATTGGGACTTATACAATGGCAAATGCGACCCTATGCCGGTTTTGAGGAACTTATGCAACAGGCTGAGTATTTTATAGACTCACTCGCCGCATACCGTTCTGACTTTGCTCTTTTTCCAGAGTATTTTAATGCGCCGCTTATGGCTGCATATAACGACCGCAGCGTTCCTGATGCAATACGGGAACTCGCAAAATACACCACCATGATCAGGGAACGTTTCTCTGCGCTGTCTGTAAAATATAACATTAATATCATTACCGGTTCTATGCCCGAGATAGTAGATGATAAACTCTACAACACAGGTAACTTGTGCCGCCGAGATGGTACCATAGAACGTTACGAAAAAATACACGTAACACCAGACGAGGAAAAACTATGGGGACTTACTGGAGGTAGCAACATACGCACCTTTGAAACAGATTGTGGCACCATAGGTATTCTTATATGCTACGACTCTGAGTTCCCAGAACTAAGCCGCTTACTCGCTCAAGATGGCATGAAAATGCTATTTGTACCCTTTTTAACAGATACGCAAAACGCATTTAACCGCGTGAAGTTATGTTCCCAAGCACGTGCCGTTGAGAACGAGTGTTATGTAGCCATCGCTGGCAGTGTAGGCAATTTACCTGCAGTAGAAAACATGGACATATCGTATGCTCAAAGCGCGGTATTTACGCCTTGTGATTTTGCCTTTCCTTCTAACGGTATTAAGGCCGAAGCTACTGCAAACACTGAAATGATTCTCATTGCCGACGTGGACATGGATCTACTTAAAGAACTACACAACCACGGTGCGGTAAAGAATCTTAAAGACCGTAGGACGGACCTGTACGAAGTAGTTAGGAAGTAGTGAGAAGTTAGTAGTTGTTTGCCGAGCAGTCGGTCGCCTGTTGTTAGGCGCCACTTCACAGTCATAAATTATTCAAAACTCGCATATTAAAAATTAGAAAACAGGCCCGATAATGATTCCAAAAAGCAAGTCGAAGGTGGGCAAGGATTT
>Ga0222709_1000195_pt1 | contig 18604 bp, 15 predicted proteins | sample AntAcemetage1692_FD_179822 | JGI IMG/M metagenome (GOLD analysis project Ga0222709, IMG submission 179822) | Saline water microbial communities from Ace Lake, Antarctica - #1692 | ecosystem: Environmental > Aquatic > Non-marine Saline and Alkaline > Saline | place: Antarctica: Ace Lake...
CCCACTCAATTGCTCTAAACGCCCTTTGGTCCCGAAAAATAAATTGAAATAATCGATTTTACCTGATTTATGGGGACAGAATTTTCAAGTTGGGTTAAGATGAGATTAAATATGCTATCCGAGGTACAATTTCAGTACTGATTCGCCGGTCAAATAAAATCGAAAACAGCCCACCAGTTTTCAAATAATTTATTTTGTATTTAAACTACTCCAGTATGCCACTGATCAAAAAATACGTCGAAAAAAATAATTCATAAAGGATTCTGAAATAGCATTTATTAGCTTGCTCGCTGTAAAGAGAGTATGTCACAAGACAAAACCTTACAATTGGAAAACGTTAGTTATTCAAGCTTTTTCAGTTTAAACTTTAAAATTAACCTTATCAATTTTTATGAAAAGAACGCTATTTAAAGCAAGTGTGATTTGCATGATCCTTGGTAGCTGGATGATTTCTTCATCAACCTTTGCTCAAAGCGATCCCACAGGTAAGAAAAGAATAACCAGCTCCTTTGCAATTACCAATGCCACAGTTTTTACAGAACCTGGAAAAGCTGGTGTAAAATCAACCATTCTTATTCAAGATGGAGTCATCGCCGGAGTGGGAAACAATCTTAGTATTCCAAAAGAAGCAAAATTAATAGCTGGCGATTCACTCTTCGTTTATGCTGGATTTATTGACGGTGCAAGCAATGCAGGCATTACTAAGCCAAAAGATCTAGAAAGACCTGAAAATTTCGTGTCCTCCGACCCCCCTGATGAAATCGCCGGTATTACTCCCTCGAGATCAGCGGTAGACCAATTTGCTATGGATAGCAAAGTAGAAGAGCTGCGAAAAGGTGGGTTCACTGTACTCCAAATCGTTCCTGAAGGTGGAATGATTGCTGGAAAAGCTGCCATTATGGTCTTAGGAAATGAGACTTCTTCCAATTTGATCATGGAAAACACAGCATTGACAGTCAGTTTTAAAGGCAGCCGAGGAATGTATCCTGGTACTGCTGCTGGTGTCATGGCAAAGTTTCGAGATGTGTACAAAAATGCAGAACTGACCAAAATCAACTCGGATAAATATGCGTCAGTCCCTGGAGTAAAAAGACCTGACATCGATGATACCTTCATGGGAATGAAGGATGTGATTTCTAAATCCACTCCTGTCATGTTCTCAGCATCTTCGGAATTAGAAATCAGAAGAGTGCTGAAACTTCAAAAAGAGCTAGGATTCAATCTTATCTTGACAGACTTGGAAAACTATGAAGGCGTGATCCCTGAGATGAAGGCTGCTGGAGTGAAAGTTTTGATCAAAGCTGAGGTTCCAGACGATAAAGCAATTAAAGCCCAGAAAAAAGACGCAACAGAAGATGTCAAGGCTCAATACATTCGCGTCAAAGAATCCTTTGACAAAGCCATAGCTCAAGCTGGAAAATTGGAAGCGGCTGGGATCCCATTTTCATTTACTACTGTAGGAGTAAAAGCAGGTGATATTGGCAAATCCCTGAAGACAATGATTGACGGTGGTTTATCCGAAACCGGAGCTTTGGCTGCGCTCACTACTAACCCTGCAGCGATGATGGGAATGAGTAGAGAATTAGGAACTATCGAAAAAGGTAAAATGGCAAATTTGGTTTTGACTACTGACACGCTATTCAAAGAAGATACACAAATCAAGCACGTTATTGCTGATGGCTACCTCTTCGACTATGAGACCAAGGCTAAGAAAAAAGCAACTGAAGACGGAGATGCAACTGATGCAGTGAAAATCGCAGGAAATTGGGATTACACAACTGAAAGCCCTGCCGGTAGTGGCGGAGGAGTGATAACTATAAAAAAAGATAGTAACGAATACTCTGGAACAATTTCCTATGATGATCCGGGAGGGTCAGGCAAGCTAACCACACCAATCAAAGATGTGAAGTTGGATGGAAGCTCACTTTCATTCGCTTTTGATGTAAATGCTCAAGGAATGTCAATTGTCGTGGAAATCTCCGGAACTATAGATGGTAACTCCATGGACGGAACCATGTCCATAGGACAGTTTGGTTCCTTTCCTTTCGAAGCGACGCTCGCCCCAACTCTAAATGCAAAATTGTAAAGACATGAAAAAGATAAATTATTTTCTTGCGGCACTATTGGGACTGAGTTTTTCTTTTGCCTCAGCTCAAACGCCAAAAGGTAGCGTATTGATTAAAAATGCAACAGTGCTCACCGTTACCAAAGGAACGCTTCAGAACACGGATGTTTTGGTCCAGGATGGAATCATTAAAAAAGTGGGTACCAATCTTTCAGCTCCTTCAGGAGTGCAGACGGTAGATGCTACAGGTAAATATTTGATGCCTGGGATTATCGATGCACACTCACACGTCGGACTTGATGTGGTCAATGAGGCTACCTCCCCGATCACGTCGGAAGTTCAGATGAAGGATGTGGTCAATCCGACCGAAGTCGGAATCTATCGAGCTTTAGCTGGTGGGGTTACTATTTCCCACGCCATGCACGGATCCGCGAATGTTATTGGAGGTCAGAATGCGACATTAAAGCACCGATGGGGCACAAAAAATCCAAATGACATCATCATGATGGATGCTCCACGAACGATCAAATTTGCTTTGGGTGAGAATCCTACACGTGTCCACGGACGTGGGAATGGAATACAGCCAAGTAGCAGAATGGGTGTAGAAGCAGTGATTCGAAACGGATTCAATGAAGCGATCCAATACAAAAAGGCTTGGGCGGATTACAATTCTGCTTCTGCTCAAAAAGGGAATACTGCTACTGCACCGAAATACAGTGAGCGTTTTCAAACACTTGTAGACATCTTGGATGGGAAAATCATCATCCATTGTCACTCCTATCGTGCGGATGAAATATATATGCTGATCAACGTGGCTCGTGATTTTAACATCACCAAACTCGTATTCCAGCATACCAACGAAGGTTTCAAAGTAGCTCCGGAAATCGCAAAATATACGATGGGTGCATCGGTCTTCGCAGATTGGTGGGCTTATAAGTTTGAAGTGTATTATTCTACCGCTTTCAACGCAGCCATCTTGAATGCAAATGACGCAATCACTTCCATCAATTCAGATTCAGCGGAACTGATTCGCCACCTGTATCATGAAGCTGCCAAAACTCAGCGCTATGGAGGAATGACTGACGATGAGGCTTTGGCAATGATCACGATCAATCCAGCCCGTCAACTTGGGATCTCCGAATTGGTAGGTTCCATCGAAGAAGGTAAGCAAGCTGATTTGGTGATTTTCGATACGCATCCACTTTCTGTTTACACTGTACCTCAAATGACTTTTGTGGATGGTGTGAAATATTTCGACATCAAAGAAGATAAGAATGATCAGCGTTTGTCAGTGAGTCCTACAGAGATGGTTGAGGATATCTACCTCCGCCAGCAAACTGAGCGCTGCATGCAGGATACAGAACATCTATTTGATATGGCCGGCAATTTATTCAATCAAAATTAATCACCCCGAAAAACGAAGATATGAAAAGACTAACAAAAACCTTTTTCGCCTTCTTGATCGCGCTAGTGCCGATGATGGCTATGGCTCAGATCGACGGGGAGTTTATCAAACCCCGAACAGGCAAATTCTTATTGAAAAATGCAACCGTGGTGACTATCACCAAAGGTGTGTTGACAAACACTTCTGTACTTGTCGCTGATGGCATGATCATGGAAATCGGAGCTTCTATCGCTGCAAATGGCGCAGAGGAGATCGACTGCACCGGCTTATTTATCTACCCGGGAATGATCGATAGCGGTACACAGCTTGGACTTGCTGAAGTGAGTTCAGTTGCTGAAACGGTCGATTTCTCTGAAGTTGGAAATTTCACTCCAAATATGCAGGCATTAACTGCTGTCAATCCTAACTCAGAAGCCATTCCTGTCACTCGAGTTTCTGGTGTGACTACCGTGCTGACGGTTCCGTCCGGAGGATTATTCCCAGGTACTGCAGCACTCATTAATCTGAATGGCTACACACCTGATCAGATGTATGCGGGTTTCAAAGCTGTGGTGATGACTTTTCCTAACTCTGGCAGAAGAGGAAGATATGATCGTAGATCAGATGATGATATCAAGAAGGCCAATGAAAAATCCTTAAAGGATGCTAATGAAATATGGGAAAATGCCATCGCATACAACAGCATGAAAAAAACTGGAGCAGCTTTGGAGTTTTATCCGGAAATGGATCAATTAGCTAAAGTAATCAGTAAAGAACTACCGCTTTTGGTACAAGTAGATGCAGCTTCTGATATCCAAAATGCACTAAAATGGCTTGAAGAAAAAGACGTCAATGTCATCCTAAGTGGTGTAGCTGAAGGCTGGAGAGTAGCAGATGAAATCGCAAAATCGGGATATCCCGTTATCACAGGACCTGTTCAAGAGCTTCCTACGCGAGAATCTGATCGCTACGATACACCCTATACAAATGCTGGTAAAATGGCTAAAGCTGGAGTAAAAGTAGCTATTCGAACTGATGAGATCGAAAATGTGAGAAATCTGCCTTTCCACGCTGCCTATGCTGCTGCTTATGGTCTTGGTAAAGAAGAAGCTTGGAAAGCGGTGACGATCAATCCTGCTGAGATTTTCGGTGTAGCTGATAAGTATGGTTCAGTGGAAAAAGGTAAAGTAGCTAATCTTATTGTGGCTACAGGCGATCCATTTGAGACTCGTGCGCAAGTCATCCACGTATTTATAGATGGGTACCGAATTCCACTTTCAAACAGACATATTCGTCTTTACCAGGAATTCTTAGAGCGATCTCCAGGATTGGAGTCTAAGTAATTTTCTAAGGAATATTAACCACAAGAATTTCTTTCTTTTGAAAGTCTTTCTTGTGGTTTTGTTATTTTACATCCCTATGAATAAATCAAACCTATTCCTTGTTTTTTGCCTCCTCGTAGCTTTTTCTTGCCAATCCCCGACTAGGAATGATGAAGTAACCAAGTTGATCGAAGAGCTAAAGGCTAAGCACGCTCCAGATAAGCGAGTGGCACTTTGGAATATCACGTTTGAAAATGATTCGTTGAAAGGGGAAACTAATCTTCCGAAAGCTTATCAGGAATTGATAGCGGAATTGGAGAAGCAAGAAATCATTTTTATCGATGCTGTAAAGCAATTGCCAGATTCAGCACTGGGCGAACAGACCAAAGCGCTTGTTACAATCTCTGTTGCCAATATTCGCAGTCAGCCCAAACACTCAGCCGAACTGGCTACTCAAGCTTTGATGGGCACTCCTCTTACTGTTTTGAAAGAAGAAGATGGCTGGTTTCTAGTCCAAACTCCTGATCAATATGTAGCTTGGGTAGATCGTGCCGGAATCCAATTGTTAAGCGAAGCTGAATTGGAGGCTTGGTATCGAGCACCGAAATTGGTCTTCACCGACTTGGTTGGCTATGTCTGGGAAACTGCGGATGGAAAAGAAATGGTTTCAGATCTAGTTGCCGGAGACTTGCTGATTATTGAGAATGAAAGTAGTTCGCATTATTTCATTTCCCTTCCTGACAAAAGAAAAGGCTGGGTTTCCAAGAGTCAATCCCAACTCTGGGAAAACTGGATCGCTACTCGAAATACAAATCCTGAAACTTTGATCAACACTGCAAAGCAAATGATGGGCACACCCTATCTATGGGGAGGAACATCCATCAAAGGAATGGACTGCAGCGGTTTCACTAAAACCATTTTTTACCTCAACGGACAGATTATTCCCCGCGATGCTTCGCAGCAAATTAATGAAGGCGAATTGGTTGATGCAGACAAAAACTGGGAAAAACTTCAGGTCGGTGATCTTCTTTTCTTTGGTGAAAAAGCCACTGAAGAAAAGAAAGAACGCGTAGTCCACGTAGGCATGTGGATCGGCAATGGCGAGTTTATCCACGCTCGAGGCTTGGTTAGGATCTCAAGCTTTGATCCTGAAGATCCAAATTATGATGAATACGAATTTAACCGCTACCTCCGTACCAAACGAATCGTGAATGTGCCTTCGGAAAATATACGCTCGGTAGCTAACCTCACAACTAAAAATTAATCATGAAGCTAAGTAAACCACTACTTTCATTAGGTCTATTTGCAGCATTTGCATTTAATGCAGCTGCACAACAATTAGATGGCTTTTTCCAAAAAAGTCGAGCTGCGGAGAAATCCATTGAAGCGAATTATCTGAAAGCTGTTCAATTTGACCGATTCAAAGTTCACCTTAAAGAACTCACGAAAGCGCCTCATATCGCTGGAACACCGGAAAATGAAGCTGTCGCAGCATACATGTCCAAAGTGATGCGCGAAGCAGGAATGAATGTAAAAATCCATCCTTACGATGTGTACCTTCCAAACGATCCAGGTGAATCTGTGCTTCAGCTCATCAGTCCTGTGGCCATGACTCTTTCTCAGCAGGAAGGCCCTGTGGAAGGTGATCCCTTTTCCACTGATCCACGCTTACACAAAGGCTTCAATGCTTTTTCTGGTTCAGGGGATATCACCGCTGAGGTAGTCTATGCCAATTATGGCACTAAAGCTGACTTTGAGAAGTTGGCGGAAATGGGTACGGATTTGAATGGTAAAGTGGTAATCGCCCGCTATGGCGGAAACTTCAGAGGCTTTAAAGCCAAATTTGCTGAAGCCGCAGGAGCCGCAGCATTAATCATCTATACCGATCCCGAAGACTCCGGTTCTGGCAAAGGCAAAGTCTACCCTGATGGCCCCTTCTTCAATGAGACTACCATTCAGCGGGGTTCGTTGCTGACTTTGGATTACACAGGCGATCCTTTGACTCCCTTTGAGCCAGCACTTCCTAGAGATGGTAAAGTCCAAGCGAAGCGTTTGGACCCAAAAGATGTGGATTTTCATACTATTCCGGTTTCCCCCATTGGATATGGCGCTGCCAAAGAAATCCTGAGCAGAATGAAAGGTGCAGCGGTGCCGGAAACTTGGCAGGGCGGTTTACCTTTTGACTATAAACTTACTGGTGGATCTGACTTGAAAGTCCGCGTGATGGTCGATCAGAAATCAGATTTTATCAGAGCTAATAATGTCATCGGAACTTTCGTAGGAAGTAAGTATCCTGACGAGTGGATTATTCTTGGCAGCCATTACGATGCATGGAGCTTTGGTGCTACTGACCCCAATTCTGGAACGGCCATGATGCTGACCCTTGCTGAGGCGCTTGGTGAATTAGTAAGGAATGGTGAAGCTCCAGCTAGATCCGTCATGATTGGACATTGGGATGCTGAAGAGCAAGGAGTGATCGGTTCTACCGAATGGGTGGAACAATACCAAAAAGAATTGGGAGCCAAAGCAGTAACCTATATGAATTTTGACGGTGGCGTATCTGGAAGAAACTTCGGAGTATCCTCCGCTCCTACCTTGAAGAATTTGATCATTGAAGCATCCAAGGAAGTTGCCTATCCAGATTCTGCCAAGACTGTATTTCAAGTTTGGGCAGGTAAAAATGACGAACCTAGAATCGGTAATCTCGGTGGTGGATCAGATCATATTGCATTCTACATGCATGTGGGCATACCAAGTTTAAGTGGTGGAGTTGGTGGGCCAACAGCCTATCATTCTAATTATGACAACTTCAACTATTACAGCAAATTCGTAGATCCAAGCTTTAAAATGGGTGGGACAGTTGCTCAAGTGATCGGAATCTTGACGCTTAGATTGGCAAATGCCGAAGTCATTCCTTATGATGTGCCTCGCTATGCGCAGGATCTTCGAGGGCATTTCGATAATGCTGTAAAAAACGTGAAAACTATAGCGCCTGACTTTAGCACATTTGATCAGGTCGATGTAGCCATCAAGAAATTGGAATTGAGTTCAGCTTCTTTTGAAACAGCAAGAGATGCAGCCCTTTCAGACAATAAATTGAGCAAGGGTAAAATCAGTAAAATCAATAAAGGGTTATTAGCCTTGGAGAAGAGCTGGATAGATCCAAAGGGAATGTACTATGGAAGCTGGTATCGCTCGCTTTATGTAAGTACCGATCCATTCTCTGGCTATGCTTCTTGGATTCTTCCAGGGATTCAATATGAAGTAGAAATCAAGTCTACCGATCGTCTGGAAGAATGGGATATCCGCTATGCAAATGCGATTCTGGATCTTAGTAGTAAGGTGGATAAGCTGACCAAGACGATCAATTAAAATTTGAAATCAGAATGCCAAAGTCTGAAATCAGAATGCTAAAGTCTGAAGTCTAAAAAACTGGATTCAAAAAGTAGGGGCGAAAAATTTTCTCCCCTTTCTTTAAATTTTTATAAATTCATTAATGGAAAATCAAGATATCCGCTGGCAACAACGTTTTGATAATTTTAAAAAGGCTTTTGCACAATTGGATAAAGCAGTGCAGCAGGGTGATTTCAATGAATTGGAAAGACAAGGATTAATTAAGGCTTTTGAATATTCATATGAATTGGCTTGGAATACACTAAGAGATTTTTTAATTAATAAAGGATATACCGATGTGATCGGATCCAAGGATAGTTTTCGACTTGCTTTTCAATTAGGAATAATAGAAAATGGAAACGGTTGGATGGAAATGGTAAAAAGCAGAAATCTAACAAGTCATACCTATAATTTAGAAACAGCTGAATCTGTAGAAGAAGCAATAGAAACAAATTACCATAAGATGTTCAAGCAATTAATTGAAAGACTTGAATTAGAAATAAATTAAACACCAATGATCAAAGATTCACTAGCTCTTGAAATCGGGATTTTAGAAGCTAATCTTAACGAGATTAGGGATTTTGCTATAAAATATCCAAACATCGAAAAAATTGTTCTCTATGGTTCGCGGGCTAAAGGCAACTTCAAGCCAGGAAGCGATTTGGATATGGTTTTAATTGGTAATGAACTTCAACTTAAGGATCAAATTAGCTTTTGGGGAGATCTCGATGATAGTTACCAGCCTTACTTTTTTGATGTGGCGATTATGAGTCACATAAAAAACGAATCACTTCTAGATCACATTAGACGAGTAGGAAAGGTGATTTATATAAATCCAATGATCTGAATAATCAGGACCTAAAAAATTAAGGGCGAAAAATTTTTTGCCCTTAATTTTAACAAATTCACTATCTACTCTTTCTACAATAGCTTTTAAGCTTTCAATATACTCCAATCGCAGCGGCTGCATTCAGATTTCCGAAGCCGTATTCTGAATTCCGATTTGGAAAAAGAGCCGAGGTTTCTCTCATTTTATTCAAGACTTGATCTTTACTCCAGCTCGGATTTGCAGACCAGATTAATGCAGCGATTCCTGATGCGGTGGCCGTAGCAACAGATGATCCTCCTACTGTCGATGGATCATTGCTATATAGCGCAGTCGTTAAAGGCTTCGTTTGGCTTCCAGCTCGCTCCATCACTACTGTGAATTCCACCTTGGAACCGGAATGGCAAGTGTCGCAACGTTGGTAGCCATTACCTTCTTTTACTCCTGTCACTGCCACAGTCTCATCCATAGTTGCTGGAAAAATCACTCCAACCCAATTAGTGAATGTGGTCGATGTGCCTGCTGCAGCAAAAATCAATTTCCCACGATTATTTGCATACCGAATAGCATCTGCAACTTTGGAATTGTAAAACAAATCTCCAATTGACATGCTGATGATTTTCACATCTGATCTTCTACCTAGAAGAACCAAGGCATCAGCGACTCCATCTTTCTCATTTCCAGAATTTACAATCACGTCGCTCGTCCCTCTGACGCTGATCAGACTAGCATTGTAAGCGACTCCAACAGCATTTCCCACAGTATTTCGCGGTGAGGCTACCACACCTGACATGGCAGTTCCGTGACCACATTGATCATTTGGACCATCCGCTCTTTTCCACCACCAATAACCGGTCTGGTAAGTTCCGAAAGCCTGTACGCTTCGATTGGAAGATTCCCCACTATTAAATTGACTCCCAAACATAACTTGGTCAGACGAAAGGCCTGTATCTATTACTCCCACAGTAATTCCTGCTCCGGTACTTTGACTCCAAGCTTGAGAGATTCCCATTTGAAGATAATTCCATGAAGATTTTGCATTTGGGCTAATGGTCACAAAATCACTTGCTGGAATAGATCCTGGCTCATTTGCGCAACCAGAACCACTTAATACTCGAGCAGTTTCAGGACCATTGAGCATTGAATAATCAAACTCATAGCCCCGTGGCTCTAGGTATCGAACCTCCCCCATTCCACGAAGTTTTCTGAGAACATTGATATCCGCCACTTTCATTTCCAAATAAGGAAGGTCTGCGTGAACACTAGCTCGGTCTGTGTCTGTCCTCGCCGCAGGATTGGGATTCCTCATCACAGTCTCTTGGACAGTTTTGATGATTTTGTTTGCTGCATCTTGCCAAACTGGCGCAGCAATATCCTCTAGTCCAATTCTGGAATTTGGTTGACTGATACTCGCTGGCTGATATCCAATGGTCAAAACCGAGTCAGATGACATCAATGCGCTATAAACCAACTCATCAGATTGGTTAGCCCAAATGAAATCACCTGTCTCTTGAAGTGACTTGAAAATCAATTGATCAATCTCAGACGTAGGCAAAACAGCACTGGTTTCTACTGATTGAGACTGATCCGAAATTACAGGTTGCTCCTCTTGATTACAGGAAGAAGCGATCAAGACAAGTAAAAAAAGCCTTGGAAGGATACTTAAGTTTTTGGACATGATAAAAATTGTTTGTATGAAAAAAATAATGTTAATCTAAAAATTAACAGTTTGAATACCAAAGCTCCATGCCATTAATTCCCTTTAATTAATCTAAATTTAAAAATTCGAGCGTAAAACCTGCTCATTTAGATAGTCCCTTAACTCCTCTCCCTCTTCAACCGTTACTTCTCCGGGAAGTCCCAAAATAAATCGTGCCAAGCCTGGAAGATGAGGAATTTCCCCATTGAAAAAGTATTGATTCCTGTTTTTAATGAACATAAATGGCCGCGCGTTTGGATGCTCTTCGATCATCAGCTGATACGCTTTTTTGCTCAATCTTAGCTTGACCAGAAACTTATTCTTTCCAGTAAAACCAAATAGTTGTCTTCCGGGAACCAGATGCTTTGATTCCAAGGCCCAATCCTTTTGACTCAATATTACCTCGCCAATCCGCTCAATCTTAAAGACTTTCATACGCTTGCTTTCCAGTTCAAACGCATGAATCGACTCATAATTATAAGAGAAGGTAACAGGCTCCACCAAGCGATCGCTCATGGTGTCCGAACTCAAAGAATAATAATCCTTCAGCCAGACCTGAACTTTCCCCTGAATTCCCTTTCCAATCTCATCTACCAATCTTCCCAAATTGGCTTTGAATAATTCCTCAGTCACTTTTTTGACCTCAGACCGTACTGCCAGCTTTTTCAAAATCGAATCATGCAAGAGATTTTGCCTGCCTTGACGCTCGATCAGACTTCGCAACCAATTGCTTTCTTCAGCAGAGAAAGTTCCATAATTCATCGTTTGATCCATTCCGGGTTCACGCTGGATCTTATACTTGCTAAACTCTTTGATCACTTCAAAACCCAAGGCTTCCAGCAATTTGAAATATCTGTAAATCGTCCGCTCGTCAGTTTCCAGTAGTTCGGCCAAGCGATGTACAGGTTTCCCTATCGTACTCTGCAAGAGGTTAATCATTTTGAAAACCCGAAGAATTTTTTGCTGTTCGATTTTTGAAGCTTGTGCCATAATGATCTGATTTTGATTTTCAAATTACAGAATGAATTGCTAAATAGGAAAAGTAGTGACGCTTATTGTCATGAATAATCCACTTTCAGAATTAATGTTTTTAGCTGATTTAATCTATTCTAATCTTTAGTTTTGATACTGGGTAGAAATGGCATTTATGTTCCTAACTGCTTGAATAGCTGGACTGGTTGTGTTGTCTATTTTCTGCAAAGTATTCTGATAAAAACAGGATATTAACTTCGTTTTCTTCATATTTCAAAAATCCAATTCCTTTTCCACCTCCCATAATTAGCTCTGAATTCGAAGTAGGATACCATGCGAGAGACAATTGATTTTATTTTCCAAAGCTCCTTGGTTGTACCAGGAGCCGTTAGAAGTTCAACCCCCGACACAGCGGGCAGGCATTTGAAGGTTATCATCAAGTAAAATCTCAAAATCCAGCGCTTGATACTGGTACCTTCTATTTTGTACTCGAATCTTATCTAGGCTTGAATTTTCAGAAATTGAATCATCGCGCACATTGCTATTGATCATTAATGCTATTTTTGGGCAATGCCCAAAACCACGAATGAAATCCGGGAATTAGTACTGCGAAAGCAGATCTCCTTCTATGCGGGATTTTTCTTGATAACTTTTTGGCTGGTTGGTTTTGATGGAATCACATTCAGTGATGACGTTTATTACCTACTTGCGGGGAAGAGCTTTTGGCAGGGAACAATGGTATTCTCAGATTATCATTTCAGTACACGCTGGGGAGCTTATATTCCGGCTGGATTGATTGGATTTATTTTTGGAAATGATCCCCATACCGTTTCAGCTATATCCTTAATCAGTTATTTAGGTGCCTATTTCCTGCTTCTGCGGATTATCAAAGGAACAAAAGCCTTGATTGTACTTAGTATCTGGTTTTGTACGCAGGTGTATTTCCTTCATTTCTTGACCAAAGTTTATCCAGATTCTGTTTTGGTATTTTGGGTTTGTCTTGTTCCATTTGCAGCGATCTATCGAAATCAGCATGGAATTCTGGCCGGACTATTTCTTGTCATCGGCTTATTTGCAGGCTTTCTCACCAAAGAGACAATCATCTTCCTGGCTCCACTTCCTCTCCTACTCGCCTACTTCGACTACAAGTCAAATCAGCTTAATTGGAAGTTTTATGGGACGATTTTGAGCACAGGTTTGATCCTTGGCATAGCCTATTTGACATATTTCTGGATAGCTTTTGGAGATCCACTCTATCGAGTCAGCTCCATTAATGCCGGACATTACATTTCTGAATTTACCTATGCTGACAAAGGCTTCTGGGTTATTCTGAAGCGATTGACTATTCTTCCATTTCAGGCCTTCGTGGAGCGAGCCTATTGGCCTTGGTTGGTTTTTGCGCTTCCGGGATTAGTTTTTGGTTTGAAAGACAAGGCATCCAAGTCTTTCAGTTTTGCCATCGCTTCAATCTGTCTGATGCTAGGCTTTTGGTTTATGAGCTCCACTTTAGCATTCTATAACCCCATCTATCTCAATCCCCGCCACCTGATTATCCTAGTCCCAATTCTTGCCTATCTGATTGCTTCGGGCTGGGAAAAATGGCAGAATAGTAAAGCTTGGCAGGCTCGAATTATTGGACTTTTACTGCTTGGGGTAGTCATTGCATTACTGATACAGGATTGGAAAATGGCGGCCTTCAATACGCTCTTGACGATCCCCATCTTCCTGAAAAATCAAAATTTAAGACTGCTTGTTCTAGGCCTTACCCTACTCATTCCTGCACTGTATTCGATCAAATATCAGACTAACTTAAAGCAATATGGATCTTTAATTGAAACCTTAACTACTGAAGTACAAGTCACTGAACAAACTACCCCTATATATACGCATAGCTTTATTGATTTTAGTAAAAAAATACTACTTCCAATCGATTCGCTAGCTCAGCAACTATTAATTCCACTGAACCAATTTCCAAAGGTTGAGCGGAAATTTCCACAAAAACTGAAAGTCCTTATTTACGATTATTATCAGCATGCCTATCCAGATGAGCGAGCGGATATTGATGCTATTTCGGACTGGCTGGCTAGAAATTATAGGCTGACTTCTGAGAGAAAAGCTGGGAATGTGTCGCTGTATGAGTATGAAAGGAAGTGACAGTGGGTAGTTGACAGAAAGCAGTTGGCAGTAAACAGGTATCAGTTGAGTTAAGTGGAAAGTCATCGAATTGGAAATGAATCAAACTGCCTACTGTAAACTGATTCCTACCACTGAAAAACTGTCACTTCCGCTTCTGTCTTGTCGCAAAAATTCGATTTACATTAAATCCCAATCGAAACTCATCTCCGATCGTACCATTTCCCCCGGCCAAAAGGTATTGCTCATTGAGCGCTTGTGAAGTCACAAAATACATTTGAAATACATGTCCTCCTGCTTCGGCATCCCAACCTATTCCAAAGTTGTTACGCAAGTTTGTATTCAAGTTGGGAATATATTGTAGCGAGAGCGAAGAACGCTCGGTAATCTTCAATTTACCACTGAATCCAAGTGCTATATAGAGCTGCTCCGTTCCTTCAATCTGATAGATAGGCCTCGGATCAGTAAAATAGGCCATCATTGGCGTAAGTTGAAAACTGATTTTCTGGGAAAACTTCCGTGCTAGCATTACCTGTCCAAAGTAACTGGATCGTTCCCTGAAATTTGGTGCACTTTCTGGTAAAAAATTATAATTAGATGTGTTTACTCCTGCTCCACCGGCCAAACTCAAGGAAAAAGGCTTACTTCCGTTTTGTGTTTGTTGAAAGATATGATAGCGCCCGAAAACGTTGTAAACTTTATCCCGACTGCTTCTGGAGGCCGCCAGCGAGAATTTCTCATTCAGAGCAAATTCAAAACTAAATTGAATATTAGCGCCGTTGTCCAAGCCAAAAAGATTTTGGACTCCTCCATCCAGCGTTCCAAAGGTATGCATGATGGCAAAGTGCATAGATTTCTCACTTAGAGGCTCAACAGTCAACAGATTGATGTGACGTGGGGCATGAAAGATCAGTTCTACGGGCTGATTTGGATTTGCCAAACTTCGCTCTAGTTGAGCGAAAAGTGAAAATGGAAGTATCCCAAAAAGGGTCAGGAGTACAAGTTTAATCATTGTTTTTTGGGTTTTAAGGTTGCCACTATAGCAACTGTTTGTTTCTCGGCCAACTCATAGAAAACAAGTTTTGGAACGGGAATTTTATAATCCGAAAGCAGCACATCAAAGCCTGCGTCTAATAGGATTTCACCTTTAGAATTTTTTGAAAGGGTTCCTTTTACCTCAATTTGTCGCTCTACCCCATGGATTTTGAATTTGCCAATCGCAGTCACGGGTATTTTCGAACTACCGGTTAATACTGGGATAGCATTAAACTTCCCTGTAAATTCCGCAAAAGGGTATTTATCCGTATTCAGGTAATTGTCACGCATATGCTTATCTCGAAGTCCAATCCCAGTGTCAACTGTGTTGAGGTCTACATAGAAATCAAGCACATTTTTCGATAGATCTATCAGGCCGTTTAACTTATCCGATATTCCATTAAATTCATTCAATGGTGCCGTCGAGAGAAAATTCACATTTCCTGACTCCGTCAGGAAAGTTTGCGCTATGCTGATATTAGTAATGAAAAAAAAGAAAAGGGTCAGCTGTTTCATTACTTCGTCACTGTCAAAACTGTTCCAATCAATCTAGCAGTATAAGACTTTAAAGGTTGATTTGCTGGACCTTGCAATACATTTCCCGAAGTGTCGAACTCAGAACCGTGACAAGTACAAACAAATTTGCTATTCGAAAATGTCCAGTTTCTATCACATCCAGAATGAGTACAAACTGAGGTCATCGCCATATAAGCTCCAGCCACATTTACTACCAGTGTTTGAGCTTGAATTATCAAAAGCCATGCTCCATTCACTGCAAGTGCGGTTTGTGTGGTTAATTCAATTTGAATGGTGTTACCTGCAATCGTTATTCCATTACTACTTGTTGGTGGTGGTGTGGTAGGTGGTGGTGTAGGTTGATCAGGATCTTCTGACTCTGAACATGCTGTAAAAAACGAAAGCCCGAATGTGGACATCACCGCTGTCATTCCTGCCCGCTCTATAAATTCTCTTCTTGAGTTAGGTAATTTTCCCGTCTTCAATTTAATCTGCTCCATGGTTCTATTTTATTACTTTGTACCAGGCTAGAACTTAGTTTGGATGTAGATGTTTTGGTCCTAAGCTATTTTTCAAATCATTAATTGGTAGATGGATTAGTATTCAACTTCCTGACTATGATTTACAAATGGTGGAGTACGATTTAGGAAGTATGAGATTTGAGCGGTTAGCTTTTTTTACTACGATTTACCGGTATCTGAAACCCATCTACTGCGAACAGAGATCTACTAAACTACATTAGACGAAATTTTATTCAATATTCGACTCTTTAAAAAATATTTGGAATGGTGTGTGAATCAAATAAGTCTCCCATCATCAAAAGATCCAATCAAACCACCCATCCCCGACAACCGTCAACCGTCAACTCAAAACCGACAACCCCTTCAAATCCCGTGAAATTATAAATCTAATCAGACTACAATTATCAAAAAATCTCCGAAAACCAACAACCGAAAACTCACAACCGACAGTGAGTCCACTCCACCTAAAATTGTAAAAAAAATCCAATCAACTCCACCCATCCCCGAAAACCGACAACCGTCAACCGTCAACTCAAAACCGACAACCCCTTCAAATCCCGTGAAATTATAAATCTAATCAGACTACAATTATCAAAAAATCTCCGAAAACCGACAACCGACAACCGACAACCGTCAACCTCTTCAAATCCCGTAAAATTATAAATTTAATTAGACCACAATTATCAAAAAATCTCCGAAAACCGAAAACCGACAACTCACAACCGACAACTCACAACCGTCAACCGTCAACTCAAAACCGACAACCTCTTCAAATCCCGTAAAATTATAAATTTAATTAGACCACAATTATCAAAAAATCTCCGAAAACCGACAACCGACAACTCACAACCGACAGTGAGTCCACTCCACCTAAAATTGTAAAAAAATCCAATCAACTCCACCCATCCCCGAAAACCGAAAACCGACAACTCACAACCGACAACCTCTTCAAATCCCGTAAAATTATAAATTTAATTAGACCACAATTATCAAAAAATCTCCGAAAACCGAAAACCGACAACTCACAACCGACAACCCCTTCAAATCCCGTGAAATTATAAATCTAATCAGACTACAATTATCAAAAAATCTCCGAAAACCGACAACCGACAACTCACAACCGACAGTGAGTCCACTCCACCTAAAATTGTAAAAAAAATCCAATCAACTCCACCCATCCCCGAAAACCGAAAACTCACAACCGACAACCGAAAACCGACAACTTTCCTCTAAAAATGCCTTCTGGTCAAAATTTCTGTCAGTACAATTACATCGCGCACAGAGCTAGGGTTTCTGAGGAGTTTGGCATAAGGGCTGATGTTTGCTGATTTCACATTACTTTTCTCTATTTCCAAAGTTGGAATCTCCGGAATAGAAGTAATATCACTCGCTCTTGCGTAGACTTTTTCCTCGTAGACATCATCGTAATTAGCAAGCTCAGTCCCATCAGGTTTTACAGCTTTTTTCCATGACATCCTCTGATCATAAATACTGACAGGCTTTTTATAGGTGTTTATAGGCTTGCCATAAGTACTGACCCGCTTTTCAAAGGATGAAACCGGCTTTTGGTAAGTTGATTCCCGAGGAATATAGGAGGATAGAGGTTTATTATAGCCACCAACCGACTTGGGCTTCTCGGTAATGGGAGCTAGATTTTGTGCAGGTACCAGTGGCTTAGCGATAGGTTCTGGCAGCTCAGGACTAGGACTTTGCTTTTGTGCTCCTCTAATTTCTTTTAAAAGATCATCAAAGGAAGATGATCGCTCGGTAGGTTCCGGCGCATCCACAGAATCCTGTTCATTCTGCTTCTGCTTATTCTTTCTGTTTTTTGTAGCCTGATAGATAAAATAAGCAAGAACAGCAACGATGTAAACGATATTTCCCAAATCCATAACTCTAAGTTAAAAGTTTCTCCCCAGTAATGGTGAATTCAGCATCCATTATTTAATACAGGTTGTCAGTTGTGGGTTGTCGGTTATCGGTTCTCAGTTGTCGGTTCTCAGTTGTCAGTTGTCGGCACGGGGTAGTCAGCACAGAGTTATTATAATTCAACAGCTCCAATAACAAATTGAAACCCAACCGAAAACTCATAACCCAAATCACTTTGTGATAGTATCAATAAAGCATTTCCAACTCAGAAAGCCACTGTAAGCAATCGAATCCCAACCGAGAACCCACAACGGATAACCGAAAACTCACAACAGACAACCGAAAACTCAACCGAAAACCGAAAACTCTACATCATCCCCAACCCAGAAAGCCACTGTAAGCAATCGAATCCCAACCCACAACTCACAACCGAAAACTCACAACCGAAAACCGTAAGTCCACATCATTTCCAATTTAGAAAGCCACTGTAAGCAATCGAATCCCAACCGAAAACCCACAACCCACAACCGAAAACCGAAAAGTCCACAGCATCCCCAACCCAGAAAGCCACTGTAAGTAATCGAATCCCAACCGAGAACCCACAACTCACAACGGATAACCGAAAACCCACAACCCACAACTGAAAACTCAACCGAAAACCGAAAAGTCCACAGCATCCCCAACCCAGAAAGCCACTGTAAGCAATCGAATCCCAACCGAGAACCCACAACTCACAACAGATAACCGAAAACCCACAACCGAAAACTCAACCGAAAACCGAAAACTCTACATCATCCCCAACCCAGAAAGCCATTGTAAGCAATCGAAACCCAACCGAGAACCCACAACTCACAACGGATAACCGAAAA
>Ga0222709_1000196_pt1 | contig 18554 bp, 17 predicted proteins | sample AntAcemetage1692_FD_179822 | JGI IMG/M metagenome (GOLD analysis project Ga0222709, IMG submission 179822) | Saline water microbial communities from Ace Lake, Antarctica - #1692 | ecosystem: Environmental > Aquatic > Non-marine Saline and Alkaline > Saline | place: Antarctica: Ace Lake...
CGCTGGGTTCAAAACAAGGATACTTACGAAGATCACTTCACTGACAATAATTCAACTCATAAACTTAAGGCAAGGTAAGAAAATCAACAACTTAAAAACCTGCATTGTCTAAATGCACTACGGGTTATATGTATATATACTAAGTCTAATAGTTTTTTTATTATTGACAAATGCTCTGTGGCAATATGTACATAAATTTCTTCAAAGATTCTGGGCATTTTAATGATTTGATATATTGACTGCTCATTTTTTCTTCTCAGTACTTTTGTGTGGAAGCCGCCCTGGGTAAACATGACACAAAAGAAAGTTTATCGGAATATTTCGGAGGATATGCGTTTTCGTTTCAAATACCCACGCATACTTATATAAATGCAAACGGGAAGGTAATGCACTATGTCCATGATTTAGGCTGGATAGAAGTTTCAGATGATGAAGTTCTAATTGTGAGGGTTCACTCCACTAAAAATTCTGCTCGATTCATTACAAAGGAGTGGGCTTCTGAAAATTTTAAATACGTTCTGTTAAAAGCCTAAATCAGTTTTTGATTGAGTATCGTTGTTGGGGAAGGCAAGACTGGAAGGTAATCTCTTGGGAACGTAGCGTTCCAAATTTGGGTCACGCAAAGCGTTTTCTAAGAAATCGGTAATGGCGTCAATTTCGGTTTTGTCTAAGCCCAACGGCTTGAAACCGCCGCTTAACTCAGCGTTCGCCACGTTAGGGTTTTGCTTTACTCCTTCATTCTTATACGCTACTACTTCGCGTACGGAAGTAAACGAAGCACCGTGACCGTAAAACGGTGAATCTTTAAGGTTGTAAAGTTGTGGCACTTTGTATTTATACATATCAGCTGCTTTGCCCGTAAAACCCGCTCTTCCTTTGGTGTGGCTGCCGTTTGGGTTGACGCCAATAACCGCATTGCTTCCGTAAGTTCCGTTTGTCAAATCATTCATGCCGAGGGCGTAAAACTCCATGGTGGCGAGAGACGGGCCGTTGTGGCAACTCTCACAATTTGCTTTCCCAAAAAATAGTTTAGCTCCTTCTTTTTGGATGGGTGTCATCGCTGAATTATTTCCTCGTAAGTATTGCTGAAACGGAGCTTGATTTGCTAAGACTGTTCGTTCGTAAGAAGCAATCGCTAAGGCCCCTTTGTCGAATAATTCTGCTGGATTATTAAGTACGCTTTCTCCGTAGGCTTTGATGAATAGTTCTTTGTAGTTTCCTACATTCTCCACAAAAATGCGGTCAACCAATAATCGGTGAACATCCTTTCCGGCGATTGCCTGAGATTCTACGCCTTCAAAACCTTTGTTGTTTACTGCTTTTGGCGTACCAGGTGTCCAGTTGGCTTGCGTATTGATATTCTTGTCGGTTGCTCCGAACTGACCGTTCCAGAGCATTAATTTCTGGTAAGCTACGTTCATGGCTGAAGGGCTACGAATTGGCTGAAGATCTACGTCTTTTACGGAATATCCTGGAGCAATTCTACGCCCTTCTCCCTGAATCCCAAAACCTGAACCTCCTTCGCCGAAGCCTTGCGGAAGACACGCCTGAAAACCCGCCTTTGCGTGGTGACAGCTCGCACACGAATAACTTTGAAAGCCCAAACGATTCTTGGGTCTTTGTCCTAATCCGGTTTCGTGAAACAGAAATTTACCAAGTTGTACTTTTTCTTCAGTTAACTTATTCTTCGGGTCTTGCGGAATGTTATTGAAGTCATCGCTATCAGGTAAAATATAATACGTTTTACCTACACCATTGGAAGACTTTTCCAGAACGGCATTTAACTCATTGTCTAAACTGTTACCGCTAACCTCGTTTCGGGCGTTATTACACGCCGCCAATGCGGTAGCAACAATCGGTACGAGTAAATATTTGTAAAAGTAAAGTTTTCTCATATTTGTGGTAGGACTCAGTTCGTACCCCAAAATAAGCAAATTTCGAGCCAATTTATTTAACCCCGAAATATGATTCTCGTCACTTTTAGGTCTTCAATTTCTTCTTCTTCGCCGCTGGGAAGAGTATGTTATTTAGGATAAGCCGGTAGCCCGCCGAGTTTGGGTGGAGGTTTAAGTCAGTTGGTTCTTCACCTACGTAATGCTGATAATCTTCGGGATCGTGTCCTCCGTAGTAAGACCAAAAGCCTTTCCCCAATGTTCCATGAATATACCTTGCTTCGCCCAACGGCTTGTTTTCCGCCAATGTAATTACGTCAGACTTGATGTATTGCTTTTTAAAGGCAGTGGTTTGTCCCATAAAACCCTTAATTAAATTGTTGTGATTTTGGGTTAGCATAGAAGGAATCGGATCGTATTTTGCCGAGAATTCAAACAAGTTGAAAAAGTCATTGGCTTCGTTTACGTTTCTTTCTTCCGTGGTATTATCAATGGTCGAAAACTCGCCCACGTAAGGGTCAAGTTCCAAAGAGAAGTTCTCAAACGCAAAGGTGTTCCCAAAGTTCAATAACTTAGTGGCGTTTGGGTCAATCCCGTCACCGTCGTAAGGGCTTTGTACAATATCTATTCCTTCGGCGGCAAGTGCAATGTCGAACGTATCAGTCGCGTTGCACATCGCAAACATATAACCGCCACCCAGCACAAAGTCCCGTACTTTTTTTGCTACGTTAAGTTTGAGTTGTGAAATTTTGGTGTAACCAAACTTCTTGGCAATCATTTCTGCTTCGCGTTGTTGTTCTTGGTACCACGCCGAGCCCCGCAGCTTGATAAATTTACCGAATTGCCCCGTAAAGTCTTCGTGATGAAGATGTAACCAATCGTATTCTGGAAGTTTTGTTTCTAAAACTTCTTCGTCAAATACTTTTTCGTACGGAATTTCGGCGTAAGTCAATACGAGCGTTACGGCATCGTCCCAGGGTTGTGTACTGTTGGGCGAATAAACCGCAATTTTCGGGGCTTTTTGTAATTTGACAGCATCCATATTGACCGCTGGACTTTTTACTTCGTTAAGAATTGCGGCGGCATCAGCGTCTGAAATGATTTCGTAAGTTACGTTTCTGATTACGCATTCGTTGATTATTGTCTGCGAAACGGGCATCATAAAACTACCCCCTCGGTAGTTCAAAAGCCAATCAACTTCCATCTCATATTTGTTGAGCACCCAGAACGTAATTCCGTAAGATTTGAGGTGATCTTTTTGGGACTCGTCCATCGGGATAAAGAGAAAATTGCCCATTGACTGGAAGGAAACGCTCAAAAAAATGATGAACGGCAATAAGTATCGTACTATCGGCTTGCAGGTTGGCATAGTTGTATTGAATTTTGTAATCACTATTTCTAACGTAATTCCGGTCAGTTTATTAGGTTCAATAATTGAACTAAGATACGCCGTAATTGAATCCAAATCAAAGGTATGAATATTATAGAAAATATGATGGAAGCGTTGAGGTCCATTAAAGGAAACCTCCTTCGGACTATCCTCACCGCCGCTATCATTGCATTTGGAATCACGGCATTGGTTGGTATTTTGACTACCATTGATGGAATGCAAAGTTCTGTTGATAATAGTTTTGCCGGGTTAGGTGCAAATTCATTTGACATAAAAGTTGAACGCAAGCGGGGACGTAGAAGCGGAGTCAACGAAAAAGTACAACCGCCGCTTCGGTATGTGGAAGCAAAGAAGTTCAAAGAATTGTTTACAAATAAAACCGCCGATGCTACCGTAAGTTTGTACGCTGGTGTAACGGGAATTGCGGAAATAAAATACGAATCAAATAAAACAAACCCGAATACGTCGATTGTTGGCGTGGATGATAATTACCTCACTATAAAAGGCTACGACTTACAGGCGGGTAGAAACTTTAATTCTACTGATTTAGAATTGAACAGTAATGTGATGATTATTGGAAATGAAATTGCGGTGAAGCTATTCCCGAAGGAAAGCCCGTTGAACAAATCACTTCAGGTACTCGGGCAGCGGTTTACGGTGGTAGGTGTTTTGGGTAAAAAGGGAAGTTTAACTGGTGGTGGTGATGACCGGGTGGCGTTAGTTACGCTCGAAACGGGTAGGGGACTTTCTGCTCAACGAACGCAAACTTTCGAAATCACCACATCGGTACCCAAAGTAAATGATATGGATTTCATTATTGGAGAAGCCACTTCCACGATGCGGATTATTCGGGGTGATCAATTGGGAGAAGGAGAGTCTTTTAATATCGAACGCTCAGATGCCCTTGCCAAAAACTTTGAAGAAGTTACGGGTTATTTACGTATTGGTGGCTTCGGAATTAGTTTCATTACACTCTTAGGGGCTTCCATTGCTCTGATGAACATTATGATGGTTTCTGTCACGGAGCGAACTCGTGAAATAGGAGTCAGGAAAGCCATTGGAGCTTCACCTTCCTTGATTCGGATGCAATTCTTAATTGAAGCAATCGTAATTTGCATCATGGGAGGCGTTGGCGGAATTCTTTTGGGCATCACGGTCGGGAATATTGTTTCAAGTCTTATCAGTGAAGATAGCAGTTTTATTATTCCGTGGGGTTGGATGCTGCTGGGGTTAGTTGTCTGTGTATCAGTTGGATTACTGTCGGGTTTTTATCCAGCGTACAAAGCTTCTAAGTTAGACCCGATAGAATCTTTGCGTTACGAGTAAAAAAAAGTCAAATATAGTTTGCAAGATTGTAAACGTAATTCTACTTTTGCACTCCCAAGTTCAACAAAACGCCCGGGTGGCGGAACTGGTAGACGCGTTGGTCTCAAACACCAATGATTGCAAGATCGTACCGGTTCGATTCCGGTCCCGGGTACAAAGTCCTCTTCGAGAAATCGAGGAGGACTTTTTTTGTGGACTTCTGAAACGGAAAAAAGACTGGAATAATCTATTCCAGCCTTTCTCGCTACTAAATCCACACAACTTTAATCTTAAATTTCTTATAGAAAATATAGTTTTAATACTACGTTTCGTTCATCAAAAATACACGATTAAATAAGAAATCAAAAATAAAGATGGTTTTATTATCTGATAAATTACTTTTAAAAAGTAAACCGACTACTTAAAGTGAAGTTCCTTCCCGTGTCATCTGCAAAATAACGGAGACGGTTTAAGTAGTCGCGGTAGATTGTGTTCAGTAGGTTAGTAGCTTTCAGGCCAAGAGAAACGTAGTATTTCTTAATTTCGATGGTTGTATCGAAGCGGAGGTTTAACAACGTGTATGCATCGGGTGGAAGAACGAAATCCTGACTTACCAGTAGGTTTGATTGTCGGGCGGTGTGACTTACCTCAAGTTCAATCGTATTATTTCTAGCAACGCCGATGTTCTTGAAACCCACTTGGAACGCCGAAGAGAAATTAAGCGGCGGCATATTTATTAGCGGAACGTCATCGGTTAAGTTTTTGCCGTGTACAAACGTCAGTTTGTTTATTAATTTAATTTTATCGGTGGGTTCAATCGATACCAACGCGTCAACTCCCAATAAAAGAGCATCGGCCTGTTCAAATCTGAAATACGGAAAAGCTCCGCGTATTGTCAGTAAGAATTCACGTTGCGGCTGTAAGTAAATGAAATTATCAATCAGCTGAGCGTACGGCGTAATTTCAAAAAGTACGAAATCACTCTTGTGGTAATTAGCCGTAATTAACGCTTTTACAGATTTCTCTGGCTGGAGGTTGGCGTTTCCTTCCTCGATGCTGCTCACTCCCTGATGCAAACCAAAACTGTACAGTTCGTTTACTTCGGGCGGTCGCATGGCTAAGCCGACATTTCCGTTGAGTATAAGGTGGTTTGGTAAAGTTAATTGGCTACCCGCCGAAACGCTGAAGAAAGTAAAGTTTTGATTAATTCGTTTGATGGCTCGGGGAATGGTTCGGGTGATTTGAACGACGTTTAATTGCTTGTTTTCGGCTCGGAAACCAAACTCATGAAACCAGCGATTATTCTTTACATTCAAGATTCCGAAGAGGGAAGTCTGGTAAGCTAAATAATCTGGAATAAGCGGCGAGATTCCTGTTTCGGGCACGTTGGTATTATCGGTGATAGTTTGTTGAACACCCGTAATCAATGTTTTATTTTTCGACAAATCATTAATGTATTTTCCTTCAAAGAAATGGCTCCACTGATTCAAACTCAAAACTGGCTTTTCTGAACGGTCGCCTCTGCGGGCATCAAATTCCCGTCGGTTGTTGAGTTGTCCGCCGTAAACAAATCGGAGCGTTTCCGTTGGTGAAAGTACGCCGTTGAGTTCAAGTTTTAGCAAGTGGTGACTTACTCGTTGTTTTGGAACGTTGATGTTATAATTAAATTCTGTCTCCGTGAAAAATGGAATCTCACGTTTAAAGGCAGCTTCCAAATCTGTCAAATTTCCGATTTGTGAACCTTTTAAAATCCCAATTTCAGTGTTGAACGTAGCGTAGTTTAACGTCGAAGACCATTTGTTATTTAATTTCTTATCTGCTCGGAACGAAAAGTTGGCTTCTTTCCGTCCTGTATTCGTTAGAAAGTACGTGGGCGTTTGTGAGTCGCCCTGCATTTTAATAGTTCCGTTCATTCGCCACCGAAACCATTTTCCGGCTTTTTCAACTTTAGCGTTCAGCGTATTTCCGCGACCGTTTGAATTGTATAAATAATTTATACTTCCGTGCAAGTGTGGTTCGTCTTCCACGGGTGAGCCTTCCACCATTACCACGCCGCCGAGCGTACTTCCGGCGTACGCCAATGCACTTACACCTTTAATAACTGATAAGTGATCGGCAGAAAAAGCGTCGATTTCGGGAGCGTGATCGTTGCCCCATTGCTGACCAGATTGAGCAATTCCGTTATTGAGAATACTTATTCTGTTTCCGAAAAGTCCGTGAATGATAGGTTTGGAGATTCCCGAACCGTTCTTCAATGTAGAAACCCCGGTTAATTCGCTCAAAATATCTGCCAGATTCTGATTGCCGTTTCTGGCAATTTCGATTTTACCCAACGACGAATTTACTTGCGTTGACTTTTCATTGGATGAGCCGTGAACCTGTACTTCGTTTAAAAGTTCGGCGTGGTGATGTAGCAAGAAATTCTTGGCTCTATTTTCTTGCAGGTCAATAAAAAAAAGTTCGGGTTCGCACGATGCGTGCGTAACCCGAACGTGAACCTCTTTTTGACAGATTCCCTGAATTTTATAATTCCCGGCATCATCCGCCAAAATACCTTGTTGCGTCTCTTCGATATAAATTCCGGCGAAAGCCAACGGTGAACCCGTAAGTTCATCGGTTATTGTTCCTGAAATAGAATAGGGACAATTTTGGGCAATCAGGTTTCCCGACAAGAAGAATAGAAAAAGTAATTTATTGAATAATGACATCAAAAACGACGTTAATATCGGTTTCTCCGCCGGCGTTTGCAATGTTACCATCTGCTACGCCCATGGCAGATTTATTGGGTTTGTGCTTCAAAGTTATGGATAATTTACCGTTTGAAGCAGCTTCGGTCACAACCTTTGTTTTTAATCCTACTGCCTTGTTATCTGCATCCATGTCGTCATAACTTACTGTTATGTTTGCCAGAGTTGCTTCAAAGAAAAACTGGTGATCGCTTCCTTCTTCTTCAACTTCAGTCGTGATATCCTCGGCTGGAGATACCGATTCGTTCAGTAAGGTAATACTTCCGCTGTACATAGTATTTGGCTTTAAAACTATGTTACTTATTGTTGGGGCATTTCCGCCATCGCCGTCGAGGTCTTGGAATTTGCCTTCAACGATGGTCCCATCAGAAGCCGTTAGTTTGTAAGTCAACGTAGTGATTAACTCTTCTTCGTTTTCAATAACGGGGTTATCCTTTTCACAGGAAAAAAGAAACAATAATGCGAATGCAAACAAGTAATTTTTCATCTTCATTTATTTAAATGTGCAACAATGTTGCAAAGATGGTTTATGAAACTTGTTTTTGCAACAATATTGCAAATAATAATTACACTTGCAAAACACCTACATTATAACGTTCAGTAATGGGGGAATGATTGGCGGCTTCAATGCCCATTGAGATTACTTTTCGGGTTTCCCGGGGGTCAATTACTCCGTCAACCCAAAGTCGGGCGGCGGCGTAATAGGGGCTAAGTTCGCGTTTGTATTTGTCGGTGATTTCTTTCACGTATGCGTTTTTATCTTCGTCGGTCATTTCCTTTCCTTTACGTTTCATAATGCTTTCTTGTACTTGAAGCATCGTTTTAGAAGCTGCCGCTCCGCTCATAACCGCCATTTGTGCCGTTGGCCAACTGTAAATCAGGCGTGGATCGTAAGCTTTTCCGCACATAGCGTAATTTCCGGCACCGTAAGAGTTACCCACGATAAACGTGAATTTCGGCACAACGGAATTTGCCATAGCGTTGACCATTTTTGCTCCGTCTTTGATAATTCCGCCTTGTTCGCTGCGGCTTCCGACCATAAAGCCGTTTACGTCTTGTAAAAATACTAACGGAATTTTCTGTTGATTGCAATTCATTATAAAGCGAGCTGCCTTATCGGCGGAGTCTGAATAGATTACGCCGCCCATTTGCATCTCCCTTTTCTTGGTTTTAACTATTAATCGTTGATTCGCCACAATTCCGACCGCCCAACCGTCCACTCTTCCTAAACCACAAATAATCGTTTTTCCGTAGAGCTCTTTGTATTCCTCAAACGAATCTTTATCAACTAAACAGTTGATGAGTTCTTTCATATCGTAAGGTTTATTTCGGTCAATGGGTAGAACGTTGAAAATATCATCGGCAGGTTTTACGGGGGAAATCGCTTCTTTTTTGTTAAATCCGGCGGTTGGTTCGTTTCCCATTTTATCCACCACACTTTTGATGGCGTCTAAGCAGCTTTTGTCGTCGGGGTATTTATTATCCGTCACGCCGGAAATTTCGCAGTGCGTTTCTGCTCCGCCTAAAGTTTGGCTGTCAACGTCTTCTCCGATAGACGATTTTACTAAAAAAGAACCCGCTAAAAATACGGTTCCGGTTCCTTCCACGATAAAGGCGTAATCTGACATGATGGGTAAATACGCCCCTCCAGCAACGCAACTGCCCATTATCGCGGATAATTGCGGAATGCCAGTGGAAGACATTTTTGCGTTATTTCGGAATATTCTTCCGAAATGTTCTTTATCAGGAAAAACTTCGTCTTGTCTTGGCAAAAAAGCTCCGGCGGAATCAACAAGGTATACGATAGGTAATCGGTTTTCCATCGCAATTTCTTGGCAACGGAGTGTTTTCTTTGCCGTTATTGGTAAGTGAGCACCCGCTTTCACGGTAGCATCGTGGGCAACAATGATGCATAGTCTATCAGCAACGTAACCCATTACACCAACTACGCCACCGTTCGGGCACCCGCCGATATCGTCGTACATTCCATCTCCGGCAAATTTCCCAATCTCGATAAAATCACGCTCGTCGTCAAGTAGATAACTGATTCGCTCCCAAGCGGTGAGTTTATTTTTTTTGTGTTGACTGTCAATTTTCTTTTGACCGCCTCCTAATCGGATTTCCTGACTCTTATTGGTCAACTTCTCTAATAAATGGTCGTGTGTGTTGGTAGCGTGTGGCATATAATTTATATAATTTCTTCAAATAACAATATAAATGTAAACTTCGTTATATTTGTGCAAATATAGTTGTCAAGACAATTAATTTTTGGAATCTTAAAAATAAAAATAATGGTATCAGTAATAGAAAGCGAAGAAGAGCAATTAAAAATGATTCAGGAGTCCACCCGTGATTTTGCTGAAACGTATATAAGACCACACATAATGGAATGGGACGAAGCCCAAATTTTCCCGGTTGATTTATTCAAAAAACTCGGAGAATACGGTTTAATGGGTGTTTTAGTGCCTGAAGAGTACGGCGGAGCTGGCTTGGGCTATCAGGAGTACATTACTATCATTGACGAAATATCGCAGGTTTGTGGTTCAATCGGACTTTCGGTTGCGGCACATAATTCCTTATGTACTAATCACATACTGACCTTCGCAAATGAAGATCAGAAGAAGTTCTACTTGCCAAAACTTGCTTCGGGCGAGTGGATAGGAGCGTGGGGATTAACCGAAACTAACACCGGATCTGACGCTGGTGGAATGGCAACCGTCGCAAAACAAGACGGTGACTATTTCGTTCTAAACGGCTCGAAAAATTTTATCACGCACGCTATCAGTGGAGATGTTGCGGTAGTAATCGCTCGAACGGGAGAGAAAGGGGACTCTCACGGAATGTCGGCGTTTATTATTGAGAAAGGAACGCCAGGTTTCACGTCTGGAAAAAAAGAAAATAAGATGGGAATGCGGGCTTCCGAAACGGCTTGCCTGTTTTTTGATAACTGTAGAATACATAAAGATCAACTCGTTGGTGAAATCGGCGATGGTTTTGTACAATCGCTAAAATTACTCGATGGTGGAAGGATTTCCATTGCTGCATTGGCTCTTGGAATTGGAAGAGGAGCTTATATTGCCGCTCTGAAATACGCTCAGGAACGCGAACAGTTCGGAAAACAAATTATTAAATTTCAGGGAATCAGCTTTAAACTTGCTGATATGGCGACGCAAGTTGAAGCTTCGGAGTTACTAATTCGTAAAGCAGGAACGCTCAAAAATAAAGGTGAGAAAGTAACCAAGATTGCCGCAATGGCGAAGTACTACGCTTCGGAAATGTCGGTTCGAGTTTCGGAAGAATCGGTTCAGATTCACGGCGGATACGGATATACGAAAGACTATCCTGCTGAGAAATTTTACCGTGATGCCAAACTTTGCACTATTGGTGAAGGTACTTCTGAAATTCAGAAACTGGTTATTGCCCGTGAATTGACCAAGTAAATGTTCGGGATTCAAATTCTATTATCAGACCAACCTTTTAATAGTACATTACAATCAGGCTACATTTACCAAAATGTAGCCTGATTTATTTTACGTCTTTCCTCCTTAATCTAGAAAAAATGAAACTGATTGAATGTCCCCGGGATGCAATTCAAGGTTTAAAACCTTTTATAGAAACCGATAAGAAAGTCGCCTACTTGAACTATTTATTATCTCTTAACCTATTCGATGTCATTGACTTTGGAAGTTTTGTTTCGCCGAAAGCAATACCGCAAATGGCTGATACATCGGAAGTCGTGCAGCGGTTGAATAAAGCTGATTCCAAGACGAAACTTTTGGCTATCATTGCCAACGAACGCGGAGCAACTGACGCAGTGAAACATGAAAGTGTTGATTTTTTAGGATTCCCGTTTTCGGTTTCTGAGACTTTTCAACAACGAAACACTAATTCTTCGATAGAAGAATCTTTGGGCGTTATTAAGAAGATAAACGCGTCAGCAGCCCAGCACGGTAAAGAATTAGTGCTTTATCTTTCTATGGCTTTCGGGAATCCGTACGGTGATGAGTGGAACGAAGGAATTATTAATAAATGGCTAGAAACGTTTCATAAAATGGGAATTCAGACCGTCTCATTATCTGACACGATTGGCGTAGCGGACGCGGCATCCATCGAACGGATTTGCAAACACGTCGTAACGGCATTTCCCGAAATGGAAATCGGCGTGCATTTGCACACAACACCAGAAACTTCGTTACCCAAAATCAACGCCGCCGAAAATGCGGGAATCAAGCGTTTTGACGGGGCGATGCTCGGCTACGGTGGCTGCCCCATGGCGAAAGACGAATTAACCGGAAATATGCCGATGGAGGATTTACTGGAGCATTTTCAACTAATACCAAACCAACAAATTTCCGAAATGAAAGAGGCATTTTTGGAGTTAATAAGCTAATTGTTCGGTGAAACCTTGAAAGGGTAATATTATTCAATTGAGACCAATGGTGAGACGGAATGAAGTTTACTGCATAAATTTACTTTTTCGCCGTTATCACTGTCAGGGCTTCGTTACCGCTGTCAGGGTCTTCGACCGCTAACAGGGTTTGTTACCGCTAACAGGATCTGCGATTGTTAATAGGGTTTATTACCGCTGTCAGGGTCTTCGACCGCTAACAGGGTTTGTTACCGCTGTCAGGGTCTTCGACCGCTAACAGGGTTTATTACCGCTGTCAGGGTCTTCGACCGCTAACAGGGGTTTGTTACCGCTGTCAGGGTCTTCGACCGCTAACAGGGTTTGTTAACCGCTGTCAGGGTCTTCGACCGCTAACAGGGCTTATTACCGCTGTCAGGGTCTTCGACCGCTAACAGGGTTTGTTACCGCTAACAGGATCTACGATTGTTAATAGGGTTTATTACCGCTGTCAGGGTCTTCGACCGCTAACAGGGTTTGTTAACCGCTGTCAGGGTCTTCGACCGCTAACAGGGTTTGTTGGTCTTCGACCGCTAACAGGGTTTGTTACCGTTGTCAGGGAATCCCGGACAGCCGTTGCAGCCGCTTCACATAACTCAAATAATTTTTAAGTTTACTTTATTCTTCAAATCAGTACTTGACTTTCATCAGCAACCAAAATTAATGTCCGTTCCATACAAATTAATCCAAGTTTCAGAAGCGAATCATAAACTTACCATTACGCTTAACCGGCCGGAGAAACGCAACGCGTTTACGCCAAATATGATTGATGAAATAGCTTTTGCCGTGCGTGAAAGTTCAGAAAATAAAGATATTTGGGCGGTTATTTTTAAAGCAAATGGTTCGGTTTTTAGTGCGGGAATGGATTTAAAAGTCTTTAAAAATCCCGACTTGGAAACGCCTAATTCTGATTTTCCCCGAACAGACATTTCGTTGGGGCAATTAGTTTCAGAAATTAATAAACCAACGGTTGCCATTATAAACGCCCCGGTTTACGCGGGTGGATTTTTGATTGTTGCCGAGTGTAATTTTGTACTTGCTACGCAAAAGGCTACGTTCACTTTACCCGAAGTAAAACGTGGCATTTTTCCGTTTCAGGTGATGAAATCGTTGAGTAAATCAATGACCGAGCGGAAGTTAATTGAATGGTGTGTATTGGGCAAAACTTACTCCGCAATCAAAGCAATGCAAGACGGATTGGTTACTCAAATTATTGAAGAAACGGATTTGCAAAACGCCGAAAATGAGTTTTTTGACAATTTATTCAAAGGCTCTCCACTCGCAATTTCTCAAGGAATTGCCGCCGCAAAAAAACTTTCTTCAACTCCCGAGAGCGAAGTTTACGGTATGCTAAAAGATACGCTGGAAGCCCTGAAAGACTCAAATGATACCGCCGAAGGTATCAATGCGTTCATCGAAAAGAGAAATCCTAAGTGGACTAATTCGTGAGTTTAATACAATTTGCGTATCAGTATAGTCACATGGGCATGTCTTTGAAAAACGACCCCAAAATGACCCCGCATTAATAAAGAGAAAAGCAAATTCTAAGTAACAGATATTAAAATGCCATTAGAATAAGAAAAACATTACATAGTATTATTTACTTTGATTGGTAATAAACAATCATTAAATAGTACAATATTAAAAAAACTATTATCGCAACAGCCTTATTTTTTTGTCACCCGACGTCTTTGCCGATGCTGATGCACGCCGAAGGAATAATTGTTGGGGTTTCTTATCGTATCGCTATAAAACAAAAGCGTCAATTCTTTCTTTAGCACCACGGAATGGTAAAAAATATGTGCGGTATTTCGACGGTTCTCAAAGAAATTGTAATCCAGGAGCTCAAACAACCGCATTTAAAAATGCAACCTTTTTTCCAAATCACTGGGGTGTAGTTCAAGCCTTTTCATTACCTGAAACGCTATATGAATTCACTGCTGTTTCAAGTCCCTTAATGGTTGATGTCGGAGAGCAGAATAATCTCTTTCCGTATCATTCGAGAGCGTTAAAAACTTCTAAGATTCCCTCCGTCGTTAGTAAGTCAACAAGATATCAAAGTAGTGTAAAACTTGGTCAGTCCAAATTCGCGAGTAATAAGTTATATATCTACGACTTTGAAATGTTACTATCTTGCGGCTCAGGCGAAGAGGGTCTGAATGTTGCTTAACTACTAATATATGTTGATGACGATAAGGAGTTAGATGAGTCCTCGCGGAAAGTTTTTGAACTTCGCTTAGAATACAAAGAAGGTCAAATATCCGAATTTGGAGAGTTTAATAAAGACGTAATGAAGTCAAGGCTTGTAGATGGGGAATACGAAGTTACTTATAAAATTAATGAACTGGTGATACCTTTACCTGAAGATATCAGTACAGATAATATCACGATTCGCGTCTATTCTGACATAAGGGGAGTAGAGAAAGATGAAAATAGCGGCGAATTCAGTGTTTATCCAAACCCAAGTTTAGAAAATTTTATGTTAGAAAACCCACAAGTCGCAAATACTGACTGGATAAAAATCTTTAATTCAGATAGCAGAGAGATGTTGAAATTGAATTCGATAGGCAATCGAGACAGAGTTCAGAATATTGATCTATCTTCTTTACCGAACGGTGTATATTATTTGCACATCAGCAGCGAAGGAATTTTGACGAGGAAAAGAATAATTATTTAAAATTGATAAAATCGTTTAGTCATTCAACAAAAAAAATCAACTATGAAATACAACTTATTAGCACTATTCCTTTTGGTGTATGTTTCATGCCATTCCCATATCAAGCCAGTATGACCGCCACAAACCAGTCAGGAACTACCAATAGTTTTTCTGCTCGGGTAATAAACGGGATGTTTCAAGTGCCGCTATTGTACGAATATAATTTCAAAACCGAAAAGCTATCTCCGTTTATCAGATTTGGTTTGATGGCTCACGGAACAATTATTTCGGGAATAAATTCTCGAATAAGAAGTAGAAGCGGAGTTCCCGCTGATTTGCCGCCGGGAGCTACTGTGGGACCAAGTTCAGGGGGTGTTCGGTTGGTAAATACAAAGTCAGATAATCGAACCTTGGGAGTCAGTCCAATGCTGGAAATCGGGACTTTTGGCAACAGCAAAGGAATACCGAAATGGGATATTTCGTTGGGTGTAGTTCCGCACTTTTCTGTTCCCGAATACAGCATTCTTTACAGCTTTGACGATGTGCCAAAGGGTGTCAGGTCTCCTTCAAGTGCTGTAATCACGCAATTAAAATTCAGGTACTATTCGAAGTGATTTCGATTAAATATTAAGAGTTCTGAACGGGTTGGTAATTAATCAATTACTAGCCCTTTTTAATTTTTAACTAATTTTTAACTAATTTTTAACTAATTTTTTCGCCAAAAACCTGAAATCATAAACTATTTCAATTTACTTTGTATCTCAAAGTTCTTTTAAAGTATTTATGATTTATGAAGATTAGTAAAGTCACCAAGTCGTTTTTGATTCTTTCGCTTTTGTGTTCCGTCCTTTTATTTGTCCGCTCGTACCGGACAGATTTTTATATGGGTTTTGGTTTGTTTTGGAATTTATTCTTGGCGTGGATTCCGCTTTTCTTTGCCTTGGTGGCACGCCGTCTAAAATATAAACGTTACACTTCGTTATTTTTCGTGGGGTGTTGGTTGTTGTTCTTTCCGAATGCTCCGTACATTATTACGGATTTAGTTCACCTTCAAAGCCTCGATCAAAACCTTTGGTGGTACGATTCACTCGGTATATTCATGGCGGCATTTACGGGCTTATTAATAGGCATTTACTCCATTCAGATTATCCATAACTTGTTAAACTCGTTTTACAATAGGGCGGTATCTTGGTTGTTGATTTTCGGTAGTATGTTGCTCTCGGGTTTTGGAATTTACTTGGGGCGTTTTTCACGGTTAAACTCGTGGGATATAATTTCTAATCCGTTATACCTTGTCAAAATTTGTATTCGAGATTTACAAAACCCGCTTGCCATGAAAACAACCCTTTTATTTGGCTTCGTATTGTCGGTCATTTACGTCGCTTATTACACTGTATTCAATATCGAACATGGACTTGAAAAAAATGTTGAAAAGCTTTAAATATGCTTTTTCGGGTATCGGTGATTTGGCGAGAACTGAAAACAATTTCCGATTTCATCTTTTGGTGGTAGTACTTGTGATTCTATCATCGGTAACGCTTCGCATCAATCGGAAAGAGTGGATTATCGTAGTGTTCCTGATTGGCTTTGTCTTAACTGCCGAAGCCTTCAACACCGCCACCGAAAAGATATGCGATTTTATTCATCCCGAACTTCATCCGCACATTGGTAAAATTAAAGACCTTGCCGCCGGAGGAGTTTTGATTGCGGTAATTACTGCCGTTGTGATTGGTTTAATTATTTTTGTACCTAAACTTATTGCGTTCTTATGAAAGAGCAGTTACAAGATTTGAAAGAAATTCGACAAATGATGGAGCGATCCACTAAGTTTCTTTCTTTAAGTGGACTTTCGGGTATATCGGCTGGCGTAATTGCGTTGGTTGCTTCCTTTATAGCATGGCAAATGCGGCCCGAAAGTGTTGCAGAAGTTATTTACGATGGTTCGCAGTATAAGCCTCTACTTAACGGCGACTACATCTGGTCGCTGGTTTACTTGGGTTTGGCAACAATTGTGCTTGCATTAGCCGCTGGGTTTTTCTTCACGTGGCGAAAAGCCAAAAAGAAGCAAAGCCCGATGTGGAACAAAACTTCTCGCAGATTGCTCGTAAGTTTGTGCATTCCGATGGTCGCTGGAGCTTTCGTAATCGTGAGTTTATTAATCAACGAGGTGTATTGGATTATTCCTGAACTGACGCTCGTATTTTACGGATTGACTTTAGTCAATGCCGCTCAACACACGTATCGGGACGTTTTTTATTTAGGAATAAGTGAGCTGGCAGTCGGAGTTATTGCCCTTTTTATAAGTGGTTATTCTTTACTTTTCTGGGCTTTGGGCTTCGGCATTTTGCACATTATTTATGGAGTTAGTATGCACCTGAAATACGAACGCGGGAAATGACCAATGCTCAATAATCAATAACCAAGTACTTCGGAAAGCGGGGACTAAACAACGAATTCACTTAAAAACCAAAAACTAATTTTGAACTTAGATAACTTTCATAAAGCGTTTGAAAACAAAGCGAGGCTCGGCATTATGTCGGTGCTGATGGTGAATGATTTGGTAAGCTTCAACGAACTCAAGGAATTGCTTGAAATGACCGATGGAAACCTTGCTACGCACTTGAAAGCCATCGAAAAAGCTAAGTTTTTGCGGGTGAAAAAAGAATTTGTGGACCGTAAACCTAAGACCACTTACGAAGCAACTAGCGAAGGAAAAATTGCTTTCGAAGCTCACCTTAAAGTCTTGGAAAAACTAATTAAAAATAGCTTATAACTATTTTTTTTACCTATTTACTTTTAAAAACAAAGTACTTTTAAGTCATGGTTATGTCACCAAGAATTATTTATTTCAGTGTATTTATCGGGATTTTAGCTGTGGAAGTATGCATCGCATTGTTTATGCGTGACGCGTTTATTCGTCCGTATTTTGGAGATTTTTTAGCGACCATTTTGGTGTACGTAGCTATTCGGGGTTTTACTTCTTTTTCTGTACGTAATTCGCTGATTATTAGTTTGATAATATCATACTCCGTTGAGACTCTTCAGGCAGTAAACGTGCTGTATTTTATTGGATTCAACTCAAATGAAGCCGTTTCGGTCATCATGGGTTCGTCTTTTGATTGGGGCGATATGCTCGCTTACACAGTCGCTGGGTTGAGTATTCTTTTGTTCGAAAATAAAATTAGTCACTCAAAAATCTGATATAATGCAAACACTCAGAAGTAAAGGCATAAAGGCAATCCTTGTTGCAGGATTAGTCTTAATCATGTCAATCACATTATTGCCAATTAACAATTTAGTAAACGAACGTAACCAACTTCAACAAAAAACGAAAGCGGAAGTAAGTCAGCAGTGGAGTAAATCTCAACGTATCTATGGTCCGTATTTGAAGGTTTATGGGAAACGTAAAGTTACCGATATTGAATACGTAAACGGTAAACTAAAGGAAAGAATCAGGCATGAGTCTGACTGTGTTTTCTTGTCGCCTTCTGATTTAATAATAAACGGAAATGTCAATCCTCAAAAGAGAAAGCGGGGGATTTATGAAGTGATACTGTACGATTCCGATTTTAATGTTGAAGGTAGCTTTGATAGAAGTAAAGTAGATAACGGTCTTTTCTCCGAAATATACTGGGACAAAACAGAATTTTACTTTGGCATTAGTGACACGCGTGGTTTGAATGAAAACGTAGTAATTAACATCGGAGGTGAAAAGTTAACGCTCGAAAATTCTGCTAAATCTGAGTTGTTAAAGGTCAATTTAAATAACATTTCCGAAGAAGCAGGAAAGCTTGACTTTAAGTTTGATTTGAAATTTCGGGGTAGCGAACACGTTGAATTTACTCCCAATAGTGCAAACACGAAAGTCAAAGTTTCGTCTCCGTGGCAAAGCCCAAGTTTCTACGGTGACTTTCTCCCAATCTCCCACGAAATATCTGAAAAGGGGTTTATAGCCAAGTGGAATGTTCTTGAAATGAACAGAAATATTCCTGCCATCTCTAATTTAATTGACGTCAGTACAGAGCAGAGCTATGTTTTTGGTGTGAAATTAATTGAAGTAAATGACAATTATCAGAAGAATCAACGAGCGGTTAAATACGGTATATTGATTATTTCACTGACCTTCTTGGGTTTCTTTTTCTCGGAAATACTACTTGAA
>Ga0222709_1000197_pt1 | contig 18300 bp, 15 predicted proteins | sample AntAcemetage1692_FD_179822 | JGI IMG/M metagenome (GOLD analysis project Ga0222709, IMG submission 179822) | Saline water microbial communities from Ace Lake, Antarctica - #1692 | ecosystem: Environmental > Aquatic > Non-marine Saline and Alkaline > Saline | place: Antarctica: Ace Lake...
GCAGTGTAGTCTGTCGCCTCTATATTGTACAAGGAACGCAGGTAAATGTTAAGCACATTGCTAGGTTGCAGCGCACTAGAAATTGCCATGCGCTTAGCATTAGAAATATAACCGCTGTCTGCGGTTGCGATGTTTGCTCGTGATAAAAACATTTCGGCTGCCTGGTTATTAAAATTTCCTAGGTGTTGCGCAGTTCCTAACAAGCAAGAACAAGCGGCGATGGTAAATAGTATCTTTTTCATAGTTGTTGAATTTTGACCAAATCTAAAACCATAAAAAAGCAAGAAATAACGGTATTGAGTAAACGCAGGGTTTAAATGAGTGAACGGGTTGTTGTGTTGAGTACGCTTTCGCGAAAGTGAACAAATCACACACAAAACCACGCTATTACTGACATGGTGCAGTTTACAAGTCCATTTTAATGATTATGTTTACATCTAGAATGAAGCAACTACTAATTTTTATCGTCCTATGTATAGGTACAGGACACCTGACTGTCGCGCAAGACGCAAGGCGACAGCAAGAAGCTGCCCCAGCACTTGTGGCGCTTAAAGGTCGCGTGCTTACTGAAGATGGTAAACCGCTGAGTGGCGTGAACATTCAGGGTATGAATGGCCGTTATGCCACGACCGATAATCGTGGGTATTTTAATATACCAGCCGCGATGGGCGACGAGATCATTATACGCCGTTCCGATTTTGAGACCGTTTATTATCGTGTGCGTAGTAATGACGATTTAGAAATACGCGTTACTGAAGACAAAGCTACCGCATCGGCTCAAAAATTAAGCTACAACGTAGCGATGGACAGCGCAAAAATATACATGCGCAAGGACGCAAAAAAAACAGCTGATTTCCTCATTGCCGCACTCTCAAACGACCCTAAAAAACTGAACGCATCGCAGCAAGCAGCGGCTTATGAAATGCTGGGTGACCTCTATCTTTTTAATAAGCAAGCAGACCTGGCCGTAACAAATTACACGCAGGCAACAACCTTAAATTATACAAAACTGCGTAAACGCAAACTGGCCGATGCCCTGCGTGTAAACGGCAACCACCAAGAAGCCATTACTGCCTACCTGAACCTGAAACCTAAGAAAAATAGTAAGGCGCAAGCCGAATCACTGGCGATACTGACCGGCATAGCCGATTCCTACAACGCGACAAATCAAACCAGTAAAGCCATAGAAACCTACGACCTGGCTCTTAAAGATGCACGCGCACTTAATAAAACCACCGATTTAACTACGATAAACACAAAACTCGCGCAGCTGCTCAATAACAGCGGTCGGGTAAATGAGGCACAAGGCTATTTTAACAGAGCCATAGCCGAGTCTAAGCGAGAAGGACCCGTTTCAAACGTAATCACGCAATCACAAACTGCCGATTTTTACAACAGCAATGCGCAGTACGACAAAGAAATAGCGCTGCGGTCCTCTAATATTTCCATTTTGAACAATATGGATAAAAAGAAATTTGCGAGTAATCAAGTCACTGTTAGTGAGGACGCAGAAGTGGTAATGAAACTTGTGGAAAGTGCAGCGCCGAGTATACAACGCGAGCAGCTCAAAATAGCCGAAGCCTACAAAGCACAAAATAAAACCAGCGAGGCGATTGCGTTCTTTGAAAAAAGTTTTAATGAGGCCAGCGCAAATGCCGATCTTACCACTAAAAAAGATGCTGCACGCAACCTGACCGCTTTGTACAGACAAACGGGAAATGCTGCTAAAGCACTAGTATTTAATGATATTTACATAGCCACTACGGACGCCCTGTACCTAGAAAAAGAAAACGAGCTAGAAGCAAGCGCACGCCGTGCAAAAGAACTGGCCAGCAACCAAACCCGTATTTTAACCCTAGAAAAAGACCGCGAGCTTACCACAAATAAAATTGCGTTGATAAATACAGAAAATGAGCTTACGGCACAAACAAACAAACGCCAGCGATGGATTATTTACTCGCTTGCGGTGCTTGCCGCCACGCTGCTACTGCTCGCCTATTTTATGTATCGCAATAACAAGCAGCAAAAAATAAACAACCACTTGCTGGCACTTAAATCGTTGCGCAGCCAGATGAATCCCCATTTTATATTTAACGCACTGAACTCTGTAAACAGCTACATCGCTTTAAACGACGAGCGCGCAGCAAATAAATACCTTACCGATTTTTCAAAACTTATGCGCAGCGTGCTCGAAAATTCGGAACTCGATTTTATACCACTACACAAAGAAATAGACCTGTTAAGCCTGTACATTAAGCTAGAACACGAGCGTTTTAAAGACAAATTTGATTACACCGTAACCATAGACCCGGCACTCGAGAACAGCAATTATGAAGTGCCGCCCATGCTGCTGCAACCCATTATAGAAAATGCAGTTTGGCACGGGTTGCGTTATAAAGAAGAAAAAGGGTTTTTAAGTATCGCTTTCGCGAAAGCTGAAACAGCAACCGGCATTCAGGTCACCATCACAGATAACGGCATAGGAAGATCACGTTCCAAAGCTATCAAAACGGACCACCAGAAAAAGCATGGCTCAAAAGGGCTAGGCAATATAAAAAACAGGATAAGCCTGCTTAATGAGTTGCATAATCATAAAATAATCATAGACGTGCGGGACGCAAACCTGTTGCCTGATGTGGGGACGGCTGTGGTTGTGAGGTTGTAGAAAATTTAAAGTATAGTCATAAGAAAAGAACTACTTACATTAGGTTTTATGTTAACGGGGTTTTTATCGCATGGTCAAGAATCTTGCTCTTTTCAAGTCAGAATAAGTAGCAACGTAATTGCCAAAGGTGTTATGTTAGACACAATATTATTGCCGTCAACTGCGTGTTTATTTGACAACGCTAAGGTTGAAATCAGTGATGGATTTTACTACAGTACTATAGATTCTAATTCTTTATGCTCGGAATTTACTTCGCATTTAAGTCCTGAATTCTGTAAGATTCGGAATCAATTTTAGCAATGTTTTCCAAAAAATCACTCAAATTTCCTGTTCGGATTACCGAAAAATTGAAAAACCACGCAGGCTGTTTTAAAACTTTTGAATTTGAAATCCCAATAGACCAACTAAAAATCAAATTAGTTAATGATGGGGTCATTGAAATTGTCCTACCCGATAGGAATGTAACTATATAGTAAACTTTAAACAAACATACGCCATGAACCTAACTGCCATACTTGTAGACGACGAAAAACTCTCTAGAGATATTCTACGTAATTACCTAGGCAAATACTGCCCCCATGTTACTATCGTTGCTGAAGCAACACAGGTAGATGCGGCACTAGAGCTTATAACCACGAGCAATTTTGACCTGTTATTTTTAGACGTAGAAATGCCTTATGGAACCGCGTTTGACCTACTGGACAAACTGGGCACACGCGATTTTGAAACCATTTTTGTAACCGCTTATGACCAATATGCAAAAGACGCGCTTAACCAGCAAGCGGCTTATTACCTCTTAAAACCCATAGAGATAGAAGAGCTTATAAAAGCTGTGGCCGTAGTAACGAGCATTAAACGCAAAGAACAAGAACTGAATGTAGATGTGACACTCAAACAGCAGCACAGCTCGCAACTACATGATAAAATTACGGTTCCAACCTTAGAAGGTTTTGAGGTACTTCCCATTAAAGACATTATTTACTGCATTGCAGACGATAATTACACGCACATACATCTAGCAAAAGGCCAGAAACTGGTTTCTAAAACCCTGAAACACTTTGAAGACCTGCTAGCCGACAAAGGTTTTTGCCGTATACATAAATCCTACCTCATTAACACCTCTTATGTTACCGCATATAAAAAAGGAAAAGGCGGCAGCGTGATGCTGGGCGATAAAGAATTAAGCGTGAGCCCCAGTCGCAAGATAGATCTGTTCTCGTATTTTACTTAAAAGTTTAGGTAAGACACCGAACGGTGCGGCACGGTTGAGGTAAGCTCATCTAGCACGACGCTATCCTTATTAGAATACAACAGGTGCTTTCCTAGCGCAGTTTGTGTGTTTAAGAGCTCGCGCGCTTCTAACACGTGCTGAGTTTGTATAGCCACAGCCGCACCAGAATCTATGATGGTAATGGTACTAGGAAGCAGCTCTGCAAGTAATTCTTTAATATAGGGATAGTGGCTGCAACCCAGTACCAGATAGTCTATACCCGATATCATAAACGGCTCCGTTATGCCATAGAGCAATTCACGCATCTCATTACTATCTTTTTTACCAGCCTCTATAAGTTCCACGATACCCGTGCCCACCACTTCTATAGTAGCTACGTGTGCATTTATTTGTTTACTGGTTTCATAAAAGAGCGCGCTGCTTAAGGTTCCTTGCGTTGCCAGTACTCCTATTTTTTTGGAAGTACTTTGCAAGGCAGCAGGTTTAATCGCTGGTTCTATCCCTATAAACGGAACATCGTAATGCAAACGCAAGTACTCGATACTATTAGTAGTCGCTGTATTGCACGGAACAGCAATGAGCTTGCAGCCGCGGTTAAGCAGTAATTCGGTATTTTTTATGGAAAGCGCGGTAATTTCTTGGTTGCTTTTGCGCCCGTAAGGCGCGTTTGCGCTATCTGCAAGATAAATGGTGTCTTCATGTGGTAACAAAGAAACCACTTCCCGCCATATAGAGGTGCCGCCTACACCCGAATCAAAAAAACCTATGGGACTACTACAATCACTCATTTTAAAAGTTGCATTTTACGAGTTAAAGATAGTATTTTCTGGTTGGTTTGTTGTCACCTGTTAGGTTTGGGAGTACAGACAAGAGCATAGCAGAACTCCAGAAGCGTTTGAATTAAGGTTATTTGAGTTATGAGCGCAGCACTGGCTTAGAGCTCGCACTAACTAAGAAGTTTTAGATGACAGTTTGCAGCGCCACATCCATCTTTTAATTATCGTAGAACTTACTTAGCTTATTCTTATCTATAAAGTCATGAAAATTCTCAGTATACAATCTCGGACTATAATGTAAGATATCCTTTGTTCTAACATTCTTGTACCAAAACTCCGTTGCTGCAGTCATGTCTATTTCAATTGTATCTCCTTCTCATTTAGTTCCTGCGTAAATATACAGCTCAGCTCTATCACCACTGATACTTATATAATAACGACTGTTTGTTTTCCTCGGGTTGTAAAAATTAACGTTAGATTCGATAATCCTTATACTTATAGTTCTGTACCCATGAACTGATGCTCTTTCTAAATCATCTATTTCAGTAATTACTCTGACCAGTTTCAACTTGTTTATTTCAGGAAAAATAAAGTTTTTAATCAGGTCAGACGTTAACGGTTTGCAATTTGCAGCTAACGAACAAGGAAGGCTAGGTATTTCATTCCATTTTCTTAGATAGTGGCCAATATTACGGGTGTCATTTTAACGCAGGTTTTTATAGCAACGTTATTACGTACTAAATGCAAAACCTGCTGTCGCTCGTACTATGTTAATACGTCTGTAAGTCCGTAAGTTAGGGTTTCCTCACAGGTTTTGTGTTAATATGAGTAACAACTGTGGTTCCTAGCTAGCCCTTACCAAACTGTTTATAGCTCCAATTTAATCTCAAGTTTAAATAAAAATTCAAAACGTTCCTGTTAAAACAAAAAAAGGCCACCCACGTGGATAGCCTTGATTATAATAGGTGCATAAGTAAGTCTTATTGGATTCCCAATGACTTTTTTACATCGTTTGTGATGTCATAACCGTCGGCCATAATGACTCCTGTTCCTGTGGTTGAGTCTAGCACGTAGTCGAATCCTTTTGCACGTGCTACCTTTTGTATAGCATCGCGTACTTCTTTGTATAGTGGCTTTAAAAGATCTTCCTTTTTTTGAGCCATTTGTTTTTGTGAGTTTGAGTAATACTCTTCTAGTTTCTTTTGTCCTTCTTCTAGTTCTGCTAGCACACGGTCATTTTCTTCTTTAGACCTGGTTTTTGCTTGTTGCTGTGCCGTTTCATATCTTGCCTTAAGTTCTCTATCCATAGCTCCTAGCTTAGTCTCGTAGGTTTTTTGCAGGTCTTTAAGTTGCTTGTCCGCAGCTTTAGCCTTAGGTAGCGACTCGACTAGCTCTTGTGATGCCACATGGCATACTTTTGAAGGAGTTGCTTGTGAACTAACTACTTGCGTGCCAGCAAAAATAAATACCATTGCTACTATAATTGTTTTTACTTGTTTCATTTTCTATATTAATTATTGTTTGATTTCTATTTCAACAGTGTAAAGATACTCGATGTTTATCTTCTTTTTGCTAGTTACTGCCTGGTGGGGTTTTGTTTTCTCGAGCTTTTGCCCTAGCCTCGATAATGCTATCCTTGCGACGCTCGCGGTCTTCTATAAGCTTTTCCCTACGTAACTGGTAGGCTTGCGCTTTTGCAGCTTTTACAGAGTCACGCGAAGATATTTTTGCAATACGATCAGCCTCACGATCGTTTACAATATCTTGTTTTGCCTGCTCTTGACTCTCTTTCGACTCTGCTTCAACCACTGACAGATATAAATCAGCTTCTGGGTCACTCGCTGGAAGGTTCCCTTTTGTTCTTTTTTCTTCGCGGTCTTTGGCTTTACCTGCTCTGCCTATGGCTTTTAAAACCTCATCACTTATATCATGCCGCTCTGCAGAGTAGAGCATAGAAACCTCGGAGGCGTCCATCACAAAGTCATATTTTTTCTGGTTAGAAATTTTTTGTATCTCATTAAAAACCTGATCTTGTACTGGCTGTATTAACTGTTGTTTTTGTAAAACAAAATCACCTTGTGCACCAAATCTTTTTTGCTGGTAAGCCAGTAAATCTTCTTGCTTGATTTTTATATCTTCTTCTTTCTCCTCAATAAGTTCTTTGGTTAACAAAACTTTTTCGTTTTGCAATGTTTTTTGCATTTGCTCTATCTCTGTCTTCATGGTCTGGATTTCTCCGTTCCATTTTTGCATTTTTGTTTCAAGTTCTTGCGCCGCTCGTTGATACTCAGGTACACTCTCGAGTATGTACTCCATGTCTATATAGCCTACTTTAATACCTCTTGTTGTGGTTTGCGCTTTCGCGAAAGCGAAACTCATACTAGCGATAATGCTCCATAAAAAGATGTTCGTTTTCATATATATAACACTTATAGAAATAATCGTGCCAACTTAGAACTGCTGTCCTATGATAAAGTGGGGTTGCCAGCCGCTAGGATCGTTACCTGCCTGGTTTACAGGGGTATCAAAACCATAGCCAAAGTCCACTCCCAGAAGCCCGAATGCTGGCATAAAGATACGTAATCCTACGCCAGCAGCTCGTTTAAGCTCAAATGGGTTGTAATTTCTAAACCCATCATAGGAGTTTCCTAGATCTGCAAAGCCCAGAACGTAAATAGACGCCGCTTGTTCTAAACTTATAGGGTAACGCAGCTCTAAAGTAAATTTATTATAAACAGTATCTCCGTCAGGATTACGGGTTACAGCGTTTGAATCGTCATAACCACGCAGTCTTACGATATCCCGCCCGTCCAGCGCAAACTGTTGCAAACCGTCACCACCTACAAAGAAACGCTCAAAAGGCACTAAACCACGACTCTGGTTATAAGCTCCTAAGAAACCAAACTCTGCCCTCGTTTGTAGAACGAGTTTATCGTACAGTGTAGTATACCAAGTGCCATCAAATTTAATTTTATAGTACTCTAAAAACCTAAAACGCTCTTGATCTATTTTGGCTAGGTCCGGCGATCCGTTAGTTTGAAACGCCGGGTTCGTCTCTAGGTTTTCGTAATCAACACCGTTCCATAGTGAGTAAGGCAAGGTAAACTTTCCAGTTAAAGAGAATGAAGAACCGTATGTGGGATAAATAGGGTTTACACCCACATTGTTTCTGCTTAAACCTATAGTGTATGCTAGGTTATTTGAAAACCCATCGGGGAAGTTAAATAATGCACTTTGAAAATTTTGAAGGTCAAAATGCTGGAATGAAACAGCTTGTGAGAATTGGAAATAGTCGTCTGGCCATTCTAGACGTTTAGCGATCCCCACACTACCGCCGGTAATTAAGAAACGCTGGTCACGGCGTACATCCCTAAAATCTAAAGGGTTTACCCTGTACTGTTCGCTATGTGAAAAAGATACGTTAAAACTTACTGGTTTTTTACCTCCTAGCCAGGGCTCCGAAAAATTTAAAGAGTAGGTCCTAAAGATGATACTTGCTTGTGCGCGCAAGGAAAGTGTTTGCCCGTCACCCATAGGTACGGGTTTATATTCCTTGCGATTAAATATGTTACGCAGCGAGAAGTTTGTAAAGGACAGTCCTAATGTTCCTACAAAACCGCCACCACCATAACCACCTTGCAGCTCTATCCGGCTAGCACCTGCTTCCTCTAATGCATACTCTACGTCTACGGTTCCTTCTTGCTCGCTAACATTCTTTAACTGTGGGTTTATTTTTTGGGCATCAAAAAAGCCTAACTGTCCTAATTCACGTATAGAATTGATAATTTTTTGTCTCGAGTAGCGTTCCCCAGGAGTCGTTCTGAGCATGCGGTAAATCACGTGGTCATTTGTACGGGTATTGCCCGTTATGGTAATATTATTGAAAAATGCTTCTTTGCCTTCTATAATGCGTATTTCAAAATCGATAGTGTCGTTATAAACACGGGTTTCTACAGCATCAATACGCGAAAAAAGATATCCGTTGTTTTGGTATAGGTTTGAAATATCGTCAGAGTCTGGATCTTCTGGGTTGCTTATACGGTCGTCAAATGCGACACCGTTGTAAACGTCGCCCTTTTCTACTTTAAGCATAAGCTTGAGCTGGTCGTTTGTATAAACAGAATTTCCCACAAAATCTATATTACCAAAATAGTACTTCTTGCCTTCTTCAACCTTAATTTTTAGCGCTATTCGTTTGTTATTCAATTTAAGTAGCGTGTCAGAGACGATACGGGCATCTCTAAAACCCCGCTCTTTAAATTTATCTACCACAGTTAAGAGATCTTCTTTATAGCCGTCTTCGATATATTTAGATCGCTTGAGAACACTGAATATGTTGCGCTGCTTCGTATTTTTCATTGCGCCACGTAGCTCTTTGTCTTTTAAAAGTTCGTTACCTTCAAAATCTATAGAAGAGATCTTAACTTTGCTTCCTTGATTCACGTCTATTTTAACATCTACAAAATTGCCTCCGGCGGTGTCTACTACTTTACGAGTTACAACCGTAGCGTTTGCATAGAAATAACCTTTTTCGCGGTATTTGTTCTCTATGTACGATCGGGTATTTGTTATAAAGTTTTCTGTAGCTTTTGTTTGTCTTTTGGCAAATTTGAGCTCCTCTTTAATGTCTTTAACTTTGTTCTTTTTCAGGCCATTAATGGTAATGTCGTTAACAGTAGGCACCTCTGTAATGTTTATTTCTATGTCCACAACGCTGCCTCTAATGTCTGCTACAAAAACACGTATATCGCTGAAGAGCTTTAACTCCCATAGCTTTTTAACAACAGCACTTATACGTTCTCCAGGAACGTAAATCTCTTCACCTACTTTAAGGCCGGTAAAAGCGATAACTGTATTTTCATTATAAGTTTGGCTTCCTGTAACACTAATGGTTCCTAGGGTATATAGTTTTGCTTCTTCGCCTATAGGCAGGTCTGGCTGCGTTTGCCCTAAAGCACTATAACTAGCTGAAATGCTTACGAAAAGCAATAAAACTTTTGCTAATTTGTTTATCATTATTCTATAGTTGTTCACTGGTTTTACCGAATCTACGTTCTCGGTCCTGATAATTTGTTAATGCTTCAATTAAGTGCTCACTTCTAAAATCTGGCCAGAGCACTTCGGTAAAATATAACTCGGCATAGGCGATTTGCCACAATAAGAAGTTACTTATGCGATACTCACCACTAGTTCGTATGAGCAAGTCCACATCTGGTAAAAAATGGGTGTACAAATGACCATGCACGACCTCGTCACTAATATCATCTACGGCTAGCGTGCCATTTTGTACCTGCATTGCTACTTTTTTAAACACGGTGAGCAACTCCTCTCTAGAGCCATAACTTAATGCGAGCGTTAAGTTCATGTGCGTGTTGTTTTCCGTTGCCTTGATAACCTCGTTAAGCTCTAGTTGTGCGGACTTGGGTAACAAATCTAGTGCACCTACTGCGCGCAGGGATATGTTGTTTTCTTGTAAGGTTTTAAGTTCTTTTCGAAGGCTAGAAACGAGTAGCTTCATGAGAGTTTCTACCTCGAGTTTAGGCCGTTTCCAGTTCTCTGTGCTGAATGCATAAAGCGTTAGGTTTTCCACGCCTAGCTTTGCGCATGTTTCTACAGTTTGTCGCACCGCTTTTGCGCCTTTTTCGTGACCACGCACACGCATGAGCCCTTGCTGTTTTGCCCAACGACCATTACCGTCCATAATCAGGGCGATGTGCTTAGGCAATCTTGTAAGGTCTAGGTTGTGCTGCTCCATTCTTAAAAATTACAATAACAGGGCTTGCGACCGAAAGTGTAGGTTAACGTTACCCCGCTAAACACATACCAGTCATTATTTGAAATATTACCAAACTGCAGGTTTGCAAAATCTTTTTTACTGCGCTCTGGGTTGCTGCCGTCTAGATTGTCCGTAAATGTATAGCGAGCCCCTACTTCTATACCTAAAACAAAATGGGAACTTATCGTAGTTTTGAAACCTAAAATAATGGGTATGGCTGCCTCAAAGGTGCTGCCGTATTCTTCCAATTCTCCGTTATTGCTTAAGGCAAATAAATCGTAGTGAAAACCGGTTAGTCCTGTATAAATATAAGGAGTAAACTGGGGCGTGCCGGAATATAAGTCCCATTCCCAAAATGTATATTCTATACCTACACTAGCTTCTAGTAGGTTGTAATTGTATTTTAAACCGCGCAAATCACGTGAAATATCATCACTATCGTTATCATCACCTATCATGCTGGCGTGTATAAAAGAAGCTCTGAATGCATGCCTATTACTGCGGTTCCATTTAACGATTGCGCCTATAGTTCCGTCTCTGGGGTCTACATATTGCGTTCTTCCTACGTCACCTATGACATTTGACCCACCTGCAAACAACCCAAATTCATAGGTTTGCGCTTTCGCAACAACAAAATTTAACATTAAACCAATAATTACCACTAACCGCATGAAATTCTTAAAACGTGCAAATATAACAATTCTCTTTACCCAGCATGTTCAAACCTTGGGTTATAACCTCCATAAAACACCTAATTACTCATTTTATTGTTTAGTTGCGTTTATCTTCTCCCCAAAGAAGCTTGTGACGTATTGTATCTATGAAATTCACATGATTTGGCTCTACCAGATTAATAGTAAAAGGCGCTTTTTTTAAAGTAAGTACCGTCTGGTCAGGATAACTGGCAATGCGATTATCGAGTGATGCAAGAAACGAGTCTTCTCTACCTTTTACTTTTATAGTTATAACCGTGCTATCTGGTATGACCAGTGGTCGCGCATTTAAGTTATGTGGTGCAATGGGCGTGATAATAAAAACGCCTGTTTGTGGTGCAATTACGGGGCCGCCGCAACTCAGGCTATACCCTGTAGAACCGGTAGGTGTCGATATAATAAGCCCGTCTGCCCAGTAAGAAGTGAGTAGTTTACCATCTAGCTGGGTCTCAATTTGAATCATGCTCGTGGTGTTCATGCGGCTTACAGTAACCTCATTTAATGCAAAGTTGTGTGGCGCAAGGTGGTTTTCTAGGTGGTTAGACGTACAGGTAATTAACGTGCGCTTACTCAACATAAACTCGTTTGCAAACAGCATGTCTATGGCAGCGGTGACCTCTTCTTTAAGCACGGTGGCTAGGAAACCTAGCCTGCCCGTATTAATTCCTATAACAGGTATATCTATTGCGCCTACGTAAGAAACTGCGCGTAAAATAGTGCCGTCGCCACCTATACTTACAAGAAAATCATAACTACCGTCTAGCAAGGAAAAGGTCGCTTGTGTTAAAGAGGGTATATGTGGCTGCAACAAAGTATAAAAATGTTGTTCTATAAAAACCTCGCAGGATTGTCCACTTAATGCTTCAAGAACCTCAACAACAGTTGCTATGGCATCTTCATGCAGGTACTGACCGTATATGGCTATTTTTTTCACAACTCTAGATATTTGCTTAAATAATCGCTACGCTCTTTAAGTGAATCCAGGTACGTGTCATCATTTGCGGTTGTTATCACCGTGTAACCGTAACGCCTAAAGGTTTGCAATATCTCATTTATACTGGACGATGTAACCTTTAAGGTTATTTGCGCTAAATGCTCTCTATAATCACTAATAAAACAACCGAACAGCTTTGCATCATTGGTCTCTACTATTTGGGAAATTTCACTAAAACTATAATCTTCCGTTCCTTTTTCAACAACAATAACAGCACCAGACTCAGCCAAAAACGGAGACTCGTTAAAAAAGCACATGACATCTTTTAGTTCATAATAACCCATGTACTTGTTTTTTTTGTTTAGCACGGGCATTAGGTTTGTATCGTGCCTCGTAAATGATTCCAGCACATCAAGCCAGTGATCATGTGCTCTTACAAAAAAGCCATCAAAAGCGTAGATAACCTCGTCTAAGGAAGTATTGCGATTAAAGCATCGGGCGTCATTTTCTGACAGGCAACCCAAGTAGACCTCATCACGCATCACCGGTAAGTGTGAAAACGTAAATTGAGAAAAGATGTCTTGTATGCGAGCCACGGGTTCATGCACCTCTATAGGCTCTACGTCACTTACGATAAATTCTTGTAAATTCATGACTACGCAATTTTTCTTGCAAATTAATCATTTCTTAACAACTTGTGTTTGCGTACAGGTTGTATTTTTGACACTTAGCAAATTTACTATGGCCATACTTAGCGTAAACATAAACAAAATAGCAACCTTGCGTAACGCACGCGGAGGAAATGTACCCAATTTAGTAAAAGTAGCGCTGGACATCGAGCGCTACGGAGCACAAGGAATAACCATTCATCCAAGACCAGACGAGCGTCACATACGATATCAAGATGCTCGGGACCTGAAAAAGGTAATCACCACGGAACTTAATATAGAGGGCAATCCTATAGACTCGTTTATAAAACTAGTAGAACAAGTGCGACCGGCTCAAGTAACACTCGTTCCAGACGCACCAGAGGCCCTTACATCTAACGCTGGCTGGGACACTATAAAACACAAAGCATTTCTCACAGAAGTAGTCGCACACTTTAAAAGCTTGGGTATGCGTACCAGTATTTTTGTAGACCCAGTTGCAGACATGATTATAGGTGCCGCAGCGACGGGGGTAGACCGCATAGAACTGTATACGGAAGCGTTTGCAGACTTGTACCCTACCGACCCAGCAAAAGCAATTGCACCATATACCGCAGCATCACATATCGCAACAGCGCACGGTTTAGGAATAAATGCAGGCCACGATTTATCGCTTGATAATGTGGGTTATTTTAAAGCCCATGTCCCAAACTTACTTGAAGTCTCCATAGGCCACGCACTTATTGTCGAAAGTTTGTACTTGGGACTGGAAAACATAGTAAACATGTACAAATCGAAACTAACCTAAACCCATGTTGCACTCGTTAATATTAGGAGCGGGCAAACCTTTTGTCATACTGCACGGTTTTCTGGGCATGGCAGACAACTGGAAAACGCTGGGTACGCAATGGAGTGAACGGTGCTACAACGTGCATATTTTAGACCAGCGCAACCACGGGCGCAGTTTACACAGCGCCGCTTTTTCGTACGCGCTAATGGCTCAGGACCTAAAAACCTATTGCGAAACCCATGCACTAGAAAACATCATATTGTTAGGGCATAGTATGGGAGGCAAGGTCGCGATGCAATTTGCAGCTATGTACCCAGAAATGCTGGACAAACTCATTATTGCCGACATTGCCCCTAAAAAATATGCTCCGCACCACAGCGATATTATAAACGCGCTGCAAGCAGTTCCTGTGAGCCAAATGACCAGTAGAAACGAGGTAGCAACCGTTCTAAGTGAGCGCATACCCGACCTAGGAACACGACTTTTTCTCATGAAAAGCCTGTTTAGAAAGGACAAAAACCAGTTTGCCTGGCGATTTAACCTCCAGGTACTGGCCCAAGCACAAGATATGATAGGTAGCCACCAGCCGTTTGACGGTGTCATCCAGATGCCCACGCTGTTTTTAAGGGGTGGTAAATCAGGCTACATACTCGATATTGACAGGGTTCTTATAGATGCCGCTTTCGCAAAAGCGAACATCAAAACAATACCGAATGCAGGACACTGGCTGCATGCAGAACAACCAGATTTATTCTCAACTGCTGTGCTAAAATTCTTACAATAATTAGCTTACTATGCTTGCATAAAATTACGAAAACGCTTGCGTAGTATTAAATAAATATTAAATTTGAACGGTTGAAAAAAAACTAAATTATAAACCCTTGATTATGAATAAAATAAAACTTTTAGGTTTGCTTTCCCTTATGTCGGCTATGGCATATGCAGGCGGATATCGAGTAAGTACCCAGAGTAACAAGCAGCTTGCTATGGGTCATACTGGTGTTGCAGTTGTAAACAGTGCAGACATCCTTTTCTTTAACCCAGCAGGTTTGGTGCATTTAGAAAATAAATTTAACTTGAGTGTTGGAGGTTTTGGCGTAGTATCTCAAGTACAGTATCAAAATACAGAATTCGGCACCTTTTCTGAAACGGACAGCCCAGCGGGAACTCCTATTTATCTGTATGCTTCTTACGCACTTTCTGATGATCTTGCTGTAGGTTTAGGAATTTACACCCCTTACGGGAGTAATGTAACCTGGCCCACAGACTGGCAAGGTTCCCATCTTGTAAACGAGATTGAGCTAAGTGCCATCTTTATACAACCTACTATTTCTTACCAGCTTTTTGATAGTGTTTCTATAGGTGGTGGGCCTATTCTTGCGATAGGTGGTGTTTCGTTCAACCGCAACGTAAACCGCACGCTCACAGATGAGCAAGGTGACCGCTCTAATATTGCTATCGAAGATTCTGGCGTTACTGGTATAGGATGGACTGCAGGACTTATGTTTACACCTACAGACCGTTTTACGTTTGGTGTTAATTACCGCTCCCTTATCAACATAGATAGTAAAGAGGGTGAGGCAACGTTTACAAACTTTCCAAATTCTAACTTATCTCCGTTTAGAGACGGAACCTCCGGTTTCACTGCTACTTTACCATTACCAGCTGAACTTACCATAGGAGCGTCTTACAAATGGGACAAATTGCTTCTTGCATTTGACTACAACAGGGCATTTTGGAGTGAGTACGAAAGTTTAGACCTCGTATTTGAAAACGGAGTACAATCTATAAACCCTAGAAACTACAAAGACGCTAACACCTACAGGTTTGGTGCGCAGTATGAAGCAACAGAAAAACTGACTATACGTGCAGGTTACTATTTTGACGAATCTCCTGTACAATCTGGCTTTTTTGCACCTGAAACTCCTCGTGGTGACTCAAACAATTACACTTTTGGACTTAGCTACCAGTTAAACCCTAAGTTTGCGTTAGACGCTTCCTTTCTTTACCTTAAATTTAACGAGGTTAACGAGTCATACAACGGTTACCTAGAAGGTGGTGTATCAGCACCGTTTGCAGGCGCTTACCAATCTAGAGCATTTGTAGCAGGTATAGGATTAACATATAGCATGTAAAAAAAAACACCATGAAAAAATTCAATTTAAAGTATATAGCCCTATTTATTGCAGCAACTGCAATAGTAGGATGTGATGAAGGTTTTGACGAAACAGTAACTGACGCAGGTTTTTACAGCTCAGGTACTGCAGACTTCTCAAAATACGTGACAGTAGGTAACTCTCTTACTGCGGGTTTTGCAGACGGTGCGCTTTATCTAGACGCGCAAAAACAATCGTTTCCAGCAATTATTGCAGGACAAATGGCTCTTGCTGGTGGTGGTACTTTTACACAACCGCTTGTAAATGATAATGCTGGTGGACTGCTTTTAAGTGGCGTACAAATAGCGCCTAACCGTTTTGTACTTTCTACGGTAACAACTGCAGGAACGCTGCGTAACTCACCTGGCCCAGCCGTTTATACCGGAGAGGCACCTACTACAGATGCTGCTATTAAAGTATCTGGACCTATTAATAACTTTGGCGTACCAGGTGCAAAAAGTTTTCACCTTAATGCGCCCGGATACGGACTTTTAAACCCTTATTTTGGACGTTTCTCAAGTGCAAGCAATGCAACCGTAATAGGCGATGCAGCCGCAGCGGGCGGTACGTTCTTTACCCTTTGGATAGGCAATAACGATATTTTAGCTTATGCAACCTCTGGTGGTGTAGGTGTAGACCGTCTAGGGAACACAAATCCTGCAACCTACGGCCAAAACGATATTACCGATCCCAACGTTTTTGCAGCTTCATATGCTGCACAAGTTCAGGCATTAACAGCTAACGGTGCCCAAGGTGCATTGGTTAATTTACCAGATGTAACCTCAATACCGTTCTTTACAACGGTTCCTTTTAACGCTATACCCATGGACGGCCCAACAGCTGCTTTTGTAAATAACAATTACGCACAATACAACGGTGCAATGGCTCTTTACCAGCAAGGTGGCGCTATTAGTGCTTCTGAGCGTGCAGCGAGAACCATTAGTTTTGCTGCTGGTCAGAATGCCATTGTAATACTAGACGAGGACCTAACTAATCTACCTAATCCAGGCGCACCAGGAACGTTTCTTCCTAAACTGCGCCAGGCAACTGCGCAGGATCTTATAACGTTTCCTACCGCAGGTATCTTAGGAACACTTGCAGACCCGAGCAACCCAGCATCTATCATAGGTGTTGCAGTTCCTTTAGGAGACGCTAACGTACTTACCTCTAACGAGCGTGCGCTTATTACCGCAGCCCAAGCAAGTTTTAATGCTACTATCGCTGCGCTTGCTAGTGCAAATAATCTTGCTTTTGTAGATGCTAGAGCTGCTCTTGGACTAGTAGCAAACGGCGGTGTCGCATATAATGGTGGTGTTCTTACGTCTGCTTATGCTTCTGGAGGTGGTTTCTCACTAGACGGCGTGCACCCTACGCCACGTGGTTATGCATTTACCGCAAACGTAATTATCGACGCAATAAACGCTAAATACGGTTCGACACTTCCTAAAGTAGACATAGGAACCTACCGCTCTATTATGATTAGTGACAGTGTAACTAATTAGACAACTAGAATAAACGTAGCGTTTTAAAATAGAAATCTGCTGGAGCGTTTGTCTCTAGCAGATTTTTTTTATTTTAGCAAAACCAAACTCATGAAATTCATAATCAAATTACTACTGACTGCTGTAATCGTAATCGTGCTGTCACAACTATTGCCAGGTATAACGACAGACAGTTATGGAACAGCCATTCTCGTTGCACTAGCACTTTCCCTGCTCAACTTCATTGTCAGACCTATTCTGGTAATTCTAACGCTACCCATCACTGTAGTTACACTCGGTTTATTTCTGCTGGTGATTAATGTGCTCATTATTTACATAGCAGACGCCATGATATCTGGTTTTGACGTAACATCGTTTTGGTGGACACTCGCGTTTTCATTATTGCTTGCGGTAGGCAGGTCCATCATTTCTAAAATAGTGAATCGCGACGATTCATAAGGAAATGCTAATTGCTTTGTTTGCATGTAAATAAAGAGTAATTTTGTCACCCAATTTGGACAATTCTAAAAGTTATAAATGAATATCAAGCGCACTGACTTAGACGCACTTAACGCGACACTTAACCTACACATAGAGAAAGCAGACTATATTGAAACCGTAGAAAAGCAATTAACAAATTATCGCAAAACGGCTGTTATACCCGGGTTCAGAAAAGGGCACGTTCCAGCAAGTCTAATTACTAAAAAATACCGTACGCCTCTTGTAATTGAAGAGATTAACAAAATAATACAGCAGCAGCTTAATGACTACATCGCTCGCGAGAAACTAAACCTTTTAGGCAACCCACTACCTCAAAAACAAGAGGATATTAACTGGGAAGGTGATGATTTTAATTTTGAATTTGAACTCGGTATTGCACCAGAATTTATCGTTGATCTTAAAGGAAAAAAACAAATCATTTCGTACACCATAAAGGCAGACGACAAAACCATAAACGACCAGATAGACCGTATCCGCTTACAGTACGGTAAAATCACGGGCAAAAAAGAAGTAGCTACTGGCGATCAAGTAACAGGTGTTTTTAAGAACGACGATGCTGGTATAAATGCAACCGCAACGTTTAACATAGACAAATTAGACGGTAAAAACAACCTGGAAACGTTTATAGGA
>Ga0222709_1000199_pt1 | contig 18051 bp, 15 predicted proteins | sample AntAcemetage1692_FD_179822 | JGI IMG/M metagenome (GOLD analysis project Ga0222709, IMG submission 179822) | Saline water microbial communities from Ace Lake, Antarctica - #1692 | ecosystem: Environmental > Aquatic > Non-marine Saline and Alkaline > Saline | place: Antarctica: Ace Lake...
ACTTGGTTGTCTTACGTTACGAGAATATTCGTTAATCGTATTGTAACTCTTCCCCGTTTGTTTGGCGAGCCAAGTCTGTGATATTCCTTTGTCTTTTAGAACTTCTTTAATTCGGTTCATTTGAAACCTAATTTTGTTTATTCGGGTCAAATATAGGTAAAATACACTATTATTCAGTGTAAATACTCATTATATTGTCGTGGGTGGCGGTGGGGAAGGGCAAGCTCTTTTATTTTTTTTGTGCGTTGGCTTTTAGCATTGGCAAAAAATAAATGTGCTTGACCGTGCGGTGGATTTTTTTTCAGCTTGCAGGTAACGGTAAATTGTATGAGTAGTGGCAGATTGCGTGATACTTTCCTGTCAAACCGCTACGCAGTTTGAGCGGGTTACAAACCTTGATATTACACACGCTCCCTGCCATTACTTATACAAAATGTTATGGGCATAGTTTTTTGTGTCACATTGAAGTAAATATCTGCTATTTCTCCATCATTAAAAGAATTACTTCTTCCGAAACACCTGCATTTGTAAGTTTAATTAATTCATCAGTAGATGTATTAAAGGTGCATGTTGAAGTTTTTATTTTTTGAATAATGAGGTTTGTCGGCAACTTTTTTTCCGTTAGTGAAATAATATCATCGTTTGTCAATGTATTTTCGATTTGAGATTGTTCAGCTTGTTGAGTTTGATTCTCGCTTTTTTCTATTTCAATAGCTGCTTTATCGTCAACCCTTTGCATCTCTTCCGCAAGTGCTTTTGCTCGATTACATTCACTTATTGATTCTGTAACTATATTTCCCGGTCGTATTTTCTGTGATTCTCGAAAAAATTCAATTGCTTGATCATAATCATTTTGAATAAAATACATCATACCAACATTATAATAGGCATGACCTAATATCTTATCCTTAATATCAGTAGAGTTTTTGCATAGTTCGAGATTCTTTTTTGAGAGTTCAAAGGCTTGGTCGATATCACCAGCTTTAAGGGCATTAAAAGCGTCTTTCAAACCGCCCTTTCTATCATCCATGAAGTATAAATCAGTACGTTCCGACCAAGGGAAAAACATCCTATGTACATCAGAAGTTAAATCTTTGAATGCAATTTCCTGTACATCAAATTCAGCAGGTGCTTCTGGTCTTCCATCGTATGATTTATTTTCTCTCGTTGGTGAATATTCGAGAACACGTGAAGCAAAGATTCTACCAGTTGTTAAGTCAGTGGTTTGAATTGATGCTTTTAAGTAAACAGTTGTCCTCGCTATATAAGCCCTCGCAATATAATTAGTTTTTGTTTTATAATTATATTTCTTTTCATCAACGTACAAATTGTCTTTTATTTCGGTTTGACATCTCAGTACTTTAACGGTAATCATAGCGGATGGTCCAATTATTTTACCGATTGAGGCTGCACTATTTTTATCAACATAGCCAGAAAAATTAAAATCGTGTTCAGCAAGAATCGCTTGTAGATTGTTCCTATCAATAACTTCAACTTCATTTGTAACGAATTCACTTATTAAAGCATCAATAATTTGGTCAGAACAATTACCAGATGCAGGATTAAAAATAACTTTGTTAATTAACAAACCCAACCCAGGAGGGTGTGTTAGTGGTACAGATATTTTGGGATTACTTAATGCATCGAAACCTTGAGCAGATGCATTAATAATAAAGACAGTACCAATCAATAATATGAGTAGTACCTTTTTCATGCCTTTGAATGAATGTCCATTAAATTTAGTAAAATCTTTCATAATAAATTGATTTAGTTTTCCTACTCGTTTGGCTTTTCAGAACCGCCCCGTTTTTAAAAATGGTTTCTGGTCTCCATTATATTTTCCATTTTGAAAGTAAAATATACAAAGAAATGGTAAACCTCATTTCGGTGGTTCACGTGTCTGTTGGTGTTGGTCCATAAACTTGCCCATAACGGTTAGTATATGAAGCGTAGCGAGGAACGAGCTATGATTTCATATACATTGTTACCAAACGTTCCTATTAGTCAAGTTAGTCAAGCTTATTATTTGTCAATATTAATAAAAAGTCACTGCCCCAACCTTTGGCCCAAGGACTAAACTCAATCGCCTTAGAAGTATCAAAATCACCTATATAGCTAAGCTCTCCGCTTCTAGGATTAAACCAAAACCCTTTAATCTTTTCGGGTTTTAATTGTGAAATATTGATTTTCAACGGCTTACCTGTTGGTGTATAGGCCACAAGAAAATCTTTATCCTTGCCAATAGCAGAAGTAATAAATGATTCATCTTCTGGGTTTTCATTCATTATTAAAGTCTGATCGTTAACCAGTGATTGCCAAGGTAATTTTTCAAAAATATTTTTCATAAAAGTCATTTGACTTGCGCCAGGCAAATTTAAAGCTGGTTTCCAACCAGTTCTTGCTTGTAAATTTGGATGTCTTTCTAAGCTGTACATCTGCCAAATATCATTACAACCATAAGTAAAGCCAGCAGCCCCTGCAGTTATGCTCCAGTAGGCGGCAACTCTAACATCATTATCATCCAGCCAAATCCATGGGTTTTTGGTATCAAGACGGTCAGGAATATTTTCATATCTGGGCTCTCCGTTAATTACAGGCTTATCAGGATTGTTCTTTTTACTATTCCATACATATTTATATTCTTTTGCTTTTCTATCGTGACCACTTTGAAACATATCAAAATCTATCCAACTGTCTTGAAAAAAATCAGAAGCTATTTGCCCTCCCATCGGATGATAGGATATTAAATGATTGGTATCTGTTTGTCTAATTCCTTCGGCCATGGAATTTATAATTTCGAAATGGCTTGGTTGTTCTGGAATTCTGTCACCACCCAAAACCCAAATTATATTATTATGGTTGTGATATCTTTTGGCTAGTAGACTACCAAATATTTTTGCATTCTCTTGGTTAAAAATTTCAGGACCAACACCCCATCTTTTATTAAATTTATCACCCCAAGTTGGCAAAAGACCAACGTAAAGTCCTAGCTCCTCCGATTTATTAATAACATAATCAACCAATTCAAAGTACTTATTATTCAACTTTGTTGGATCATTGTCAATCAATGGCTTGTTGCCATACGCATTCGGAGTATTCAGGCCATCGAGCTCTGCGAGAATAACAGTCTGTATTATTGTAAACCCCTTATTTGCTCTATCTGTCAGATAAATATCAATATCTTCTTTGGTCAATCGATGGATCAATTCCCATGCTGTCCCACCCAGCCAGAAAAAGGGTTCATTGTCTTCAGTTACTAAGTATCGATTGTTATTTGATATTTTAAGCAACGGTAATTCTTGACCTTGGCTTGGTATTGAAATCAGTATTGAAATAATAATCAATGCAATGGCTCTCATCTGTGTTGTCATTATGTTTGGTAACATTAGTATACACGCAACAGTAGCGTGTATATCGCATTAGTGCGTGAGTATTATTTATCAAAAATATCTAAATTTTTTAAGAAATCAAGTGGACTCTTCACGGTTTTATTGTTCACCGCCAAAACGTGCGTATAAATCTCGGTAGTCTTACTGCTTGAATGCCCTAACATGGTTTGAATAATCCGCAAATTTACTCCTTCTTGCAATAAATGTGTAGCAAATGAGTGGCGAAGCGTATGCACAGTTCCCCACGGGTTTGCCCCTGCCTTATCAACCGCTTTGCGAAGAATTTGCTGAATACTCTTTGCACTGTATTTGCCACCTTCTTGCCCTTCAAAGAGCCAATACGATGGCTTATGAGCCTTGTAGTAAGTTCTCAATACGGTTAATAATACTGGCGAGAGTACCGTTTTTCGGTCTCGTTTTCCTTTAGAATCTTTTATGAAAATGTACCCATCGTCGGAGTGCAAATCTGTTATCCGCAAATTTAGTGCTTCGCTAATCCGTAGTCCACCGCTGTAAATGGTCATTAGTATGGCTTTGTGCTTGATATTTTCTGTGCAAGCTATGATTTTGGAAACTTCCTCTTTGCTAAAAACGTTCGGAAGAGATTTTGATTTCTTGGGTCGTTGCAAATCATAATATTCCCGTGGTTTTCCCAAAACGTGTTCGTAATACGCTTTTATGGCGTTTATTACGGTATTTTGCTTGGTGTCCGAAATCTTATATTTGGTTTTTAATTGATAAACGTAGGCTTCAATTTCTTGCTTACTGATTTCTTCGTAGTCACGCCCGTCAAAAAAAGAAAGGAAGTAGCTGATTGCCCCCAAGTAGCTTTTTATGGTTGACCGACTAAATGATTTCAGCACGAATTTCTGCTCGCACATAAACATTATATCCTCAGCTTTTTTACTCAAAATCACCTTATCTTGCGATTTTGGAGCGTCGTTTTCAGTGTCACGAATCTCGTACTTATCCTTAAATTTACTGGCAACCAGTTTTTTATTGGCGGGAGTGTTGGGCATACTCCATAGCTTTTGATGGTAATGATAAAACGAGCCATCGAGCTGTTTAAGCAACGCTCGTTCCTCTTTCAGTACGTAGGGCACAAATATTTTGAATCGTTGGCTTTTGGGTAACGGTTTGTAAATAATTATTGATTCGGGCATACGGTTTTGCGTTAGCTAATAGCATATACAAGGTAGTCAATTTGGGATAGTGAAACTTAATTTTTTATTGATTAATTTTACGTTTATTCGTTCTTAACGGTTTAGAACGGATAAATTGAGTAATACGTATAAATTACTTATAGATAGTATTTTATGGAAATTAATTTGGTAGAAAATGAACAAAAAAACAGAAAATGTTTGGCTTGCCCAAACAAAGTAATCGGGCGGGTTGGTAAAGTATTTTGCAGCGTAAAGTGTAAAAACTATTACCACAAAAACTTGCGGTACAAGAGTGCCAAGGCGGCTATCAGAATCAACGAATATTTGAAACGAAATCATGGAATTCTGTTAGAAACTCTGGGTAAAAACCTGACGCAAAAGAAGGTTTACCGGAATATATTGGCAGATAAGCGTTTCCGGTTTAAATACCACACGCACACGCACCTAAATTCTCAAGGAAAAACGATGCACTACGTGTATGATTTAGGTTGGATGGAGTTTTCTGACGATGAAGTTTTAATCGTGCGGTCTTAGCGAGAGGTATTTTGAAGCATCGCCCAAAACCTTCTTTATTTAATAAAGCGAGTAGTTATAATACTTGCATACCGTTGGCTGTGTCCTTACAGCCGGTCAGCTAATTCATCGCTTCACAAACCCTTTCACAATCCGCTTTGAGATTCCGTTTTTACGAATTAATAAAAAATATTTTCCTGAATTTAGGTTACTGATATTAAGTGAGTTACTCTGAACAGAAGGCGTTTTTACGGATTGTCCGACGGCGTTAAAAAGTGAAATGTCTGCCTTTCCTAAATCAACCCCTTTCACTTGTAAAATATCACTCGTTGGATTAGGGAAAAGTACGATGTCATCGTCTTCGTTCGGCTCGTTTGCGGTGACAAATAAGAACTCTGAAACGTTTTTCAGGATTTTGTTTTTCGGATCAAATTCTACGTCGGTTACGGCGGCAGAAAGGTTTTGAATCGTGAAATTTTCCTCTGCTTTGCTGACCATTACGGTTACGGTTTTTTCAGAATTATCCGCTAGCGTAAGTTTAAGGTCAACGGGCATTTGAAACAACTCACTTCCTGATGTATTTCCTTGTTTTATGGTTACAGAAACGCTTTTTTCGGCTTCGCTTTGCCAGCCAAAATTATAGTTGGGATAACCCGTTCCGAATAACCATTCGTCGAAGAAATATTTTAAATCCTGATTACTTGTCTGCTCTACCACCGCCTGAAAATCACGGATGGAAGCTACGTTATGTTGGTATTGATTCAGGTAATTTTTGAGTGATTTGAAAAACGCTTCGTCGCCCAAAACTCCCCTTAACATATGTAAAACGGTGGCTCCTTTGGCGTAGGTGCGGCGGTAGTTGAAAATCTGATTAACACTGCTGGTATTCTGCACGAAGATGCTTCCCGTAGCCTCTTTTGCTAAGTCCATATTTTCGTTGACTTCTTGTTGGTACGCTATTTCTCCACCAACCGATTCGGTATAAAGTGCCTGACTAAAGGTGGCAAAGCCTTCGTTCACCCAAATGTCCGACCATGTTTTACAGGTTACATAATCTCCAAACCACTGGTGGGCAAGTTCGTGAGCGACTAATCCGGTATTGAATCCACCCATCGAGCTAACGGTTTGGTGTTCCATTCCTCCGCCAAAACCGCATTGGGCGTGTCCGTACTTTTCGTTGATAAATGGATACTCCCCAAAAGTTTTCGAGAAAAATTCCAGCATCGGAATTGTTTCATCGAGTTGATTTCGAACGCTTGTGGTCAGAGCTTCGGGGTAAATAAAGTGGCTGACGAGCATAGAATCAGTGGGCGAGTGGTTAAAGTAGTCGTCGTATTGCGTATAATTACTGCACGCCACTGAGATCAAATAGTGAGCAATCGGGTAGCGATTTTGCCATTGGTAAGTCCGCAAATTTCCGTTGTCAATGGTCTGCATCAACTTGCCGTTTGAAACGCTCACAAATTCTTTTGGCATGGTTATCCAAACATCAGAAGAATCCGCTTTATCATTTGGGTTATCTTTGCACGCCCACCAATCAGGTGCTCCGTAAGGTTCGCTCAAACTCCAGACCACGGGGAAGTTTTGCGGTCCGTGCGTTCCAAATTCAAAACTGCCAAAATTATTACTCGGCGGTCGTCCTTGATAGTAAATCGTTACCGATTTCTGTTGATTTACGCCGAGACTTGCCTCTATGGTGATGCGATTACTGGTATGGGTGAACGTTAACTTTTCTCCATTAGAGACGACAGAATCTACTCGGTGTGAATTGTTCAAATCAAGAAAAAAGGTATTTGCTGAATTTAACGCCGTAAATGCCACTGTGGAAGCTCCCTGAACGCTCTTAGAATTTACGTCAATAGTTACGTTAATTTTATAGTAATTCACGTCGATGGAAGCATCGCCGGGAAAAGCGACGCGGGCGTTTCGCGTCTGTCTATCAAATGCCGCTTGCTTATTTGACGCACACTGCTCAGCGGCGTTAAACGTTTGGGCGGAAAGCAAAGCGGGTAGAAATAATAGTATAAATAGCTTTTTCATGATATTAAAATGTGTGAATAAACGTAGATTTAAACGCAATTTACGCATCTTCGTGGCTCGGCAATTTAAAGGTTAACGAAAAAAAGATTTGAATATTCAGTAAAAGGTGTTCAAAGACAAAGGGTTAGCGACGAACCCAAGCTAAAGACCTAAAACGAACAACTCAATGAAGTATGATAACGATAATCGGAGCGGGGAATATGGCGTGGCATCTTGCCAAAAACTTTGAAGCCAATAGTCTGTCCGTGCATGCCGTTTATAGTCGGAAAATTACCGACGCAAAAACCGTAACGGATGAATTATACCACGCTGACTCAACCGATTCACTCGATTTTTCGGAAAGTAGATCAGAATTATTTGTCTTGGCGGTTTCTGACGATGCTTTAAATAAGGTAGCCCGAAAACTGATTTTACCGCAAGGTGTAACCATAGTACATACGTCGGGTTCGCAGTCGTTAGATTCATTAGAAGGGATTTTTGAAAACCGATCTGATATTGCCTGTGGCGTTTTTTATCCGTTGATGACATTCACAAAATACAAGGAAATTGATTTTTCAGTTGTACCAATTTGTGTGGAATCTTCAGACGAAACTACCTTGATTTTTCTGCGTGAAATAGCAGAAAGAATAAGCGGAGAAGTGAACGTAATTACGTCTGAGCAGCGGAAGGTATTGCACCTTGCCGCCGTTTTTGCCTGTAATTTTACCAACCATTTATTGGCAATCTCTCAGGAGATAACGGAGGCGAACAAGTTAGATTACAGTTTGTTGAAACCGCTTATTTCTGAAACGTTGGGTAAAGCCTTAGCCGCCGAGCACCCCGCCGATGTGCAGACTGGGCCGGCAGTCAGAAACGACTTAGAAACATTGAAAAGGCACGAGAAAATGCTCGAAGATGACACTGACTTACGAAATCTGTATCGTAAATTGAGTCGCAGTATTCAAACATTTTTTGCGTAGATTTAGCTTCTTAAATATAGTAATCAATCATGTATACCCACCGCCATTGCAGTTTTGGGTAATTCTTAACTGGTCACGAAAAGGACTTATCATCGGAACACTTTTCGCTCTTGGCGTCACGTTACTCTATGAAATAATTGAACGATTAGCTGGTAAGCCTAACGTTGCGACATAGCTCCTGTTACTTCAAACAAAAACGCTGGAAGCCGTTGAAGCAGATGAACCTGATTGATGAATGGAGGACGTTAGTTGATGCATTTCTGAAAATTCACCGCTGCCTAGGTTTGCGACTATTAGCAGGGATGACCCCCATCAGTGATTGGCAGACCCTGACGGTGGTTGAACAAAGGCAAAATTTTAATCTATAAAACTTTTTTAACCAAATGACTTTTAAGAATTTAGGAATACTACTTTTTGCGGGAACCGCTACGATTGCTTGTAGTTCTACCAATACTAAAACCGACGAAAGCGAACCGCAGGTCGTAACTATTGGCTTAGTGAACGAAACGTTTGTAAAGGCACTAAATTTTCCCGAAACCATTACATATTTGGGTCTCGAAAAACCCGTTGATACGAGCGTTGTCGCATTCACGGGAAATATCCCCAACGGCATGGTTGGCATAAATGGTGGTATTGTACGAGTGGGCTCGGAAGAGGGTTTTGACCACGAACGTCCGATGTTTTGGGCGAAAGTGAAACCATTTTTAATGGATAAATCTCCCGTAACGGTTGCCGAATTTAGGAAATTTGTGAACGCTACGGATTTCAAAACGCAAGCCGAAAACTTCGGTGATGGGGGAATGATCGGCAAGTCAACAAACAACACGTGGATTTTGAAACCTGGTGCAAACTGGGAGTACCCGATGGGGAAAGACTTCCCAAAAGCTGCTAATAATCATCCGGTCACGCAGGTATCTTGGAACGATGCTGCGGCTTACGCACACTGGGCAGATAAGCGACTACCCAACGAAATTGAATGGGAACATGCTGCCCGTAATGCCCAAAATTCACGCACTATTTATTCTTGGGGGAACGACATTAAAACCGAAAAAGGGTATAATGCCAACGTGTGGCAAGGTACTTTCCCGAACGTTTATATCAACGAAGATGGTTACCCGCAAACTTCGCCTGTGGGGGAATTTGGGAATACGCCGTTGGGGTTGACGGATATGAGTGGTAACGTATGGGAGTGGTGCTCAAACATTAAATTTAACTACGAAGCCTTGTTCCGAAATGTAACTTACCCAACCGATACCATTGCTGAAAAAGCCGAAAGAGGCGGGTCATTCCTTTGTGAGCCATCGTGGTGTCACGGTTATCGGGTAGCGGGGCGTTCGAACTCATCCGCTGAAACGAGTTTATTTCACGTTGGTTTTCGGTGCGTGAAAGACGTGGAGTAGAACTTTGGCAAAGTAATTGCGTACAGATATATTGAATGCGAAAACTAAAACCGTGCGGTTTTCCGTTAATAAACTAACTAACCATACTTAAGTGCATGAAAAAAGTAGCAATCGTCTGTATTTTACTTCTAAGTATCTCTTCGTTGAGTATTGCTCAGGGAATTGTATTTGAACGCAATAAATCGTGGAATGAAATAGTGCAAAAAGCTAAAGCTGAGAACAAGTTGATATTCATGGATGCCTATACCGTTTGGTGTGGTCCGTGTAAAGCATTGCAAGCTCGGGTTTTCCCGGACAAAGAATTGGGGGAGTACTTCAATAGTAATTTCGTGAACGCAAAAATTGATATGGAGCGGGGCGAAGGTCCAACGTTAGCTTCCAAGTTTCGGGTTCGGGCGTATCCAACGTTATTTTTTATTGACCCAAACACCCAAAAAATAGTTACGCAGGCACTTGGTTTTCGTCAGATAGAAGATTTGATGCAAATTGGTAAACAAGCGGCGGCGAAGAAGTCGATTTAAAATATTCAAGCATCAACATTATAAAAGCGAATTACCTAAGGTGATTCGCTTTTTTTGTTGAAAAATACAGCAGGTGCTTTTTTAAAGCAGAAGTTTGGCGGCAATCACGCCTGAATAGTTTAAATCATTACCTAACTATCAATACCTTCGATAAAGAGTACTCTCCCATATTTTCTGGCATTTGTTCCGCTTACTTACGCTTTAATTTCGCCATATAGAAACCGTCAAAACCGTTTTTGTGTGGTGTTAAGTGCTTCTCTTCAATAAGTTGAAAATCAGGATTGTCACTTAAAAACTTCTTCACTTGCTCTTCATTTTCCTGTGGAAAAATACTGCAAGTAGCGTAAACCAATGTGCCGTCTGGCTTGAGCATTTTTACATAATCTCGCAATATTTTAGCTTGCGTAGCCTGAATTTTTTCTACGAAGTCAGCCGTAATTTTCCACTTGGCATCGGGGTTTCGACGAAGTACGCCTAGGCCTGAACACGGCACATCCATTAATAAGTAATCGGCGGTGCCGGCGTAGTTTGCGGTTGTTTCACGCTCAATCGGAACAGTACTTATGTTTTTAACTCCGTTGCGTTTCGCTCGGTATTCGAGTTCCGAAAGCTTCTTAGCGTCAATATCCATCGAGCGGATTTTACCCGTATTTTCCATCAGAGCCGCTAAGTGCAAAGATTTACCTCCCGCACCCGCACAAGCGTCAATGACAAAACTCCCTTTTGTGGGGTTTACAAACTCAGCAATAAGTTGGCTTCCTGCATCCTGAATTTCAAAAAAACCTTTCCTGAAAACCTCGTTTGTCTTTAGGTTTTTACGGTCAATAAGTTGTAAAGCGTCATCAGTAGCGGCAATCTGCTCGGTGGCAATCTCTCGCTTCTCTAATGCTCTTTGCAAATCCGCTCGGTTTATTTTTAGCGTATTAGTGCGTAGATAAACGTCGGCGGGAGCGTTAAGTGCCTTTAACTCGTAGTCCCAGTCGTACCCGAAATACGCTTCGCCCATCTCGTCCATCCAATCTGGGATTGACTCCCGAATGGCACGGGTTTCTTCGGCTTTAATTGCCCGTTCTTTGATTATTTCAATATCGATTTCGGCAAATTCTTCCCACTTGGGTAACTCGTAATCGTTCAACACAAACCATGTACCGACAATCTTCCATAAGTCTTCTTTTTCGGGCTTCTCAACATCGGCGACAAACGCTACTTTTCGCCACCACCTCACTACTTCGTAAATAGTTTCAGCGATGAATGAGCGGTCGCGTTTTCCCCACTTTTTATTCGATTTTAAGAGTTCTCCGACGACCTGATCAGATTTACGGTTTTTGAAGAAGATTTCTTCGAGCCCCGAAATTACGGCATCGGTCAATATTTTATGGATTCTCTTAGGTGATTGATTCATAGTGTTTTACGTTTTGAATACGATGGTTTCATCATTTCAGCCCGAAATATCGTACTTTTGTTAGGACACAACCTATTATTCCCCGCATGATTTCTAAAAAAGCGAAATACGCCTTGAAAGCTCTAACGCAACTGACCCGTAAATTTGAGAGTCAAGAACGGATGTTGATTTCCGAAATAGCCGAGGCAGAAAATATTCCAAAGAAGTTTTTGGAAGCCATTTTATTGGAACTTCGTAAAAACGGATTATTGCACAGCCAGAAAGGAAAAGGTGGGGGGTATACACTGCGGGTTGACCCCGCCGAAATCCCCATTTCAAAAGTGCTTCGTATCGTGGATGGGCCCATTGCTCCGATGCTTTGCGTATCGCTAAATTTTTACGGTAAATGTGAAGATTGCGTTGACGAAGTGACGTGTTATATTCGCCCCATGATGGAGAAAATCCGAGACGCTAATCTCGCGATTTACGAACATACCACGCTGAAAGATATGGTGGCGAATGGCGTTCCCTCTTAGGTCTCAAACCTGATAGGAGAGGGGATTATACAAAATAAAACAGAAAATCAGGTATAGTGTAAAACGTTCTGCGTAAGATTGAAAGCTCGCGAAACGCCATTATTTTACTTTTCTCAATCACCCTCCCGCAAACCGTGTTCCGAAAATACCGACCGATAGTTCAACCCAAACTAACATTAAAATCACCAGAATGATTAGCGAAATAACGAGCCTGTATTTAAGGTTAGAAACGTTTCTTATGGTTAACTCAATCGCTAAACCAGTGCTTAGTAATAATGCTCCCATTATGGCAAAATTTGAGATTGTCCAATTTACTTCGTCAGAAAACTGCATTGCCACCAACGGAATACTGAGTAAAACAGCGGTGGCGAAAATGATGATATAGGTTTGTTTATTTTTCAAATATGTTGGGATTAGAATGGACAAATTTATCAAAATTAATAGCGTTGTTGAGTTCGTAGAAGTAATCTAGTTGCCACTTTGGAGTTCGTTCGGCTTATTTATTATTCGGGACGTCCCACTTTGGGTAAACCCGAAACGCTCGTTTTCCTTTTCTTTTACCCGTTGAAGTTATCCCTGTTTGAATCAATACTGCTTTTGGAAAACGAACTGCCTAAAGGTATTTTTTGCCCTAATATTTACGATGTAAAAATCAAACTCATCGTTTTCATTTCGCTTCCAAAACGTTACAAATTGACTCACCTTTTTGGGTGTGACTTTAGCGTCTTTATTGATGATATTCAAGTTATCTAACTTGCACCGTCAGGCTGCGTATTCCTGCCTTAAATTCCGAAATGATGAGTTTGTACTTATTGTAAACCTGCCTTTTGATTTGAAGGAAGAAGTAGTTCACTTCGGTTTTAGAAATCTTATTCTGTAGTTTTATATTCAAACCTAATCATTCCGTTGTTATGCATAAAATACTTTCTTTTTTATTAGTTACGTTGCTGTTAGTTTCTTGCAATGCAAATAAGACTGATTCAACAACTTCTGAAAACAAAATCCCTGTCTATGCTTGGACGGGCGGTCCGGGCGAAGCCACGGATGCGGAATTGAAAGCTAAATTTGAGAATTTCAAGGCGAAAGGTATCGACGGCCTTATGTATAATGGTGGTCATGACCCCGAAACATACAAACGTGTGGGTAAAATTGTGAAGGCTGCTGGGATGGAATTTCATACTTGGATACCAACCATGGTGCAACGTACTAACCCTAAGTTAAAACCCGAGTGGTACGCCATTAACAGGGCAGGAGAGTCCGCCTTTGATAAACCAGTTTACGTAGATCACTACCAATTTCTGTGTCCCAATAAAGAAGGAGTTTTTGATTTTTTAGCTGATTTATACGGAAAGGTCGCTGAAGTGGAAGAGGTGGATGCCATTCACCTCGATTTTATTCGTTTTCCTGATGTGATTTTAGCGAGAGGATTGTGGGAGAAATACGGCTTGGTGATGGATAAAGAATATCCGAAATACGATTACTGTTATTGTGACAAATGCGTCGCGGATTTTAAGGAAGAATCGGGTATTGATATTAAAGCCATGGAAGATCCAACTCAAGTACAAGAATGGAAACAATTCAGGTATGATTTGATTACTAATATGGTAAATAAATTAGCGGCTGTAGTACATGAAAAAGGTAAAAAAATAAATGCTGCGGTGTTTCCAGGACCAACGATAGCTAAGAAATTAGTCCGCCAAGAGTGGAATAAATGGAATTTAGACGCTGTTTACCCAATGAACTATAATGACTTTTATTTAGAAGATGCGACTTGGGTCGGTGAAATGGTTAAGGAAGAAGTTGCGGCCGTTAATGGTAATAAGCTGATTTATAGCGGCTTATTTATAACTCCTTTCCCTGGTAAAAAAGCGGAATACCCTGACCCCGAAAATCACGGTTTATCTCCCGACGAAATGGCTGAGGCAATCGAACAATCTATGGTAAATGGAGCTGCGGGTATTTGCTTATTTACTCCAGACCGCATGACAGATGCACATTGGAAAGTTTTCAAAGAAGCGATTTATAAGAGTTATTCAAAGTAGGGGATTGCGGTATTTTGTATCTGAAGTTTAATCGAGAATCTTTGGTTGAGATGACTTGAGGTACAGGAAACTTGCTATTGTTGGTATCCCCACCGCCGAGTTGTTTTGCTGCAAATTTGCTATTCAGGCACAAGTAGTTTCAGTATTTTTCGGTGGTCAGGAGGCTGCGAGTCGCCCGTGCGAAGTCGCAGACATTCGCACAGCACCTAAACCTACTCAATTTATTCTGACCTTCATACGGAATACAGTTGCTGCATTGTCTGGGAACGAGTTTGTAAATCAGTACTTCCTCATAGATTTTTTCTGAGGAATAATACTTCGTAAGTACCATACTTTTTATTCCACGGTAAAAGGTGATTAGTTCGGGATTTTCTGAATTTCTAATGCATTAGTGTTGCCGTAAGTTAGGCGGTAGGTGGTCTTCGTGAAAGCACGTAAGTGGTTTACGCTAAGACTTTAAGTTACTCATTTACAATAGGTTAAGTAGGTAGATAAATGGTTTCGATTATTCAAAAGTAAGTAATAAAAAATAAGCTTGAAGGGAGTCATAAGCTTGTAAAGTAACCCGAGCCCTCAGAATATTTCCTATTTTGAAAGATTCGGGTTAATTTTAAGGAAAATGTTAATTAATAGAAACATTACTCGTAAAACTAAAGGAGAAAGAGGAGTTGTTATTCGTGTAATCCGTTCTGAACCGAATGCAGATAAAAACGGAAATAATTGAAAAGAAAGCGAAACAACGTAAGAAAGAAGTATTTTTAGATTCACCTTTGGGTCGTTTGCAAGAGGTAGACCGAAAGGAAGTCTGCTTGGAAAAGGTTGGTATAAAGTTCGGAGGGAGATTTCGAGTGAAATCGAGGTGAAATCGGCGGAAGTAGAGTTATTACTTGTGTCAAAATAACAAAAGAAACTATCTGCCTGTTAGCTGTTTACGGTAAGTCTGGGATAATAGATGACGGTGACTTGATGGTAAGGCTCGAACAAATTCCTTAAAGTAAACCTGAATTAAAATATTACTCCTGATAACCTTGATAGCTATCGGAGAACTAATTACACAAATACATATTTCATCAACTATAAAAACAAACTTAGAAAACTATGGCAACGCATTATCACAGCCGCAAAAACGTCGATTTCTTACTTTATGATGTCCATAACGCTGAAGAACTGACAAAACTCCCGCACTTTGCCGACCACGACAAAGAAACTTTTGACATGACTATTGATACCGCAACTCACATTGCGGACACACTCATGCATCCGTATTTAACGGATATTGACCGCAACGAGCCGCAGCTTAAAGACGGCAAAGTGACCGTTCACCCAAAAATAAAGGAATTCCTGAAAGCCATGGGCGATTCGGGGCTCATTGGAGCAGATTTTAATTACGAACACGGCGGAGCCCAAATGCCCGCTACTGTTACCGGCATGTGCGGTTATATTCTAATGGCTGCTAATAACGGTATGATGTATACGGGCTTAACTGCCGGAGCTGCTCGCCTTATTGCCGCTTTTGCTTCGGAAGAAATGAAAGAGGCTTACGTGCCGAAAATGCTTTCGGGAGAATGGCAGGGTACCATGTGCTTGACCGAGCCTCAAGCTGGAAGTTCATTATCAGATATTGTGGCAACGGCTACGCCAAACGAAGACGGAACTTATAATTTAACAGGACAAAAAATATTTATTTCGGGTGGAGATTCCGACGCCGTTGATAACGTTATCCACCTCGTTATTGCTCGTATAAAAGGTGCTCCGCTCGGCACAAAAGGGATTTCGTTATTTGTTGTACCAAAAATTAAATTAGACGGCAGCGATAACAAAGTCGAGAATCTTGGCATCTATCACAAAATTGGTCAGAAAGGTGTCCCAGCAATGCACCACGGCTTTGAAGAGAGTACGGCGTACATTGTAGGTGAGCCGAACAGAGGTTTGAAGTATATGTTTCAGATGATGAATGAGGCTCGTATCGGAGTTGGTTTGGCGGGAGCAGGTATTTCTTCAGCGGCTTACTATGCTGCACTTGAATACGCAAAGGAACGTCCGCAAAGTAGAAGACTGAACCAGAAACATGCCCTCGATTCACCGCAAATTCCGATTATTCAGCATCCTGATGTGAAAAGAATGTTACTGTCGCAGAAAGCAGCGGTTGAAGGCGGCTTATCATTATTAACAGAAACTTCCATACTTTTTGATAAAGTTCATGCTACCGAAGATGCTGAAGAAAAAGAGAAGTACAGACTGCTGCTTGAATTACTCACGCCCGTTGCTAAAACGTACCCGTGTGAGTCTGGAATGCAGGTAACAAGTGATGGTGTTCAAATTTTCGGTGGTTATGGTTTTACGCAGGACTTTCCAGCGGAACAATTCTACCGAGACATTCGTATTACCCCGATTTACGAAGGAACAACAGGAATTCAGTCGCAGGATTTATTGGGTCGTAAAGTGCCAATGGCAGACGGTAAAGCGTTAATGTTGCTTTCGGAGGAAGTTACCGTTACAATTAAAGCGGCGATGGAATACGAAGAACTGAAGAAATACGCTGGAATGTTGATAACTGAAATGGAACGCTTGCAAAAAGTGACGATGCACTTATTGGGTATTGCTGCTAAGGGAGACGCAGAACGCTACCTTTCGGATGCAACGCTTTACATGGAGCTTTTTAGCATAAATATTGTGGCGTGGCAATGGTTGAAGCAAGCGGTTGTGGCGAAGCAGAAAATGCTCATCACATCGGGAGATTCAGATGATATGACATTCTACGAAAGTAAAGTACATACTATGAAGTATTATTTTCACTACGAAACTCCAAAAACGGTTGGTCTTATTACTCGTTTGATGGATGAAGAGGTACTGACTATTGCAATGGAAAAAGAACTGATCATGTGATTTTTTTGAATTGATTTTTAATACAGGGAAGCCCGTAAATTCTGAATTTACGGGCTTCTTTTTTACGTATATTGTACCGAAGGAGCGACTTTGCCGAACTCATATTCGCCCGGCTGTGTACGCCCACAAACATGATATTTTGCGTCGGGTTAATATTCTAGCAAGTTACGTCGAACGTGGAACTAGCACCAAAATCAATGCTGGTACTAGGGGTGGGGCTCTGGTTCTGACAAAACCAACGAAGTTTTACGCTTGGAAACGTCCTGAGCCGAAGTCGGTTTGGGAACCTGATTTGAGCGTTAGTTTGGAAACTTTACCCAGTTTCTTGAGCGTGGGTTTAGTGTATTTTCTCTTTGGTTTTTTGGTTGTTTCTTTCACAGCATTATCAATTATATTTTTACAAAGCGTCTGTTTATTTGCATATTCTGGTCATTCGTTAGCTGCAAAAAATATACGCCACTTGGTAAATTTTGAATAGTAATTTTGTTAACTGAGTGCTCACTTTGGTGAATTAGCCTTCCTGCTTGGTTATAGATACTGCATAACTTTATGCCTTCCTTCTCCCCATTTTTGATTCGTATGTAATCAACTGAAGGATTTGGGTAAATAACTATAGAAGAAGTCTCAGTCATATTTACCGTAATGATTCTCGAATGCTCGTAAGAACCATCGATATCTGTTTGCCGTAAGCGATAATAATTCGCTCCAAAACTTGGTAAAATATCTATAAATTGATAATTTTCTTTATCCAAAATGCTTTTGGCTAAGGCGTCAACTCGACCAATTGCTTCAAAAACTTTCGCATCCTTACTCCGTTCAACTAAGAAGTAGCTAAAATTTGACTCATTACTCGCTGTCCAATCCAAAATAACTTCTTGTCCTAAAGTCAAGGCTTTAAAGGAAGTGAGAGTGACGGGTAAAGGAGAATTAGAATTAAGGGGAGTTGGTGTCACGACACTAAAATCGAATGAATTATTATTGGTATCTGCACTTGGATTTGCATTTTTTCGGCGGATAGCCATAGCATTACTCGGGGAAGAAGCAGGTGAACTTTCAGACGCGTTAGCTGAGCCATAACCCACAAAATCTATAAATCCTGACTGACCAACTGGCGTGCTGTTGCCATCTAATGAAGTAGTAGTACTCATCAATGCAACTTTGCCATTTGATGTGTTTGCATTTATTGAAATTCCATCTACATCAGGAGTAGGTAGTGCAACA
>Ga0222709_1000203_pt1 | contig 17897 bp, 10 predicted proteins | sample AntAcemetage1692_FD_179822 | JGI IMG/M metagenome (GOLD analysis project Ga0222709, IMG submission 179822) | Saline water microbial communities from Ace Lake, Antarctica - #1692 | ecosystem: Environmental > Aquatic > Non-marine Saline and Alkaline > Saline | place: Antarctica: Ace Lake...
TGCTTTGTCAATTGCCATGGCTGAAATGTCCAGAACGGTAATATCTTGATAACCCAAGTCGAGTAAGTTGTCAACCAAAAAACTGTCGCCACCACCAATGTCAATGATTTTTGCAGTGGTCGGAATATTGAACTGCTTTAAGAAACTTAAAGAGGTCTCGGGGGTCGGCTGAAACCAACTTACGTCTTTCAGTTCTTTTGTCTGGTAGATGGTCTCCCAATGTTTTTTGCGGTCGAAATGTCCCATTTTTCTAGCTCGTTTATTGTTTACACTGTCGTCCTTTAAGGTAATGCATAACGGTTCTCAGTCATACGCTGGCAGGGATTTTAACCACTGAATTTCCTACGAAGAACTGAACTTTAATTTTACCACTTTCTTGTCCTACGAAGCACGAGACCCCTGCTTGCGTATAGGTGATGTTGGCAGCTGGTATTCTTGTTCACCGTATCTGTAAACCATTGTTATTATTGCGTTTTCGTGTCGTTGTCTATCAGGCTATGCGTTGCTTTTTTTATTTTTTTTGACTGGTTGGTCCCAAAAGCTATCGAGATTGGTCGTGTATTGGCTTGTGTAGTTTTTAATTGTGTTTGCAAAATGCGTCAGGGATTTATTGGTGGTTTTTTTCCTTGTTGTGTCCATAAGGCATCAAATATAAATTCCTTGTAACGCCTTTGAAAATCGCTGTCTGTCGAGAACTTTTTGAATATTTCTGTCTGCGTAAACAAATATTGTTGCATCAATTCCTCCACTTTTTTGTCGGAAGATATTTTTGCATTTTGTTTGTCAGGCGATGTATTTATGGCGTCCATAATTTTTTCATCAGCCTTCATATCCGCAGGAATTTGTTGCGTTAATATCTCATTTACTTTGTCTTTGTCTGTCCAGTCAATGTCGCCAAAGCGTTGATTAAAAGCGTTCAGAATATTTTCTAATGTATCTAACTCTGGGTCTGCTTTGCCACCTCCAACGCCAACAGGAATTGGTGTTACATAGCCTGGTTCTTCAACTAAACTTATTTTTTCTGTTCCTTGTTTTGATGGTCTATAGCTATCCATATCAATGGTTTCAATGATACCTTGGGCAAGGTCTTCGTTTTCGTCAATGATTAGTTTAGGTAATAAGTATTTCAAATACCACCAAAGTTGTTCCCAATACAAATTGTTAAAATCGAGTAATTTGGCTAAGTAACTGTACGTTCTTAAAAATGATTTCACCTTGATTTTAAAATCAATTTGCTTGTCAATCTTCAAATCATATTTGAAGATGTGTGCTGCTGAATCTATTATCGGGTCTAAAATTGTTCTGTCTGCATTGCTTGAATATTTTTCAAAGAAGTCTGTTACCACTGCTTCATTATAAATCTCAAATTTCTCTAAAGCATCCAGCAAGTCGTTTAGTTTGTTCGGGCTTGTTTCTTCACTTAGTATGGTTGAAGTAAAATAAGGGTCAAATGCTTCTTTTATTTCCTCGGCTGCGTTGTAAAAGTCTAATACAAAAGTGTCTTTCTTCCAAGGTTTGTAAGCTCTGTTTAAACGTGAAAGGGTTTGCACAGCTTGAACATCTCTCAGTTTCTTGTCCACATACATGGTATGCAAAAGTGGTTGGTCAAAACCAGTTTGGTATTTATTGGCTACAATTAAAAAACGATATTGCTTTTTCTTGAAGTTTTTGGGAATGTCGGTTTTGAAGCTTTCAAAATTATTCATTCCTATTTCGTCAAACTCAACGCTTTTGTATTCTTTCTTTCCTGAAAATGCTACAATAGCTTTCCACGGAGATTTAATTTCTTTCAGGTATTCGTCAAAGGCGTGTTTGTATTTGATGGCTGCAATAATACTTTTGGTAACAATCATTGCTTTTGCTTCGCCATTTATCAAGTGTTTTACATCACGGTGAAAATGGTCAATCATTATTTTGGCTTTCTCGGCAATGGCAAATTCGTGCCCTTCCACATAAGCCCGTAATTTCTTTTGTGCCTGTTTGGTATCGAACTCGGGATTTTCTTCTACTGATTTTATGAGTTTGTAAAATGAACTGTAAGTCGTGTAATTCTGCAACACATCCAAGATAAATTCTTCTTCAATGGCTTGCTTCATCGAATACAAATGGAAAGCATCAAAAGCCGTTTTCTCTTCTCGGTCTTTGATGTATTTTCTTGGAACACCAAATGTTTCTAGGGTTTTGTTTTTAGGTGTGGCAGTAAACGCAAAGTAAGAACCGTTTTTAATCATCTTGCGGCTTTCAACCAAGGCGTTGATTTTATCTTCCAACGTTGGTTCTTCCTCATCTTCTACTTCTTCGCCTTTGTCAGCAAGCACGGCATTCATTTTTGCCGATGTTTCACCGCTTTGGCTGCTGTGTGCTTCGTCTATGATAATGGCAAACTTCACACTGCCTAAGTCCTCCATTTCTTTCAGCAAATGTGGAAAGGTTTGGATGGTGCAAATAATTACTTTTTTCTTGTTGGCAATGGCTTCTCGAAGGTTAGTTGTCTTACTTGCTCCATCGCTTGTAATGGCTGCAACAATTCCAATGGTTGGGGAGAACTGCTTTATTTCATCGCTTAATTGTTTGTCTAGAATAGTTCTATCTGTAATGACAATTACCGAATCAAAAATATTGGTCGTGCCTGTTTTGTCAAATAAGCCGTGCAACTGATGCGAAAGCCAAGCTATGGATTTTGATTTGCCCGAACCTGCCGAATGTTGAATTAAATATTTTTGCCCGATGCCGTTTTCTTTTGCATGTGCCAATAGTTGTTTGACCGATGTAAGCTGATGATAACGGGGAAAAATCATTTTCTTTTTCTTCTTGCCCGTGTCCTCGTCTGTTTCTTCAATCACCTGTGCAAATTTGTCAATGATGTTTGCCAATGAGTCTTTACGCGATACTTCTTCCCACAAGTAATGTGTTTTTAGTCCTTTGTAATTAATTGGATTACCAGCACCAAAAGGCGGTATGGCTTTGCCATCGTTCAGCCCTTTATTGAATGGAATAAAAAATGATGCTTTGCCTTTGAGATCCGAACACATAAAAACCTGCTCGGTATCGGCTGCAAAATGCACCATACAGCGGGCAAATGACATGAGCTTATCTTTGGGACTTCTGTCGTTTTGGTATTGCCGAATACCATTTTGCACATACTGCCCGCTTAGCGGATTTTTTAGCTCACAAGTCATTACGGGAATGCCGTTTAGAAATACGGTCAAGTCCAAACGATTTTTGTTCGTGGGGTCACTGCTGTACACCAACTCTTGCGTTACCGAAAACAGATTCGCCGCGTATCGGGCAGCATCTTTGGCATTGTAATTTGATGATGGTTTGCGGTAAAATAAGGCTACTGTTTTATCAAAATGCTTTACCCCTTTGCGAAGCACTTCTATTACACCAAGTTCTTTAATCTTTTCATCTAAACGAACTAAGAAACTGCGTTCGCCTTTCTTCTGAATCATTTCAAAACTGTCTTTTTGCGTGGCTTCTATAAACGCAAATACTTGTTTGGTATTGATGCAAAACTCAGGGTCAAATTCTGTTGGGCTAGTTTCAATGTACTGATGTTCCGTTACCAAATAATTGGTAATGAATTTTTGAAGTCCTCTTTCTGATGTATCGGTAAATGTCATCTGAACTATGATTTTTTTGATTCTTGTGATTATGTTGATTTGAATTTCTTATTCGTAAGCCTTTTGAAATTCAAACTTGTTTCTCCAAAATTTATAAGCAACCCAATTTCAAGATTATAAGCTTCCAAATAATTTATTGCTTGTGCAAAGTGGACATCTTCTAACTTGGTGATAGCTTTTAATTCAACTGAAATAATACCTTCCACCAAAAAATCCACCCTTCTTGTGCCAATCTGCTCTTCTCTGTAAAGGATAGGCATTTCAAACTCTCTGCTAAATGTAATTCCAGCTAAGGTCATTTCAAGTGCCAAAGCCCTTTGATAAATGACTTCCTGAAAACCATTCCCCAGTGCTTTGTGAACAGTCATTGCACAACCAATTATTTTGGAAGTAAGCTCAGAATATTTGTATTGTTCATTAATCATATTCGCTTATTTTGATTGCCGTTTATTGTCTGAACTGTGATTATTTTGTTGTCAATTGTCTGAATTATGACTCTTATGATTTGTATGATTTTGTGCATTTTATTTTTTTTCATAGTAATCAAATAAATCATTCCAAATCACAGTTCAGACTTCGTTTGCCCGTTACCAAATTGGTTATCAAGGCTTCTCTGTATTCTTTGATGGATGATATTTCTTTTTGGGCTTTAGAAATGGCAAGGTTGATTTCATCATTAAAATCATTCACGAATTCAACAATTCTATCTTGTTCTTTTAAATAAGGAAATGGCAAATACAAATCTCTAAACCAACCTCTTTGTAATTCGGTTTGATTTGTTGAACCTTGACCCAAATATCCTTCTATGAAATCAAAGTTTATTGACAAAAAGTAGAATAGAAACTTAGAATTAAATCTCTTCTTTTTATCACGTATTATTGTCAAATGTCCATCAGCAATGTAATTACCATCTCTATCAAAGACAATAGATTTCCCTAAAACACCACCACCAGTAGAAGCTAATAAAACATCATCTTCAAATAGTCTTCCCTTGAAGTTTTCGATTTTAGCCTTTGATTGATATTTGTATTTTGTTTCGTCAATAAATCCAGAACTCATTGAAGCTTGACTAATTACAACAAGTTCACTTTCGTTTACATAGGTTGGCGAAGAACCTCTTTGAACGTGGCTTGCAAATGATTTTACTTTCTTTAATTCCCAATGTTTTGGAATTATCCCAATCCAAGGCAAACCACTTTCCTTTAAGTCAACGTCTTTATCAATACCCTTTGTAATTGCATCAAATATTTTTCTTTTCCTGCTCTCCTCCAACAACTCTAACAACATTTCCTTATTCCGAATAAACTTATCTATTTCGCTGTTCTTTTTGTCTAAATAGGCAACAATGCTGTTTTGAACTTCCAATGGGGGAACGGGGATTTTAAGTTTCTTAATAACATCTTGACTAATATTTGGTTGCCCACCTCCATAACTTAAATTGACGATATTTTTTCTATTAGCAATAAACCAATACAAAGTGAATTTATTAGTTAGAATTTTACTTTTAGATAAAGCACAACAAGCCTGATTGGTACAGCCTTCTAAATTCATTACTGCCGCTTTACCAATTGTTGCACCATACATTGCTACTAACAAAGTGCCTTTCGGATAAATTTTCAAAACTGAATGTTTTTTGAAGGCTAATTCAGTTATTTTATTTTTACATTCATTTATAACGCCATCGTTCAAATCACCTGTATTTATCCAATTGATAGTACCACTTTCGTAAAAACTGATATTTCCGCTTTGTGGCGTAGTTCCACTTCCAATTAGGTTAAATGCGTGTGCAATTTTCCACAGTTGCCAGCCATCGGGCAATTCAGTAGCGTAATCATACGCCACCGAATTGTATATTTTGTAAGGTTGTAAAGTTGCCATTAGTCGTTAACAATTTCGTTTAAGATGCCTTCGGTTTCTTTTTCCAGTTCAAATATTTCAGTCGTAATTTCTTCAATGCTACGCGGTGGCACATAGTTGTAGAAATAGCGGGTAAACGAAATCTCATAACCTTTCACAGTTTTGCTTTCATCTATCCAAGCATCAGGAATATGTTGCAATACTTCCCGTTCAAAGTATTGGTGTATGTCCTGGTCAAGTGGCACATTCTCGGTGTCACGCAAATCGCTGTCGTATTCGTAAGTAATGGTTCCGTCTTTTTCGGTTTTTTTAATTACCCTTTCGGCATCTTCGTTTTTCCAAGTGATGGCATCGGTAATAGCTTTCAACACTTTTGCATCAATATCCAACTTCAATTCTTTAATGGTTTTGTTGAGCAAAGGAACAAAGCTGTTGTAATCGTCAAATTGTTTATTGCCCAATTTGTCGGCAATCTTTTGTGCGGATTGCATCAATGCCAATTGGCTTTTCCAATGCACTACACTTAGCAATTTTGTTTTATCGGCAGGTTTTAGTTTTACCTCGTTCTTGATCAGGTAGGCTTCAATTTTGTCTTTGTATATATTTATGCCTGCCTGTCTGTCAACCAAATCTTTATATAAATCATCGCCAAATTGGGTGTGAGCCCATTCCATTTCTTCCCGTATGCTTTTATCAAAACGCAAGGCGGCAATGGCTTCGGGTGTAAACTGTGCCGAAAGGCGTAAAGGTCTTTCAACAGTTATTTTGTGGTAGCCAAAATATTCGTTGGGGTATATTTTAGAAATATCGCTTTCCACAAAGTCCATATACAATTGCGTAATGGCATCAATATGTACAGGCTTCATTTCGCAATTCTTTTGCCCTAAGTTCTTTCGCAATTTTTCATACAATTCCATTGCATTTATTAACTGCACCTTGCCTTTACGCTTCGGGTCTTTTTTGTTGCTTACAATCCAGATGTAAGTAGGAATGCCAGTATTGTAAAAAATATTTTTAGGCAAAGCGATGATGCATTCCAGCCAATCGTTTTCGATAATGTGTTTACGTATTTCACTTTCGCCACCACCGGCATCACCCGTAAACAAAGCCGAACCATTGTGAACGGTAGCAATACGGCTGCCCAATTCGGTATTGTGTTTCATCTTGCTCACCATATTCATCAGGAATAGCAATTGTCCATCAGAAATAGAAGGCAAGCCAATCTCAAAACGTTTATCTTTTATATTCTGACTTCCTTTCTTCCCTCTATTGCTTACAATGGAATCTTCATCAATTTTCCATGTTTTGCCATAAGGTGGATTGGAAAGCATAAAGTCGAAGAGCAACTGTGGAAATCCATCTTTGCTCAGCGTAGAACCATAAGCGATATTGTTGGCGTTTTCGCCTTTGATCAACATATCGCTGGTGCAGATAGCATAGGTTTCAGGATTTACTTCCTGCCCGTAGAGTATGAATTTAGCCTCACTGTTAAGTATTATTAATGCAAAATATTCGGCCTCGGTGAGCATTCCTCCACTTCCGCAAGCAGGGTCATAAATTAAATAAGTGCCTTTCCTTAATTTGAGTTTAACGGGCGTAAACAGTAAATAAATCATTAGGCGTATGATCTCACGGGGCGTAAAGTGCTCTCCTGCTTCTTCGTTGTTTTCTTCGTTGAATTTCCGGATCAATTCTTCAAAAACATAACCCATACCAAGGTTAGTCAGCGGAGACAAGGTTTCGCCTTTACTGTTTTTGGCTTCGATTGGGCTAAGATTTATTTCCTTGTTGCATAGTTTTTCGATAAGCAAATAAGTAACACCTGCTTCTTTCATTGTTTCCAACTGATTCCGAAGTTTAAACTTGCTGATGATTTCCTGCACATTAGGGCTGTATCCATCCAAATAAGCTTCCAAATTGGTGTCGATGTTGTCAGCATCATTCATCAAGGTTTCAAACGTAAACTTTGAAATATTCCAGAACGGATAGCCTGATTGATTTTCTAAGGCTTTCTTGTCATCAATATTCTGTTCGATAAGAAAAGCATTTGCTTCCAATACTTTGTCCTTTGTAGGCACAAGCAAAGCATCCAAACGCCTTAAAACAGTGAAAGGAAGGATGATATCCCGATACTTTCCTCTTACAAAAACATCTCTTAATACATCATCTGCAATGCTCCAAATGAAACTAACTAGTTGATTGTGGACTTTTTGATTCATTGAATTGTCTTAAAATTTAAGTTTTTATTGTCTGCTAATATCGTGAATAAAGTTAGTGCGATGGCTAAAAAACGACTTCCCGGAAAAAATAAGGCCCGGTACTTTAGTTTTGCCTGTGTGTTGACTTGCGTTTGGAGCGCATAAGCGGTGTTTTGTAGAGTTGGCTGGGCCGGGTCTTACCTAGTGTACAGCATACTTGTAATAATCAAAAAACTGTCTCGATAAGGGATTTGAAAGCTTATTCTTTTTCTTTAAAACTTTGGTAAAACCCAACAATGAAATCGTAAAGCCATTTTACACATGAGAAAACAAACCATAATAAAAATGAAGATAAGTGCCACAACAACTTGAAAAAGTTGATTGATAAAACAACCGCTAAATAGATTAATTGTAAGTTGGCTGCATTTTTACCTCTTACTTGCACACCACCTAACTTGAAGCTTGAATAATTTGGTTTGAATAAGTTGAAGGAGCCTCTAGTATTTTTTATTGAGGTACTAACACCACCTTTGGAAATATTGAAGTTAAAGGGACCGCTGTTATAACGACCGATAAATTGAAAGTTGCCTCGCTGAAAACCCATCCGTGCGCCTCTAAATAACCTTTTATGTAGCCTAACTCCATGATTGGTATTTAAGGTAGCACTAAAGCCGTCACCTTTGATTGTTTTGGTTGCAGCTATCCCTCCAGTTCTTGATATGCGGACATTTTTACCCCGATATTCTATCCTTTTTTTAGGTGTTTCTCCACCATTATTTGATTCATTACTTGACATCTATTAGTCTTAAAAAAGGTCTTGTGCTTAATTTATTTATCTTGTTTTTGCTGATTGAGGTTGTTTATTTAATGACTTTTAGGATTAATTTTGTGCTATAGTTTTGATTTGGTGAGTCGTTTGGCTTTTTGGTGTCATCCCGTTTTTATGTGTTGCTGGTCTACACTCTTATTTTTGTCAGTCGTCCATGAATGTCAAGAACTATCAAAGCAGAACTTTGGAGGCTCTCCTATCTGTCCGCTGTGTCGTTTTTAAACTTGCTCATAATGGTTTGCAGATACCAGAAGATGGCGGGATTTTTACTACAAAACTTCATTCAGAACACTGAACTTTCAGCTTGCACAAATGTGTCTGCGAAGCACGAAACCCCGGCTTTAGGGTAGGTGCTGTTAGTGGCTGCCCTTCTGTCCACCAATTGTTTGTTTTCGTCTTGTGATGATTGCATTAATATCTGCATGATGCTTAGATGTTAATTACATTCCATTCTGGACTGTTATGAAAATATAACCTATGATTCTCAGTATATCTGTCCTTGTGAACCGCTAAACATATAAAATGTGTTGCCCTTGTCATTGCAACATAACCAAGCGGTAACCTCTTTCGAAAAGCATCATTCCCTCTTTGCCTTATTCGTTGTTTATCTGTGCTAATAATAAATTCTAAAATCTTACTTCCAATGTCGTAAACTCGGTTGTAGGTTTCAAGGTAAAGAGTTGCTGAATGTGTTTCGCCTTTTACTCCATGAATTGTGTCAAAATGAATTTGCACTTCCTGTCCATTCGTAGCAAAATGGTAAATTCTGTTTTCCACCTTTTCACTTGCTGCTTCAACTTCGGGATTTGTGAAAAATTGTTTTAAGTCGTCATTTGCTTGTCCGCCTAAAGTTGTAAGCAAATCTGAAAAATAAGATTCAATTTCTGCCTTCAATATTTCAGTTTTGGAAATTGATGAAATCCATTTTGCAATGTTATTATTCATTTCGTTTGAGATACTTAAATCATTCAACGAATTGAGGTAATGACACAAGGTAAATGGCGTAAAGTAAAATCCTGTATTGGGGTTTTTGACTTTGCAAAGTCGCAAGCATTTGCTAAAAATACTTAGCAATGTCTTTCTAACCTCTTTTACATTTTTGCTCTGTAAAGATAATTGCTTTGCATTTTCAAGAAACGAAGTTATGTTTGAGAAATCTTTTTTGTTATAACCACGATTAAACTCATTCCAATAAGAATTAATATTTAAACGAGAATCGCTCAATCTTGCTCCTACTGCTTTGCATGGTTTACCTTTATGAAGATTATTCTGAATTAGCAGTTCTCCAAATTTGTCTTTTACATTCAGAATTGAGTTGTCGTCAAACAAAATTATAGTTGGGTTTAAAGGTGTCTGGTTTGTCCAACCAGTCATTACTTGAGGGGCAACGCAAATATCTTTAACTATTTGAACGATGTTCTCTGCGATTCTATTTGTTTCAGTTAATTGTAAATTCAAATTTATTTTTGGTTGCCATTCATTTTGTTTATCCGAAGAAGAAAAATTGAAAATTGATTGGTTGATGTCACCAATTTTTTGAACTACAGCAGAAATGCCTTCACACAAATAGCTAATCAGTTCCGACTGATGAGTTTCCATGTCCTGCATTTCATCAATAAAAATTAAAGGAAACCTTTTGCAAAATAGTTCTTTCAACTGTGGATTTTCTCTAAGATATTTGAAGGCTATTGAATATGCTTCCTCATATTTAATATAACCATCCTTGTAGAGTTTGTCTTTAGCATTCTTAATTTTTTGATAATGAACGGCCATTTTTTCGGGATTAATTCCAGCAATAGAAAATGGTTTGTCATCATTGACGGTTTTAGATATTTCAAAATCTATTTTATTATATGATAGATAACCAATTTCATCAGTACCCTTTGAACTTAAAAATATAGCGGTACCAAAAAGTGACCTAAATTTATTTATTTCTTTACAATAAGAATCAGTATCAACAATTTTCGGAGATTCTTTAAACTCATTTTTATAGGCAGGAATTGCAAAGTATTTATCAACTACAGATTGAATAGTTCCCAAGTGATTTGGATAGGAAAAATAAAAAGATGAGTATGAGCCAAGTTTACTTTTAATTTCTTCAACAGCAACATTTGTGTGTGTAATCACACATATACCTTGTTTAAATGAATTCGGAATTTTATTAGCTAAAATAATAAGTTTGGCAGCAAGTGTTGTTGTTTTACCACTTCCCGGGCAACTTTGAATGTCGGTGCTATCCCAAAATCGGATAATTTTTTTTTGCCCTTCGTTAAATTTAAAATCAGGGCGATTTTCAGTTATTGAAAAATGATTTTCAACGAAAGCAATATCTTCATCGGTGATATTTAATGTTTTAAAATCAAACATTGGTTGCATACTTTATTGCATCAACTAAATATTTGAGGTGTGGGTCTTTCAAAATTTCTGCTACATCAATTTTAGAGTTAGTTAGAATTTGTGAAAAGATTTGAGCAACTACCACCTTTGATGCTTGCTTCCGTTCTAATGGTGCATAAATTATAACTGCAATTTCAATATCACTTTTAGACTCTTTTGCCCACATTTCTACATCCTTCTCAAGTTGCTCGGTAATCTTTTTGACAATTTCTTCGCTTATTTCCTCTTGAAGGTCATTAGTAGCCAATGCATAGAGAATTGATTTATGAATTATATTGCGAAGGCAACTTCTTGCAATCTCATATTCAAGCGTCCATGTATTTGGGAGGAATACCTGAACATCACCTCCTTCATACTTTGCTTTTTTATTAGAAACCTTTTGCTCAATCTGTTCCTTAGTAAAATTTTCCTCAGTTCTTTTTTCGGTTACTAAATACCTTGTTTCTTTTTCTTTCGTTTTGCGGTTTAGTACCTCGAACGAGAAATCAGATGCCTCTTTTGGCGGTATATCTCTATCGGTTATGCAGGAAACTTTAATTCCAATTCCTTCCCCTCCCTTTCTTTGAAATATTTTTGCATATCTTAAAAGTGCAGTGCTTCCTACATTTACAACTGAAACCCCATATTTGTGTAATGGATATTCGATGTATTCAGCAAGTGTTGGAATAATTAAATTCTCCGCATCGCCTTCAACTATAATTACACCATTTGCAAAAAACAAATTTGCCTTTGTATTATCCAAAAAACGTCTGAGAAATTCATAATCTCCATTTGATAATTCGGTTTCGCCCTTTCTTAAAGAGTAGGCTTTACTGTCTTTACAAAGAATTAAATTATTGAGGTCAACTTTTGATGCTAATGAATTACTATGAGAAGAAATGATACTTTGAAACCCTAAAGAATTTGATTGCTTGTTAAGAAAATCAATAAGATTTAATTGAGATTGAGGATGCAGATGGGCTTCTATTTCTTCAATCAATGAAAGTTTCAGCCCTACATAGCCGCTATCCTTTTTCAGTAGCAGCATTTCAGCAGCAATGAATAACAAATTGTTTGAACCCAAACCTAAGTTTGATTCGTTTGTCTTTGAAAAACCCTGCAATTCAAGTTTTTCAAGTATTCTGCCTAAATCATTTTGAGCAATTCCAAACTTTGATGAAAGCGGATTATTTGATAATGAGAACTCTTTAAGATAGTTTAAATTAATTGTGTCAGATACTTGCTTTCCTTCTTTGTTTTCAAAGTAATCAGTTACTTCAAGATTTGCTTTATCCATTGTTTCTTCCAATGGATGTCTTGTGCTGTCTTGCTTTTGAAAAATTTCGTAAGCAGCGAGAATCTGAGAAAGTCGTGAACCTTTTCTCGGTGCTAATTCAAACTCTGCATCTCTTAATGGTTTTAAGTAAGTTACCTTTAATTTGTTTTTGGCTTCACCGCTTATCATTCCACTTTCTTCGTCCTCACCAGCTTTCACATCATAATATACCTCTGAAAGAGAATTACTTTTTTCCTTTCGTCTTCCAGTCAAAGTAAGTTTTAAATAATATTTTTCATCGCTTATGGACAACCATTCTAGGAATGCAGCTGCTTCATCAGGGTTAAGGTCATAAAAAGTGCAAACTATTTTGAGTTCGGTTGCTCTTGTTGTTCCGTCTATGTAGAAATCGTCTTTTGTAAGTTTTATCCAATCGTTGCTGTGAGTGCCAGTAACAAATTTGATAGCATCAATTATTGAAGATTTACCAGAATCATTTTCTCCAACAAGAAGGTTTAAGCCACTTTGAAATAGCAAGTCAACTGATTCGAATTGTCTAAAGTTTTCAATTTGGATTTTCCCTAAATACATAATTATTGATGTTTAATGATGCCTGTTTATTCCTTGCTTTGTCGTCTTTTAGGCTTGCTTATAACCGTTTGCAGCTACCCGAAGGGCGGGACTTTTACCACAAAACTTGATTTAAAAAACCAAACTATCTTTACCCACTAAACTATCTTTGGAACACGAAACCCACCTTTTGTGTAGGTGCTGTTAACTGCTGCCATTTAACCAATTCGTCATAATTACTCCTAAAATTGCGGATATTCCAATTAGAATTAAACTATAAAGCCAATGATCTTTTGCAAGTTCAAATAGTCCTTGTGGATTAATTCCATAGATGTCATGAAGTTTCGATTTTGTTTTCAAATTTTCTTCCGCTGTCATTTTTAATATGTTTTCCATAACGTCAACTTTCGCTAAAGTTGATTGATGTAGTTTAACATATTCTTTGTCGTCAAATGCTTTTGCTTCTTCATCTCCGTTCAGCCAATGTTTAGATGAAATTTTATTCATTTCTAATATTGATGGAAGTCTTGGATGACTTGAATAACCCTTTCCATATTTGTCGATTAAAAGTCTTGCAAGGTCAAACTTGTTCTCGTCTTTAATGTCATAAGTTTTAGTTAATAAAATTGTAGCACGATATTTAAGGGCTTCAAAACCATAATTAATGTCACGCATATTCCAATGTATCCATTTATAATCTTTATGCTCTCCCACAAATTTGTAAAAGTCTTTGAGCATTTCTTTTTCTAATTGGTCATAACCTCCATTGATTTGGACGATTGGTATTTGCTTTAATTCAGCGACTTTGTGGATAGAAAAAGATTTTGTTTGTGCGGTACTTAAATATCTTACTGCGATAGAGGTTATTCTTGGTGTTTTTCCGTCTTTTATATCGTAAAAGCTTTCGCACGAATAATGAATAAGTAAACAATGAGAGTCATTGTCATAAAAGCCATTGATTATATTTTTCGCTTTTCTATGCGTTTTAATTCGTCTTAAAGTTTTACTCATTTGTTATGTGTGGGTCGTTTTTATGGTTGCCGCTAACATGTTGACATACGCAACCAGTTGCGTATATTTTTAACATATTATTTTTGCTAAAAATTGTTCTTAAATACTCTAAATCGCAGTAAAACACCCGTTAAATCGCCAAATTAAAATCTTCACTCCAGTAAGTCATTCCCTTTTTTGTAATGGCGTATATTTTTACTAATAAAAATATACGCCATTCCCTTACTTAAGCAAAATTCCTAATTGATTAGTTATTACCCCAATGACTAAAAACACAAGTTATCGCTTCTAGCTTCTTAGATTTGAAACTAAGAGATAAATCAATAATCCACTGATTGTCTCTTTGAATCTCATGGATGTCTTAAACTAATGCAATTTTATGAAAATACGATTTTTTTTCTGAGCCATACGCTATTAATTCTGCGGAATAGCTGGCCTTTAGGGATGATGTACCCCAATAACTCGCCAAATCGAAGTACATAACCGGCAACTAAGTTAGAATCCGTCACTTCGGACAGCATACAGATGACCTTAGCCCCGCCAGGCAGTCAAATCAACACGATGACTGGGTGTGGTCCCTAACAATTATGAGGAGTAACTATACACTAATACCCTTGTCAAGATAGTATTGAAAATCAGGCTCCGATCATCAGTAATTCACCTCAATTAAGCCTTTCAATCCTAAAAAAATCTTAGCATTAAAGTAAGAAGATCTTTGGGCTTCTCAATAATGCTGGCCCTTAAGGATTTTAAGAAGTATAGCTCATTCGACTTTCGATTATTTCCAGTCGATACAATTCTATCGCATGATAGTTATATGTTCAAAACTGCATATCGCCTAGTCACATATTGAACTTGGCAGGACATTCAAAAATCCTCTTTAGCCAGTCCTTTCTGCTTTTCTGAGCCAGTCCAAGAATCATTGTCAGCAATTTCTCAGCAGTGAGTTTCTTGAAGTCTTTGACCTAATCCGATAATTCACCATCCTTTTGCTGGACAGCCAGGTGAATATATTCCGATAATCCTTTTTGATAAAAATACCTGCCCAACCTAACCCTTGAAAGGTTAAAAAATAATGCATTGCTTAGTCTTTGATCTGTTGAGCTATATTCATGCAATAAAAAAACTACTGAAATGCTGAATCCACTAGTCAAAGGAATAGTACGGTATAAAGATCTCCCCCCTAGTCAAACCCACTAGTTGAGTAAGCCCAGCGAGGGAGATCTGAGACTTCTTAGAAAAGACCTGAAATATTTCCATCCAAATCGATGTCGATGTATTCAGATGAGGGAGTTCCAGGCAAGCCTGGCATCCGTAGAATATCACCTGCAATCGGAATGATAAACCCAGCTCCGGCGGCGATTTCCAACTCCCGAATCTTGATATCAAAATTCTCCGGTCGTCCGATTTTCTTCTCGTCATCGCTCAGACTTTTCTGAGTTTTGGCAATACAGATCGGTAGATTTCCATAACCCAATTCCTCAAATCGCTTGAGTTGGGCTTTGGCAGGATTTGTTAAGATGACATTTGTCGCTCCGTAAATAGTTCGGCAAACCTTCTCAATTTTGGTGAGAATCGGATCCGTCAATGCATAGGTTGGATTAAACTTCGCCTCCGTATTTTCGGCTGCTTCCGCCACCAAATGAGCGAGCTCAATACAGCCTTCACCTCCTTTGGCCCAGCCATAGCTCAATGCGGCAGGTACACCGAGCTGCTTACAGTGATTTAGCAGATGTTCCAGCTCAGCTTCGGTGTCGCTGGTGAATACATTGATTGAAATGACCACTGGCAACCCAAAACTCTTCAGACTTTCGATGTGTCTTTCCAGATTAGCAAAGCCTTTTTCCAAAGCTGCCACATCTTCCTGAGTTAACTCCGACAAAGGCTTTGCACCATGGTATTTGAGTGCGCGGATCGTAGCCACCAATACCACTACTTTCGGAGCGATACCAGCTTCCCGGCACTTGATATTAAAGAATTTCTCAGCACCGAGATCAGAGCCAAATCCGGCTTCGGTAATTACAAAATCACTCAAACTCATCCCGGTTTTGGTTGCAATGACTGAGTTGGTACCCTGCGCGATATTTGCAAAAGGTCCACCGTGAATGATGACCGGGTTATTCTCCAGCGTTTGGACAAGATTGGGCTTGATGGCCTCTTTCATTAAGGCTGCCATCGCTCCCTCCGCAAGTAAATCGTGTGCAAAAACCGGCGTACCGTCGAATTTATCCCCGAGGTATATCCGACCAAATCTTGCTTTCAGATCCTCCAGATTCTTACTCAAACAGACGATTGCCATCACCTCGCTTGCTGCGGTGATATTGAAACCTGTTTCTCTGAGCATTCCTCCAGAACTTCCTCCAAAACCCGTAACTATATTCCGAAGAGCTCGGTCATTCATATCCATCGCACGCTTCCAGAGCACTTTCCTAGGATCGATATTCAGACTTCTTTTTTTGCTTTGTATGTTATTGTCAATAAGTGCCGAAAGCAGGTTATTTGCTTTTTCGATTGCATGGAAATCTCCGGTAAAATGAAGATTGATCTCTTCCATTGGGATCACCTGACTCCAGCCTCCGCCTGTAGCACCACCCTTCATGCCAAAGACCGGACCCAGACTTGGTTCTCTCAAAACTGCGGTTGTCATTTTCCCAATTTTGTTCATCGCATCTGCCAATCCGATAGTTGTGGTTGTTTTTCCTTCCCCTGCCGGTGTTGGGGTTATGGCTGTGACCAAGACCAGACTACTTTGGGCAACCTTGGTCTCGTCGATCAAATGATCGGGTAGTTTTGCTTTGTATTTACCATAATACTCGAGGTCATCTTCGGCAATATGGAGTTTAGAACCTATTTCTCTAATGTGAAGTGGTGTTACTAAATTGGTAATTTGAAGATCATTCATGGGGCAAAGATGGGGAATTCGGGGTGATTATTTGAAGTATGAAAACACTAAACATGCGGCAATTAGCAAGGGTTTTGTTTTGAACAAAGGAATGTGAAAATTAACAACAGCAGACCAGATGCGGATGAAAAAAAACTCGCACCCGCTAGATGCGAGCAGCAATTAAAAACTTAGATCTTTTCACCCCTCAAATTTCCAACTTCCTACCTCCCACCTCCTACTTCCTACTTCCTACCTCCAACTTCTCACTTCCCAACCCCAAGGACAAAACCGAAGTCATACCAACCTCCTGTATTGTTGACTGCATACATGGCGATGTCTTCAAAGAAAACCGAAAGCACAAAGCTGATAGGTGCAATTACTCCATGCCAGAGACCAAAGAAAAAGCTATATGGTTCGGCAGTCACACAGCCCTCAATATCTGCGACTTCAGCACAGGAAGAAAAAAGAACTATAATAGCCAAGAAGGAAAATGATGATTTAAGAATAGGTTTCATAGTGAATGGGTTTGATGAAAAATCAATTTTATGTATATCCGCAATGATGCCAGTAGCCTTATTTTCTTCGTTTTTTTTGGACCGAAAACGCCAGCCTGCCGGTAGGCAGGGAAGACCGAAACGCCCAATTATCAATTGTGCGCCAATTATATTCTTGCCTCTTCTACTGACTGTCAAAGTAGCAGATAATCAAATTTTTCAATATGTATATCCGCAAATTCATCAAATTCACACTTCAATTGATTTGGGTTCCAGATTTTCTATCGGTTCATGTTAGCGCCCGAGGCGCATTTTGATTGTAGCAGATAGTGTAGAATCTGCCATAGCACCAGCGGTGCGATTTGATCCTTAACGGAGTTACATCGAAATTGAAAATCTTATGGGTCATCAAATCGCTTCTCCGAAGCTGTTCTACCATTTCGGATTTTCTACAATCAAATCGCTTCTCTGAAGCTGGGAAAAATTGATTTTTCAATAGGTATATCCGCAATGATATTAGCAGCCTTATTTTCTTCGCTTTTTAGCACCGAAACCGCCTACCTGCCGGTAGGCAGGGAAGACCGAAACGCCCAATTGTGGATTGTGCGCCAATTATATTCTTGCCTCTTCTACTGACTGGCAAAGTAGCAGATAATCAAATTTTTCAATATGTATATCCGCAAATTCATCAAATTCACACTTCAATTGATTTGGGTTCCAGATTTTCTATCGGTTCATGTTAGCGCCCGAGGCGCATTTTGATTGTAGCAGATAGTGTA
>Ga0222709_1000204_pt1 | contig 17876 bp, 14 predicted proteins | sample AntAcemetage1692_FD_179822 | JGI IMG/M metagenome (GOLD analysis project Ga0222709, IMG submission 179822) | Saline water microbial communities from Ace Lake, Antarctica - #1692 | ecosystem: Environmental > Aquatic > Non-marine Saline and Alkaline > Saline | place: Antarctica: Ace Lake...
TTACCCTCCAAACTTTCCTTTCAAGGCAGCCAACTTATCAGCCATAGAGCCTTTCGGTTCATCTTGTTTCTGAACTTTGGCAGGAGCTGGCTTCACCTGACTTTTTCCACGCGCTGCAAAAGGATCTGCTTTCATACTCAAACCAATTCGCTTGCGGGGAATATCTACCTCCATTACAGTTACTTCCACTTTCAGATTGACAGAAACGACCTCATTTGGATCCTTTACAAATCGATCTGCCAAGTGACTCAGGTGAACTAGTCCATCCTGATGAACACCCACATCCACAAAAGCTCCAAAGGCCGTGATATTCGTCACCACTCCCGGTAGCTTCATCCCTACTTTCAAATCCGACATGCTATTCACGCTTTCCTCGAAAGCAAAAACCTCGAAGTTTGCACGTGGATCTCTGCCCGGCTTAGCCAACTCGGCCAAGATATCCTGAAGTGTGGGTAAGCCTACAGTGTCCGAAACGTATTTCTTCAGATTGATTCGATTCCTTAATTCATCAGAGCCCATCAACTCGGCTACCGTTGCGTCGACATCTTTGGCCATTTGAGCGACTACTTCATAGCGCTCGGGATGCACTGCGGATCGATCCAGCAATTGCTTGGCATGGCTGATCCGTAAAAATCCAGCAGCTTGCTCAAAGGCTTTATCACCCAATCGAGGTACTTTTTTTAGTTGTGCACGGCTCTTGAAAGGCCCATTCTCATTCCTGAAATCAATAATATTCTGTGCCAAAGTTGGCCCTAAGCCAGACACATAAGTAAGCAGCTGCTTGGAGGCTAGGTTGACCTCCACCCCTACGCCATTCACTGCGGACATTACGGTATCATCAAGCGCATTTTTCAAGGCATTCTGATCTACATCGTGTTGGTATTGACCTACTCCAATTGATTTTGGGTCGATTTTCACCAGCTCCGCCAAGGGATCCATCAATCTCCTTCCGATCGATATTGCTCCTCTTACGGTCAGATCCAAATCGGGGAATTCATCTCTTGCCACCTCTGAGGCGGAATAAATAGAAGCTCCCGCCTCATTTACCATGGTAATAATTATAGACTTTGGAAGCCCCAGTTTCTTGACGAAAGCTTCAGTCTCACGGCCAGCAGTACCATTGCCGATGGCGATGGCTTGGACGTCAAACTTTTCTGCCAGCCCTTTTACAGTTATTCCAGCCTCGGCAGATCTGCGTTGCGGCTCATGCGGATAAATAGCTTCATAGTGCAAGAATTGTCCCTGAGGACCTAAACAGACTAATTTACAACCTGATCTGAACCCGGGATCGATTGCCATCACAGACTTTTCGCCTAATGGTGCGCCCAGCAGAAGTTGCTTGAGATTTTCGGTAAATACTTTGATGGCTTCTTCGTCCGCTTTTTTCTTGGTAAGCAATCGGACTTCTGTCTCCATGCTTGGCTTGAGGAGCCGTTTGTATGTATCCTTAATTGCTATTCTGACTTGATCCACTGAACTATTGGTAGAATCTTCCAGAATCTCTTTTTCCACTAAGTAGATCGCAGAAGCCTCGTCAGGCAGCGAATCAAGCATTAGAAACAGCTCCTTCTCCCCTCTCCGCATGGCTAGAACGCGATGCGAAGGAGTGGTTTTGATCGGCTCAGACCATTCGAAGTAATCCTTGTATTTGATGGCCTCTGCCTCTTTTCCAGGGATTACTCTGGATGAGAAATTCCCATCGTTTAGGAATAGTTTCCGCATTTTTTCACGGACTTCAGCATTTTCATTCACCCACTCAGCAATAATATCCCGAGCCCCTTGCAGTGCCTCCTCTGTGGAATTTACTTCCTTTTCGGAATCCAAGTAGTTACCTGCCTCATCTTGAAGATTGATGGATTTTTGAGAAAAAATTAATTCCGCCAGCGGTTCCAGCCCTTTCTCACGAGCAATCATTCCTTTGGTGCGACGCTTTGGCTTATAGGGAAGATAAATATCCTCCAGCTTAGACATTGTCTCCGCAGACTTCACTTTCTGTTCTAATTCCGGAGTTAATTTTCCCTGCTCCTGAATTGATTTAAGGATTGCTTCCTTACGCTTGTCCAAGTCTCTAAGCTGCTCTACCCGATCACGAATAGCAGCCACTTGTACTTCATCCAACTCACCGGTGGCTTCCTTCCGATAGCGGGAGATAAAAGGAACGCTGCCTCCACCATCCAGTAACTCTAGTGTGGCTTTGACTTGATTTGGACGAATTTGTAATTCTTGGGCAATCTGTAACTCGTAATTCATGGATACTAAAGTTTGAAATTGAAACGCAAGTTAAGGCTCCTTTTGACTCACAAAATTATAAATGTGCCTGATGTCACTAAGACTTTGAAAATGTGAGGGTAAATTTGTGCCATCTAAAATTGGAAGAAGTTGTCTGCCGTGGCGGATTGCAAGATTTGAAATCACCCTCCCAGTTTATTATTATGTCTGAAAATTTAATTTACTTGTCTTAAACCGAACACAGTACTTATTCATAAATCCTGACTTTGTACTTTATACAATAGTCTTCCTGCAACAATTATGAACTGGAAAAAAGAATTTAAATCCTGGGGCTGGATTCTCAGTTTACTTGCGCTATTGTATTTTACAGGCATGCTTCCTGTGATTCAGGGTGCAATTCAATCTGCCTTTTTGTATACTGGACTGGTTACCCCAAAATTAGCGCGAGTTGATCTCACTGAGCTTGATTTTGATTACCAAGGAAGATTTCTGGATTTTGAGGGAAGAGAAATAGACTTAGAATCTTACCGGGGAAAGACACTTTTTATTAACCTTTGGGCTTCTTGGTGTGGACCTTGTCGGGCAGAGATGCCCCATATTTCTGAATTGTACAAGTCCCTGCAAACTGAACCGAATATTGAATTCCTTTTGGTTGGCTTGGATAATGAACTCGAAAAAAGCCGCAAATTTATAGAAGGGAAGAGCTGGTCATTCCCTACAGCGCATGCGAGTTTTGGGCTTAATCCCTCCCTCCAAAGCGAATCCATACCAACGACTTTGGTAATTAACCCAGAAGGGAAAATCGTATTTTACCAAGAAGGAATGAGCAACTTCAACACAGATGATTTTCGGGAGTTTCTTCGTAGTCAGTGATCATTTTGGTTCTGCTATCAACTAAAAACGAGCCTGTGATTTGGGTTTTAAAAAAAAGGAAATACCTGAATTGGTTTGGATCAATTAGACTTACATAGTTTTTCGCCAAAAGAGTATGACTTTTCGAAGTCATTCACATTGCCAATTTTAATGCTGACTTTCTTTGCCAAATCTCCCATTAATCCTTTTAAAAAGTGGGATTTAGTCCCGATTCCAAAACAGGATTCTATTTTTGGTCGAAACGCGTGACAGAACGAACAGTCATACAAAAGAAATTGGGGCAAGTCAGAAGAATCAATGTGAGGCTTGAACCAGTGTGATCTTATAAGTTTGATTTGTGTTGCTTCGCAAAACCTTTGCGCCCTTAGTGGTTAATTGACTTCGAGATAAAAAATTGGTCCAAGTCCGTAGACTTGAACCAAATCTGCTAGTTGCTTTATGTTCCTAAGCAGAACCTTTGTGCCCTTCGTGGTTAAACACAAATATTTTCAAAAATACTGAATTACCTTTTATCCACGTCCTCATTATGGTCGGTTCCCAAGCTATAATGATTGTTTTCCTCGTCTTCAGAACCCTTTAGTTCTTGGTCATCATCGAGCTCTACACCCGGTATGTCAAGATCGTCTGCTGCAAAGTCAGGTGGCCGCTTTCTATTTCGGAGCATTTCATCATCTCCATCATCGTTTCGCAAGTTTTTCTTTTTTGCTCCTAAGGCTTGTAAATCTTCTTCGGTCAAATCGAATTCTTCTTTCTTATTTTTCATTATGTCTATATTTTGTGATTAGTTAGTTGATTATACTAATTGTATCTGTATTCTGTGATTAGTTAGATGGTTGCAATAGTTGTTCCGAGCGCAAGACATTCTGATAAACTAGCTTCATCAATTCCAAATCAGCCCTTTGATTAGAATAGGGCATTCACCAAGGCTTTTCAAACAAAACTTTGGGAATTAATCTCTCGAAATGGGGAGTGCTTTTCAGTGATTACTAGCATTGGTAGAATCGTTTACAGCTTAAAAAACGACTTTTTGAATTTCAAAACACCCCGATTCAGTAGTTGGAGACTTATATTGTTCAAAAAAAAGGAAGTACAAATCAGCCGGTATGGGAAAAGTAATCCTTATTCCCAACGCAATCCTTTGGCTGTTACTCGAAAATAACAAAATCAAAATCCGATAAAAAGTACACTAAAAATCAAAATTGTAATAACATCCGCCCCACTATTCTCTTGAAAATATTGGAGCGAGAAACTTGAATACTCGGCAGTCGCGACTAATCAAGATGAAGTTACCATCGAAGATCTCTGTGAGGAGCAACTAGAGATCGACCAAACCTGACTTTGCTCAAAAATTCGGATGTGGAAAGTCAATCCCATGATTTCAAAGCATTTGAACCCATGATCTAAATCGTTGAATTTCGGATAGATTTTTTAAGACCGTATCTATCAGATTTTAAGATTGTAGCCAAAACAGATAAACAAGTCAATCATGACTATTACAAAATAACGGACGAAAAAATCTCGGATGATATCGAAGCTATGACAGATCACTTCAATGACCTCAAAATATTCAATAACTAACATACAGCACACAATCGGTTGAACTTTGGGATACCTGTTTCGAAAAACTAACGCCATTTTGATTTTCATCCTTGCAGCTATTATCACAGTTTCCACTAGGTAGGAAATATAATTTAGGCTGTATCTAGGGTTGTGTTTTACGGTGTAGAACTAAGAATTCACATTAGTGTCTCAATGACTTATTTCTTTGCTCAGTGTATCGAAAACTGTACGCTACAAGCCTACGTGTTGGGAAGGAAAAGTAAGTGCTAACCCCCTGGTTACAATCATCGTAAAAGCCTTGGAAGCTGTAATCTTAGAAGTAGCCAAGATGATCTTGAATATTCCAGTCATCAGTATGTTTAATATCATTTGTGATGCTGTCCCAGCTTTAAAGACAATTGGCTGTTCTCTTAGAGAAGAGGACCTTTAAAGTGATGATAAAGCGTCTGGAAGTATGAAATGAGGGGATAAGAAAATCTAGTCAAAAATTTCGGAAAAGGATTAATCAAGAAGTTTTGCCAGAAAAACAGATCTCCCTGTTTCCATCATATATTAATTTCTCCACCTTCAAATTCTATTTATTCACTGGCATTAGAGCCTTCTGAGTTCTCTAATCTGGTCGGAAATCATTAAATTAATATCAATACCCAAAGCCATGAAAAATATCTTCGCTTACCCGCTCTTCCTTTTTTTTGCACTACCAGTATTTGCTCAAGAAACACCACCATCAGCCATTCAAATCAGAACTGCCTTGATGGCTGCACCAGATGAAAAGAAGGAAGGTGCAATGATCTATGGATACAACTCACTAGGTGAGTGGACAACACTCCGCAAAGGGACAAATGATATGATCTGTATCACAGATGATCCATCAGGCAAAGGATTCAGCGTCGCTTGTTACAATTCGAGTGCAGAACCATTTATGGAGCGCGGCCGCCAATTGAAAAAAGAAGGGAAATCATTCCAAGAGATTTTTGACGCCAGAGAAGCTGAAGGGAAAAGCGGTAAGCTTGAACTACCAAAAAATGGTGCCACTCTTTTCGTATTTACAGCAGAGGATGAAAACTATAATCCCAAAACCGGTGAGGTCAAGGCCGCTTACTTACGCTATGTAGTCTATGTCCCATGGGCTACTTCCGAGTCTACTGGACTACCACTCAAATCTTATGCACCGGGAATGCCTTGGATCATGGATCCGGGCACACATCGGGCACACATCATGATTAATCCCCAAAGGAATTAAAATTCCGAGCCATACGCTGCATTCAAAAATTTTATGTGCGAAGAATACCAGAAAAACACTGTTCTAATGCTGTTTTTCATTTTCTTTGAGTACCTATTTACCAACTATGGCCGAAAATAATGCCTCGAGTGAGATCCAAATCCCCAAACCAACAGCCTGGGTAGATCAGATTTTAAATAATTTCCAAAGGTTCAATTCTGAAATCAGCAATCAAACCATTGCTTCTGACTTCTATAGCTACTTGCTAGCACAGGGACCAAAACTTTTTTCTAGTTACCTAAAAGTGGGTGAAGAGGCTTTCAATGGTCTGGAAGCAAATGCTACGGTAACTAATCCTGATATTTATTTAGTACATTTTTCTTATCCAGACCGAATCAAAACGTTGGCTCTTCTTTGCCGAGACGTACTACTCCAGTTGAGCATAGCCAAACTTCGTCATTCTGAGAAACTTATAACTGAGGAAGAGTTCAAAAGCCATTTCGAGGATTGCAGGGAATTGGTTTCTACTGAATTTGAGCAGTGCCTTAGCTATTTCCAAAAAGAGCAGGAGACTATGCTTTCCAAAGCTGAAGTCCTAAACAGGAAACTTGAGTCTGTGAAGCATCTGGTAAATCCATGGATGCTTTATCAAGAGCAGTTAGTCACTATTATCGCGCAATTAAAGGAGATTGATCTCAGTGACAATACACTCGGCCAGACCGTTGCGAGCTATCTACAAATCCAAGATTTGATGATTCTGATGCAAAGTACTGTAATGAAGGCAAATGAGCTTTTTGCAATAAAAGTCACAGAATGTTTGAAAAAACTGGAAGAATTAGACCAAAAAGAAGGATTGGATCAAGTAATCGCAAGCTTTGAGGAATTAGTCAATTTAGCAATCAGACAGGAAATTCGGTCCGAAACCAGTATGCGTACCTTGGAGGAAATGATAAATAAGTTACCCCTTCTTACTTTTCCTATTGCAAGTAAAGCTGGCTATCTAATTCACAGAAGAGTAGATTTTAAGAAGTCCGTCCAAAAATGGATGGATTACGAAATCCTACCCTACATGATAGATCTTTGGGACAATGAAGAGGCGACTTTTTCGCATCTGTTGAATGTCGCCTCGCAAGTAAAAAACAGTCTTCGTGCTGCCAAAAAGATCCAGAATACCTCAGGCTTTTATGGAGAAATAGCTTCTCTAAAATCCATAGTTTACGAACAAAGGGAAACCATAGCAAAGAGCAAAGTCATGGTCAGCCATATTGACAAGCAAGTGACAAGTAAATTCAAAGTCACCGAAATATACCAAACGGAAGAATACCTCAAAGTCCCCTTACAGACAAATTTTGCCCGCTTTACGGGAGATAAGCCAGGGAATTTTGGGAAATTAAAAGTGTTAATTAAGCAGCTATTTGATAGCCTCGGCAGACAGGTAAAAGAAGTCAAGGAAAAGACTCCTCACCAGAAACTGGGAACAGCACTTGAAATTCTGGAAACCCGAAATGGAAAAGAAACACCAGATCATTACCATTCCTTGTTTTTGAATAAAAATTTTATTGGAGACCTTTTTCTGGTCAAAAGAACAAAATACGAATCAGAACTTGAGAAAATTGTCACCTATTGGAACAAAGGTCAAAACCGATCGCTGGCGGTAATTGGCGACCCACTTAGCGGCAAATCAACTTTATTGGAATTCGGTACTCATTTATTCCAATCCAATGAGGTTCATTTCTTAAGTCCAAATACCAATTTGACCATTGAAGGGAGAAAATACAAAACCACCAAAAATCTCGTGGATGCATTTTCTTTTATCAAACGTTCCATTAGCAATACCAAACCGATTTTGGTAATTGACGACCTCCACCTTTGGCGCGATTCCAATCACTCCTTAATCGCTAATGCAACTGCGCTTATTGATTTTATCACCTCAAATGCTTCGAAAGCTTTTGTAATTATAGGGATTACCAACTCACTTCGAATTCACCTTGATACACGAATTCCTTTTTCTCTTGGATTTACCAATTTGATAGATATTAATACCGGCTCATTTGAGGAGATCTATAAGGCTATTATGCTAAGACATGGAGCTTCTCATCGGCCGATCTTTGAGAAGAAGGGCACCACAATGAATGAGGTAGACTTGAGAAAAAAAATTGCCTGGCTCAGCAAGAAGTATGATTACAATATTGGAGCAGTTCTCCAATCTTGGATCTTTTGTACAGATATCGAGCCAGATGCCTCGATTCGATTTACAGAAAAGGAAACTCATTTGAATGATTTCCTAACGACAACCGAATTGCTGATTCTCAAAAATTGTCTCTTGTTTGGATTCTGCACAGATCTGGAATTAAAAAATCTATTTACGGACAGATTCGAGGTGGAATTCAAACCCGCCATCCGAAAAATGATAAATATTGGCATTTTGGACAGGGACGCAAGTGGAGCTTTGATTGTGAAAAATACCGTAAGACAGGACATCTACTCTATTCTTAAATACCGCGAATTACTCGCCTAATTGGCTTTTGATATGAACAACTGGAATGATCTATTGACCTTGATTTTAATCGTGTTTACGATTTATCTCATCCTGTCGTTTTGTATTTTTCTCATTTTGAGACAACTCAAGAAACGTCGTATCAACGACAGGTATTTTACATTCATTAAAAAAATCAGGTTGTTTTATAAGCCTACAGCTTGGTTGATTTGCATTGGTGCTTTTATAAGCTTGGATGCCTTGACACATGGGCTGCTAGCTGTTTTAATCGGAGCTTTTTCCCTGAATCAAATACGGAATTACATCTCAGGTCTTTTTATTAGGGCTAGTCCGATGATTGTAGCTGGTACACTGGTAAAAGCAGGGAAAATTAAAGGTAGGATAAATCGGATTTCAACGCTAGGGATGGTATTGGGTACAGACCAAGGCGAACGCTGGGTCTGGTACACTTCTTTTGATAAGGTAGGGTTCACTTTAATTTCGAATCAAACCAATGTACAGCAACGGGTTATCTATCTTAAAACATTACATAATGGAGAAATGATTTTAAATTTGATATTTAATCATCCAGTATTGGCATTAGGTCAAACTCTAAATTTGAAAAGTTTAGGCCAAAATGACACCTATTTACTTCACTATACCTTAGTCAAAGGCACACAAAATGAAGATTTTACAAACTTTCTTCACTCACAGGAAATTCTGACCAATCAAACTGAAAAATTTAATAGCTGATGGAACTCATTTCTTCCTATAACCTGATCATTGAGTTTTCTGTGATCATTATTTTATCTTTTCTCTTCAACGGACTGTCAAAGAAGACCAATGTCCCGGCAGTTTTGATGCTGATAGCATTGGGATTGATGCTCCAATACGCACTGAACTATTTTACTTCTGAATCGGTAGATTTCTTCCCTATTCTCGAAGTATTGGGAATTGTGGGTTTGATCATGATCGTGCTGGAGGCTGCGTTGGAACTGGAGCTCAAGCGAGAAAAGTTATTGCCAATCTTGAAGTCAATGGCAATTGCCCTGATTGGACTATTTGCATCGACATGGGCTGCAGCGAGTATCCTTTATTATTATATCCCTGAGATGACGATGCAGTCTGCGTGGCTTTATGCAACGCCGCTTTCAATTCTATCCAGCGCCATAATTATTCCAAGTGTTTCCGGATTAAAAAAGCAGAAAAAAGAGTTTCACATTTATGAAAGTACCTTTTCAGATATTCTGGGAATTATGCTTTTCTACTTTTTGACCGGTAAGCTCAATCCCGCAGAAGACTCGGGCTTAGTGGGATTTGGAGGAAATTTTCTTTTGACGGTAGCGATTTCACTGATAGCGAGCTATGCGATTATTTTAATTTTTCAGAATATTAAAAGTCAGGTAAAGCTGTTTTTATTGATTGCTGTTTTACTGCTGCTCTACGCATTAGGCAAAAAAATGCACCTTTCTTCGTTGATCATCATTTTGATTTTCGGTTTGGTCATTGCCAATATGAAGTTGTTCTTTCGGGGTCGGATTTCCAAATGGCTGAACTATGAAAGAGCGCATCAAATCTACCACGAACTCCACACGATTACAGCAGAGACAGCATTCGTCGTACGAACCTTATTCTTTGTCATCTTCGGGCTGACGATCGCTATTACATCCGTCTTTGATTGGCAGGTTGCTTTGATCAGTTCCTTACTTATTGGATCAATTTATGGAATTCGTTTTGTACTGCTATTGATCTTTGAGGGAAAGGACATCATCCCACAGGTATTCATTGCACCAAGAGGCTTAATCACAGTACTGCTTTTCTATGGCATACCTGTGGAGGCACAGATTGAAAGCTTTGAGCCCGGAATTTTGCTTTTTGTAATTATAGGAACTAGTCTGGTTATGACTTTTGCGATGATCTATGAGAAACGAAGATCTTCAAAAGCCATTGATTTGGCTAGTAGTCGGGCAGTTGGTACGATGAAGTGGAAAGTGCCGAGTGTTTTGGAGAATAATGGAGCACCCCAAAAATAAGTGCTAATCCTTTTAAGAAAAAGAGCTAAAACTCTCAATTTACCAAGTTGGCACTACCAATAACGGTAACATTGCCAGCAGAACTACATTTCTCACAAAGTACAGATGCTTCCCTAACAGTGATGGCTCTTGAGAGTGCTTCTTTGCCACAATTATAGGGTCCAAGGTAATCTCGATCATAAGCACTTGGAATTAATTCGCAATCCCTTTCATGTATTTCAAATTTACCGTCTGAATTAGGTTCCGAGGCTAGATAAAAGAATTTCATAGATACTTTGTTTAGGTACCATCAAATGTAATTGTGCAAAAGGTAAAAAACATACCCTATACTGGGTATATTTCATTGAATTTTAGCCTGTTATTAACTTAAATCAGTTATTTCCGTCGTCTTTCCTCTTGATCTCCGATTGTCGCATAGGCATGGCATCTATCGTTTGTAGGATGGTTTTCAAATCAGGTATTTCTTTTCCTCCCGCTTTTATCCCACCGTCCAAGCCAATTAAAACCCAATTTTCTACTGTTTTTTGATTGTGGAGTTTTTTCAAAAACTTCTCAGAATCTATTGAATCTGGAAAGTTTGAGTTTACTAATTGTCCATTTTGAAAGAAAAATACCAAAAGCTTTCTAGTTTCTAATAAATCAATGTTGGCCTTACTGAACCACTTGCCTTCTGACTGAACATTAGAAATCACCAGGATTCTATTTTTCCATCTCAAATCTTCCGGCGTCTTAGGCTGAGTTACAAAAATCGACGATAAAAGTAATACTATCCAAAACATACCTATCAGACGAGATGAATTGGGTAAATGTTCCAAAACCAAACCAGTACACTTTTTATGAAAATTTCTCCTGATCACAAGAGAAAGCAGTCCGGTGCACAAAAACCGTATGCAAAACTAAATATTCAATATCACATGTGATTTTCTGGAAAAATAAAAAATGTTACAGGGATTCGAAGACAAAATTTGCTTGAATTGATTTGTACTACCTGTTCATTATCGGTTTTAATTGGACAAAAAAACTGATAAATGGTTTGATCATTAAAAAAATTAGAGGCAAAACAAGGCTTAAAACCCAAAAAACCACGATAAAAGCAATAAAATAATTTTTAAATACACAAAAAAGTGTTTTGGCAAAAAATTAGATTAACTTTAAATATCCAAGAAGAGAATTTCTCTCGCAGAATCTATAGGTGTCCCGTCAGAGGATCCTTTGTATCGGAACTTAGTCCTGATATGATAACAAAACTGAAATACATTTAACACACGGTATTCAGGATAGCGCCATGAAAAATAAAATACTAGCTATAAGAAGAATCTTATCTAATTTATCTCGCCATTTAGTTTTTAGCATTATTTTATTACTGTTAAACTCTGGTTTACTATTTTCTCAAGGTGTAGGGATAAGTAATACTACAATCACTCCGCACGCTTCCTCTGTTTTGGAATTACGGTCAACAACACAAGGATTATTGGCTCCCAGAATGACCACAATAGAAAGGAATGCGATCAGTTTACCGGCTAATGGCCTGATAATTTACAACACGTCAACTAACCAGTTCAATTTCTATAGAGGAAGTTCCTGGGTTGTTTGGGATAGTACAGCTCACCTTTCTGTAGACGCTGGGTCGACTATTTCCACATCTTTGACTTCGGATGCTGTAATTACAAGTATGAGCCAAACAGCAACGGAAGCAGGCACTTATTTAGTCCTTTTTAATGGCCAATGTGCCATACCTGCTACTTTTAATACAACTGGTTTTAGCACTGCAACAGCAGCAGCAGATTTGAATTTAATTTATGATGATATAATGGCAATACCGGCAACCAACACAACACATCCTCTTATTTTTGGGAGTGGAGAAACTCTTCTTGCTGGAGTTTATAATATAGCTGGAGCTGCCTCTATTGCTGGATCTCTTACATTGGATGGTGGTGGCAATCCGAACGCCCTATTTGTAATCAGAGCGACTGGAGCATTCAACACAGGGGCTGGAGTGAATGTTATTTTGGCAAACGGAGCAACAGCCAAAAATGTTTTTTGGATAGCTAACGGAGCGGTAGGTATAGGTGCTTCGACCACTATACAAGGAACGTTGTTCTCTAATGGATCAGCTATTGCAGTAGGCGCAACTTGTACAATAACTGGAAGGTTATTAACTACGTCAGGTGCAATTTCTTTTGGAGAAGGTACACTTTCATTACCTACAGGCTCTTCCTTTATCAATTTCAGGTCATTATCTAATTTGGTGATATTTACGAGTTCCGGGGGGATTGCTAATACAGGGGCGTCAATCTATACAGGGGACATTGGAACTAATGGAGGCGCTATCACTAGTTTTGAAGCGGCTACTGTTAATGGGACAATATTTCAAGCAGGATCAACTACTATGACTACGCAGGTTAATCCTACGGCTACTTTTAGTCTCTATAAAAATGGGGTATTAATTCCTAATTCTAGCAGAACAAGAACCAGTTTATCAAATCCATCGGACATTTCTTTGCAGGGCATTGCTACAGTTACTGCCGGACAGACTATAGATGTGAGATGGAAAATTGATGATGGAACCGTAAGCGTAATTAATAGAATATTGACTTTAATTAAGGTAGTAAACTAAGTGCGCTTTAATTATACAAACGGTTAAATAAGATATATAAATTCAGGATGAAAAATTTTATTCAACATAAAATTTTAGATATAAAATGGATAACCATTTTACTGGAGATGGCATTTTTATTTAATCAACGGGAACTACGCGCACAGTACATTTCCAATGACGGTGCTCATATTTCTATTACCAGCGGAACGGTGATTGGTGCCGATACCATCACTAATAATAACACTGCAACACTTATAAATGACGGGACACTAGCTATTTATACGCTCAACAATGCAGGAACTACCCAGGGAGATGGTACTTACATTCTTTCGGGAAATTTTATAAACACAGGAATATTTATTAATGGAACCAGTACTGTAAATATGAACGGAACATCGACTCAGAGTATTTCTGCTGCCAATTTCTATATCCTTAAGCTAAGCGGATCAGGAGAAAAATCATTCTTGATTTCTACTGCCATTGCCAACAATTTTGAAATTGAGGGTACGGCTGTTGTCCGATTAGGTGATTTAAATCATACTGCAAATAAACTTTTTTTAGGTACAATTGGACAAGCAGCATCAGGCTATGGGAGTACGGCTTCAACTGCCATATTCAAAATAGCCCAGTATTTTGGAAGTACTGATGCCGGTATTTTAAATGTTGCTACAAGTGCTGTCATTTGTACCGATGGCGTCTGGTTAGGTGCAAGCTCATCGCATTGGAATATTGCCAGTAACTGGTGTAATTCAATTATCCCAGATCTAACACTAGATGTTATCATTCCCTCGACTGCTCCTATTCAACCAATTACTGGAGTTGCCAGCGCGAAGGCAAGAAGTCTAACCATACATGCAGGAGCTACCTTAACTATTTCTGGAGCCGGTCTTTTGGAAGTAACGGGAGATTGGATCAATAATGGAACTTTCAATCCTGGATTGACCAGCACAGTCAAGTTTAAGGGTGCCGCCAATTCTACGATCAACGCAGGCTCATTTGCCAACTTGAGTTTTACGGGTACAGGTACCAAAACAATCAATGGTACTTTGACAGTGTCTAGGAATATTACCCCTGTTTCTACAGCAGTTATATTATCAGATTCGAACTCTTTGACTTTGAATACTGGAAGAACCATGGAGATTACCGGTTCATTCACCACTGGAGCCAGTAGTAAAGTGATTTTAGCTCCAAATTCTAAATACCTGAATCGCAGCACTTCCAATCCAAGACTTGAAGTACAGCAGCTCTTCACAGGAGCCAAAGGATGGCGGTTAATCGGCTCACCTGTTGCATCTACTTATGCTTCGATGACTACAGGCTTTGAGACCCAGGGATTCGCCGGATCCTCCAATCCATCTTTGCAGCCTAACTTACTCTGGTGGAACGAAACAGATAAAGGCACCACGCTTCAAGGCTGGAGACAAACCATCAATCTCAGTAATACAGTTCCGGCCGGAAGGGGTCATTACTTCTATATCTTCAACGGCGCAGCAAAGCCCTCCCCTGTCACAGGAAACTATACGGATATCCTTCCTTTGACCATGTCCACTACAGGAACAGAAGTGAATCTCAGCAGCGGATTCTTTGACTTTGGTATCACTTTCACTGCAAGAGATACCAATATGATCGCCCAAGTAGATAAGCTTATCGAAGTAAATCAGGCCGATGAAGGATTTAATCTGATCGCTAATCCTACCGCTAGTATGCTGGATTGGGATGCAGGAAGTGGTTGGACCAAAAACAATATGGATGCGAGTATCTATGTCTGGGATCCAGCAACTTCTTCCTTCTTGACGTGGAATGGTGCTACCGGGACATTAGAAGATGGACTTATTGCTCCATATCAAGGTTTTTGGGTTAGATCAAATGCTGCTAGCCCTTCACTTTTATTAACAGGAAATGGAGCAAAAACTTTGACCAATCAATCCATCTACGGTAGGAAAATAGGCATAGAAGAGCCTTCAGTAATTCACCTAGAGGTGAATGGTGAAAACCTTCAGGCAGAAACATTTATCAGCTTTGGAGAAGATGGGCTGGAAGGAACTGATCCCAAGGATGCATACCAACTGGAATCCCTTGCTGAAGATTGGCTACTGCTCTATTCCTATGGCTCGATCAACAAGAGGAGTCCTTTGGTGATCAATCACTTGGATCCTTTGGATGGAAATGGAAAGGTAATCCCACTTCATCTTGCCGCTTCCAGCTCAGGCAAGCCGATCAACGGTAGCTACCTCATGAACTGGACTTTGCCAACAAATCTTCCCGCAGAAGTTACGGTAATATTAATGGATCATATTTCCCAGAAAGCCATTGACATGCGGAAAGAATCTGCTCATGCTTTCTCATTTGAAGCTCCTAGACTTCCCAATGCACGAACCGGAAAAGCTTCTGACCCATTGGCTATCCCGCAGGCAGTGGTCTTCCAGTCTCCATACGAAACTGGTGAAGTAAACACGAATGCCCGAAAAGTAAGTGACAAACCTCAGCGTCCATTTACCATACTCATCAGTGGAAAAGCAAATGAAGAAATCGGCTATTTAGCTGATTTGCCAAAGCTCTTCGGACCTGTACCAAATCCATTCAATGCTCAAACGAAGATTCGATTCTATCTGCCAGAAACTCAAAATGCTGAAATACAAATTACAGATATGCTAGGTCAGGTGGTAGGAAGCTTTCCAAGCGACCGCTATAAAGCCGGAATTCATGAATTGGAATGGATCCCATCTACTATCCAGATACCTCACGGAATGTATGTCATCCGACTGGACACCGAAAGCTATCAAGTGAGCCAAAAATTAATCAAGAATTAAAGATGATTCGTAGCATACTCATACTCTTGGTAGTGTCTATTTGCCTTCTTTCTGAAGGTGTAGCTCAAACTATCGATAATACTACAAAGGCTACGTTGAGCGTGCGTACCTCCGCTACGGTTACGGCTAATCTTCAGATGCTCAACATCCAAAACATTAATTTAATTGCTCCAGAAGTAAGGGAAAACATGATTTTGGTTTCGCCAATGAGAAGTCCATTTGCGGGATTATTCAAAATCATCGGAAATCCCAATGCTCGGATTCGGATCACCTTTCTCCAGCGAGAAACCCTCAGAGAATCCACTGAAGGAATCGGAGAAGTCAAAGCTGAATATAGCCTCAGTGCTGCTTTTGAAGATCTTCAAATTCAAAGCACGCTCCTAGATGTGGGTGAGGCCAACGTCAGTCTAAGCGGTAAAGGATTGTTGTTTGTCTGGCTGGGCGCCAATCTAGACTTAAGTCTTGCTTCACCTGGAATCTATCAATCTGAGTTCACCATCGAACTGGAATACATCTAATGGGAATTCGAGCTACCTATCGCAACCCTATGTTCCGCATGTTTCTTGCGACGGTGATCTGCTTTAATTCGCAGGAATCCTTTACACAGCGGATCAATTTTAGTACTTGGACGGGAAGTGATGACATCGTGCTGAATTCAGTGATGGCTGGGCCAGAACTGAAATTCAATATAAAACAACCCATAATCACCTCAGGAACCACAGTCACTATTAACTTGGCTTCCAATCAAACCATTGCTTTTCGCATTGAAGCGCCAGAAAACTTTGATTTGACAGTCGATGTGGATGCACCACTGTTTTTGACATTTGTAGATGATCCATCCAAAACGATTCCTTTACAAGTAAAACTGGCCTACAATAATATGCTGCCCGGAAATGAATTAGCCGGAAAAGCCGGAGCAATTGAATTACCGCTAGGCTTTACCAATGTAACCTTTCCAGTGAATCGAAGAATGTCAGGCGCACCAAGCCCTCCCCCTACTCCACTCACTGGAACAGACGTGAGAACTAAGAGCACAGCATTCATTTATATATATGGCAGCCTAGGTCCTGTCCCTACAGTTCCGGCAGGGGATTATTCGGCAGAAATCACTGTAAACGTATCCTTCACAAGCTATGATTAAGTGTAGATTTAGAATAAGTATGCTAGTCATCTTGATGCTTTCGTTCGGAGTAGCACAGGCTCAGTTTGTTGCTATCAAATTGGAAGTACCTGCCGGTTCCACCTTTAAATCTCTAGTGGTAGATCCTATGCAGGGCGGCGGCTCTTGGCAAACATCCGAAGCTAGCTCTTGGGAGACATCCAAAGCTATCACTTGGATTGAAATTAAAGTTCCTGAAAATCTGGCTTTCCTACTGGACATCCAATATCCTGAACGTAGTGTAGAGCCACTTCTAGAATCTTTCTTTCTAAATAACGGCACTTCTAATTTTAAGGAATCAGTTTCCCTGAAAAGCGGAAGTCAAGCAGTACTAATGAATAAATCCGGCAAAGTGATCCGAAATATGAATCCGCGCCCACTGTCATTATCAGCTTGGCTAGGACTTCCAATGACAAGAGGCATTGCCATTAAAATAGAATATCCATAAAAACTTAAAAACACTTTTGCCTATGAAAGATATTTAGTTCAAAACAGTATAACTAATTCAATTTTAACAAAACAAAAACAAATTTTAAATAACTAATTGATAAACACATGAAAACAACCCTTAAATCAATCCTAACTCTTGCATTGGTAATGGGCTTGGGAATTATGGCACATGCACAGAAAACCTTAACTGCTCGTGCCTCTGCAACTATACTTGCTGACTTGACCATTACTTTAGACGCGACTCAAGACGAAATCGCATTTGGTAACTTGTCTGCAAGCACACCCGCGGCAGTGGAATTAGATGCAAATGGAGTTACAAATGCAAACACAGGTACAGATACTAATGTGGCGAGATTTGACTTGGCTGGTGCTGATAATCAAGTGACTGTAAGCTACGATGCGACTGTAACCTTAACGAACGGTACTCCAGCTAATGATATGACAATGACTCCAGAAGTAGTAGGG
>Ga0222709_1000206_pt1 | contig 17769 bp, 7 predicted proteins | sample AntAcemetage1692_FD_179822 | JGI IMG/M metagenome (GOLD analysis project Ga0222709, IMG submission 179822) | Saline water microbial communities from Ace Lake, Antarctica - #1692 | ecosystem: Environmental > Aquatic > Non-marine Saline and Alkaline > Saline | place: Antarctica: Ace Lake...
TAATCTGTGGCTTTTAATAATTTCAACCAGTATGGTGTTTATTCAATTACGAATTTTAAATTACGAATTACGGGTTTTTATAGTGATTTGTATTTTGCCGATTATTTTGCAGAGTTCTTCTGCATCTTTTAACAGGCTATCTGCTTGTTCTTCAGAAAGGTAGTCAGTGGCTTGTAAAAGTTTTAGCCAGTAAACAGACTCTCTTGCTTCTTTGTAAGCAATACTTATTTTGGATAGAAAATCTTTATCAGATTGTCCACCAATAGATTCTTCAATGTTAGCTCCAACCGAAGTACCACTGCGTAAAAGTTGCTTTGAAAGAACATATTCTTTTTTTTCAGTAGTCAAAAATTTATATAAATTCACAATCCTAATCGCAAATGCAAATGATTTCTGCTGTATAATATTATTAGTCTTCATTTCGTAATTATTAATATCGTAATTCGTAATTGTTAATTCGTAATTGACCCAGGAAATAATCTGTGGCTTTTAATAATTTCAACCAGTATGGTGTTTATTCAATTACGAATTTTAAATTACGAATTACGGGTTTTTATAGTGATTTGTATTTTGCCGATTATTTTGCAGAGTTCTTCTGCATCCTTTAAGAGACTTTCAGCTTGTTCTTTTGATAGATAATCTGTGGCTTTTAATAATTTCAACCAGTACATAGATTCTCTGGCTTCTTTGTAAGCAATACTGATTTTTGAAATAAAATCTTTTTCAGATTGCCCACCAATGGACTCTTAAATCATTTACGAATTTTAAATTACGAATTACGGGTTTTTATAGTGATTTGTATTTTGCCGATTATTTTGCAGAGTTCTTCTGCATCTTTTAACAGGCTATCTGCTTGTTCTTGTGATAAATAATCTGTGGCTTTTAATAATTTCAACCAGTACATAGATTCTCTGGCTTCTTTGTAAGCAATACTGATTTTTGAAATAAAATCTTTTTCAGATTGCCCACCAATGGACTCTTCAATATTTGCACCAACAGAAGTTCCGCTGCGTAAAAGTTGCTTTGAAAGAACATATTCTTTTTTCTCAGTAGTTAAAAATTTATATAAATTCACAATCCTAATCGCAAATGCAAATGATTTCTGCTGTATAATATTATTAGTCTTCATTTCGTAATTGTTAACTCGTAATTCGTAATTGCTAATATCGTAATTGTTAATATCGTAATTCGTAATTGCCAATTCGTAATTCGTAATTGCTAATTCGTAATTGACCTAGGAAACAAGCCCTGCATCAAACCTTTTTTATGCAGTTTCAATTGCGCTATTTTCTCCGTTTGTGCTGTGATTAAATCATCTAAAGAAGAAAGACAGGAAGCGATTTTTTGTTGTTCTATTAGTTTTGGAAATGATATTTTAATTGCTTTTAAGTCTTTAGTTGATAAGTTTGCTTGTTTTGTTCCTCCAGGAATGGAGTATAGCTTTTGTAAAAAAGGCTCATTCTTGAATAGCTGAAGAACAAACTCTTTAATATAGCCCTCTTTAGGTACTAATTTTATTACTCGTTGATTCAGTAATAAATCAGGACTGTTTTCGGGTATTTGCAAAACAAAGCCATAGTCTCTTTTTCCTAAAGTACCAGTCATGGACATTAATAAATCACGTGGTTTGACTAAAAATTGCTGATACTCTTTAACAAAATTATGTGGCAAAAAAACAGGTATTCTATTTAGTTGAAGTACACCTTGATACAAGTTTCCCATTCGTATAAGTTGCACTCCATTTTCAACGAAGTCATTACTTTTAAATGCATTCCCCATAATAAAACCCAATACAACCCCCAAATCTTTCACCACCCAACCCTCATCCTCCATAAACTCAGGAAAACGATAGTTAGGCACATTCGTAATTTCTAATTCGTCATTCGTAATTGAATTTGTTGGAAACAAATTCTGCATCAAGCCTTTTTTGTGGTCTTTTAAAGTGGCTAACTTTTGACTGTGAACAGCAATCACTTCATCTAAGGAAGAAAGGCAAGAGGCGATTTTTTGTTGTTCGGATTTGTTAGGTGAAAGTGTCGGAATATGAATTATTTCATTTTTCCCTATTTCTTTAAACGTAGAGCCAGAAGATCTTCTAATTAACTCCTTTTTATGTTGTAAAATCCAATAAAACCAGAATGAGTTAATTTCTGAATTAAATACAACTAATGACTGAAAACCTTGGTTTGTACAACATTCTTCTTTGGCAATTGCAATATCACCAATTGTTGCCCTTGTTGTTATCAAAATTGTTCCTTCTGGTAAAAGTTTAGTTGATGAGTTTTTCAATCCAAGTCCAGTTATCTTCCGGCTACTATCTTTCAGAATACCATCTTTAACTTCTGTTGGAGTGTACCATTGAATACTTCCTGACCAGTATTCTTCCACTGTTGTATCAGGAGTTCCACCACCGATGAAATCACCAATATCCCCCAGTTTCTTCTCCATCCATTCTCCTTCATCCAAAAACTCAGGGAAACGTAATTCGGGTATTAATTTATTTTTGTCTGTACTCATTTGTCTGAATTATGATTTTTAGGATTTGATGATTTAAGGATGTTTTCTTCAGCTGTAATCTTATTATCCTGAAATCTATTTAATCCTAATCCTGACGGTTTTTTGTAGTCTTTATTCTCTTTATGGTTCACATTATACACCCTTTTAAATTCCATACTTTTTGCTCCAAAATTTATCAATAAGCCAATGGGTAAATTGTAGGCTTGACAATAGTTCATTGCCTGTGCTAGATGCACGTCTTCTAATTTTATAAGCGCTTTCAATTCTACCATAATATTTTCCTCAACAAAAAAATCTACCCTACGTGTGCCAATATCAATACCTTCATAAAAAATAGACATTTCCATCTCACGCTGATAGCCCAAACCCTGCTTGTCCATTTCAATAGCCAAAGCGCGCTGATAAATGACTTCCTGAAAACCATTGCCCAATATGCTGTGAACTTTCATTGCACAACCTATGATTTTATGTGTTAATTCTTCGTGTTTCATTTGATGCTCTTTTTTTAATCCTATCATTTTTTAATCCTATCATCCTTTCATTTGTCTGATTTATGATTTTTAGGATTTATGGATTTGAGGATATTGTTTTATGTTGAAATCTTATCATCCTTTAATCTATTTAATCCTAATTCAGACTATTTACTCATAAGCTGCCAATCCTGATATTTCACGTCCTTGGGCTATTTTTTTTAATTGCGGTACCAAGTCTTCCATCAATGCCAGTTCTTTTACCCTGCGTTCTTTCCAGCTCAGCTCCAAAGGCGCTACTAAATCAGTGAGTTTTTCTCCGTCAAAAATCATTCGGCTTAGTATGTTGGCTATGAAAGTTTTTAGGTTCGCTGTTTCCAAGCCGTATTTGTGGGCAATGGCTGCCAGTTCTTTTTCATCTTTCTCCACTACAAAGGTTTCATAACCGCTGCGCAGCGTAGTCACATCTTGTCCGCTGTTCCAGTCAAGGCTAGTGATGTAGTCCGTCAAATCTTCCTGCTCGTCCATCATATTGGCGTTGGCACTCAATAAGCTAATCACCTGTGCTTTGGTCATTTTCTGTTTGGCAGGTTTTTGTTGCGTGCTGTCGGCTATCAGGCTCATGATGTAATCGTAATCAATCACGGAAGAAGCAAATAGCACAAATTCAAAATCCAGTTCCTGAAGATTCTCAGACGCATTATCGCCTTGTTTTTGCTGAATCTTTCGTAATTGTTTGGCAGTTTCGATATAAGAGCTTCTAAACTCCTGCAAGGTTTCAGTTGGCAAAATGGCTTCAATTTGGGCTTCTTGTACCTCGTTAATGTCGGTGTATTGGTCTAATGCTGCTTTTAGTCTTTGCACTTCTTTGAATTTTTTTACAAAGTCTACACGTGCCGCATCACCTTTCAAGTTATAGACTTCTTGAGGTTCGTTGACCAGATTGTGGTCCTGCATAAAAGTGCCCAAAGCCTGTACTGCCTTTTGGTAGTGCACGATTACTACAGGAGCAGGATCTACCATCCAGATTTCTTTGGCACGTGCACTGTCTTCCCCCGAGAAGAGTGCAATGGCTTGGTTTACGGCATCTTGTTGTGAACGAAAATCAAGAATATTGCCGTAAGGTTTGGTATCATTCAGAATGCGGTTAGTTCTGGAAAACGCCTGTATCAGGCCATGGTATTTCAGATTTTTATCTACGTACAGCGTATTGAGGTATTTGGAGTCAAAGCCCGTGAGCAGCATATCCACCACAATGGTGATATCAATTTTATCGTTGAGCGGAACTTCCTTTTTGGGGTATTTGTGGTCTTTGATACGCCTTTGCACATCTTGGTAATAGCTGTCAAACTCATTGATAGAATGGTTTGTGCCGTATTGGAGGTTGTAATCTGCAATGATGTTTTTTAAGGCTTCTTTCTTTTCTTCGGGCTGCTGTTGATTATCTGCTTTTTCCTGAGCCAGATCTTCCTGCAATTGTTTGATGTCTGCCGCATTCCGTTGACTGTTTTGATCGCCGTTTTTCGCAATCAACTGAGCCGGTGGTGAAAACACGCAGGCAATGGTAAGCGGAATGTAATCCGGGTTTTCAGCCTGCTTCCGCTGTTGAATGTCCTTGAACAACTGGTAGAATTCGATGGCATTAGTGATGGAAGCCGTTGCTAATAATGCATTGAATTTGCGGTGATTGGTAGCTGCATTGTGCTTATTGATAATAGCTTCTGTAATGGCTTTTTGGGCAATAGGCTCACCAGGCTTGGGGGTTTGTTTGCCTTTTCCTTTGAAATAGTCAACATGAAACTTCAGTACATTTCGGTCTTCGATGGCGTGAGTAATGGTGTACGCGTGTAATCGTTGATTGAAAATGTCTTCCGTGGTTTTTAGGGATTTCTCCTCCCCGTCAATTTGCTTGGAGCTGGCGTTTTCCGGAAAAATGGGCGTGCCTGTAAAACCAAAGAGTTGGGCATTTGGGAAGAACTCCTTTATTGCTTTGTGATTTTCTCCGAATTGCGAACGGTGGCACTCATCAAAGATAAAAACCACCCGTTTATTACGTAATGGTTCTAAGCGTTCTTTGTAGTTTTTCTTATAGGTACCATCCAATGCCAATCCCAGTTTTTGAATGGTGGTGACAATAACTTTGTCGGCATAGTCAGTCGATAATAAACGCCTTACCAAGGCTTCGGTATTGGTATTTTCTTCTACGCTGCCTTCCTGAAATTTATTGAATTCTTCACGGGTTTGTCGGTCAAGGTCTTTTCTATCCACCACAAACAAACATTTTTCAATATTGGGATTATCTTTCAGTAGGGTAGAGGCTTTGAAAGATGTCAAGGTCTTGCCGCTACCGGTAGTGTGCCAGATAAAGCCGTTACCTCTGTTCTCATAAATGCTGTCTACAATGGCTTTTACAGCATAGATCTGATAGGGTCGCATGATAAGCAATTTCTGTTCGCTCTCCACCAAAACCATATACTTGCTGATCATTTCGCCAAGTGTACACTTACTTAGAAATTTTTCTGCGAAATCGTGTAAGCCACGAATTTTTTGATTTTTAATATCTGCCAGTTCATACACTGGCAAAAATTGTTCTTCTGCATTAAATTGGAAGTGTTGGGTTTTATTATTGGCAAAATAAAAAGTGCTGCTTCGGTTGCTCACAATAAATAACTGCATAAAACACAAGAGCGAATTACTATACCCGTTACCTGGCTCATTCTTGTAATCTACAAGCTGCTGCATTGCCTTACGAGGCGAAATATCCAATTTCTTTAATTCTATCTGAACAACTGGCAAACCATTAATCAGCAGAATAATATCGTAGCGTTGATGACTGTTTTCAGTGTTGATGCGCAATTGACTGATTACCTCAAAGTCATTTTTGCACCAGTCTGTTATATGTACCAAGGTGTAGTGAAGTGGCGTTCCGTCTTCACGCTGAAAGTATTGTCTTTCTCTCAAACGTTTGGAAGCAGCAAATACATCAGGTGTAATAATTTCCTCACGTAAGCGTAAAAATTCGTTGTCTGTCAGTTTCACTCGATTGAGGGTTTCAAATTTATTTTTGAAATTTTGCTCAAGCGTTTTTCTATCGACAATAGCAGCATTGTAGCTGTATTTTAGCTCCCGTAGTTGCTTGATAAGGTTTTCTTCGAGTTGGTTTTCCTTTAGCATTATTCTTCTGTCAATAAATCTTTGGCACTACTACCCAATATTTTTGCAATCCGATACAAGTCTTCAATACTCGCTTGCCTCACATTGCGACCGTACTCCTTGATCGTGTTATAGCTCTTGTTCAGCTATTTGGCAAGCCAAGTTTGTGAGATACCCTTCTCTTTCAGAACTTCTTTAATTCGGTTCATCTGGAGCCTAATTATATTTATCTGGTCAAAAATAGAAAAATTACCCTATAATTTGGTCTAAGTAGTCAATGTAGCATGATGGGCTAGGGTAGGGCAGGCGCTTTTATTTTTTTGTGCCTCAGGTTTTAGTAGCTGCAAAAAATAAATATCCTTGAGCGTACGGCAGTTGTTTTTTTACCTTTCAGGTAAGGGTTTGCAAGGTGATGGAGGTGGAGATTTTGGAGCGGTAAATTGTCTGTTATTACTCGCGATCGCTATTGGGGGTGATGATCAAGCAGAACCCCATGGCGTAGGCGCACCTCGCTAGAGAAATCTGGCTAGGCTGTCTACTCGATTGTGCTTAGTTTTCATATTGAACTGTGAAATAAATTATCAGCTGTATATTTACCCATTCCAAATTTTTCCGCAAGATGCTCTTTGATAGTATTTATTTCCCAACCATCTTCATAATATAAGTGTCTTGCCTCTTTTGATGCTTCTGCATACATTTCTGATGTAAGTTTTTTTCTTGGTTTTTCATCACTTAAATTCGAAAGTTGACTTCTTATCAATTGTTTGATTTCAATTAATTCTGCACTTATTTCATCGGTCTTTTTAATCTGTGGTTTGATGTCTAAAAATGCAGAAAGAATGGAATCAGTTGGTGATTCTACTATTTCTGAAATTGAGTTTTTAATTTTCGTTTTTAAATCTGTTGCCCAATTAGGTTTCTTTGTATTGTAAATTAAAATTCTCAAATATCTTAAATCGAATGGAACATTTTCAATTAAGTCACTAATTATTATGACTGGTTTTGTAATAGCGTGTGCAAGTCCGAGTTCATACATAACATTTGGGTTTAAACCTGTTATATCAGCGATTAGAATTTTAGAATAATTAATATATTCCCAAATATCTCGGATTATTGGCGTTGGTCTAAAGAGACTGTCCGCTCGTTTTGGCTGGAATCCACATTCCTCAATAGCACTTTTATAAATTTCAGTGTAATATGCGTCAAATGGCTCTCCAAATGGCATCATCACAAAACAAATATTTTCAATTGGGTTTTTCATTTCTCAAGTTATTACTAACGGTTTGCAGCATGGCGAAGCGGTGGATTTTGAAATAGAAAATATAAGTTTTGTACTAAAGTTCAATTGAAAAAGTGAACTTAAAATTAGCACTAAACCTCCCAATTTGCCAAACTGCTGTTAAGCGATTTTTTTTAGTTTTCCCGTTGAATTAGTATTATTTTAATTCTGTCAAAAATTAAATTAAATGAATTGAAATCAAAATCACCAACAAATTCAGCGTTTTTTTCGATTAAATCAGCAAAATTAGATTTCGATAATGCAATAGAAATCTTTTGTTCTAAATCTTCTCTTAAAAATATTTTCTCATCGATAATGCCATTAAATTTTATCTTATTTTGAATTTTACTTGTTTTAGTCTGGTAAATTCCGTCAATACTGTTTCCGCTTTCATAAAATTCGTTGCCTAAAAATAATCTTCTTTTATTTGTATCTAACTTTAATAAAAGCTCTTTAGGATAATAATGTTCAATAGAAATTGTGATTCCATATATATCTTCGTTTGTAAGAGGAATACATATACCATAAACATTATTCGTAAAATCTTTGAATATTTTACCGTTGTTCTCTATGCTAGAGACTATTGAACAGTCATCTCTATCAAAAATACCAATAATTTTTCTTGTCTGTTTTACCTTGGATAATTGCTCTAATAAAGTATTTAATTTTGAATCACCCCAATCACCAACTATTTCATAGAATTGTACATCAAAGTTTTCTATATTCAATTTTTCCTTTGCCTTCTTAATATGTTGAACATCTGTTTTTCCTTCAGTAATTATTAGCGGAATATTGTTTTCTACAATTACTTGATTTAACGAATGAAACAATGTCTTAAATCTCTCATTTTCGCCAATCATCATATTATAAACTTCTGTGTAAAGTTCATTTGTCGTAGGGTCGGTAGAAACTCCTAAATTGTCCAAGTCAAAAATTTTAGTTCGTTCTTTAACTTCTTCTGCAAGTCCCATACTCAAAAACGGAGAATGAGAACTTAAAATAAATTGAACATTTGGAAAAAGTTTGAAAAGTTTTGGCAAAACTTCTTTTTGAATTTTTATATGTAGATGCTTATCAATTTCATCAATTAATACAATACCTGTTATTGCATTCAACGCTATGTTTCTATTATTATTATCTGCTTGTCTGAGTAGTTCACCAAACAAACAAAGGATTGATGATTCACCTGATGACAAATTAAATATTGATGGATAAATTTGGGAATTAGTTTCATTATTAATTATCTGAATTCTTGTACTCCCTAAACCTCTGGGTCCAACACCAAATCTAAGTTGACCAATTTTTTTTGAGGTTAAAGTTTCCGTGATGATATTATTTAAATTATTTAATAATGGTCTTTCAGGCGTTGATTTTTGGTCCACTCTCATATCCAATACAATGTCCATTATCCAATTTGCTAGTTGTGGCAAACCTGTAACCACTTCAATAGGGTTGGTTAAATAACCACTAAACCCTGATAGTTTTGTAAAGTCTAAATTTACTTTATATGGTTCATTTAAATATCCTGGCGCTTCATACCTATATGCAGGAAAATATGTGATTAAATTATTGTAAAACACTCTTTCTGCATTTTCTTTTTTGAAATTTACCGAACTTATTTTTATATTATTAGAATTATCAAGTTTTTGTTTTATAATATTGAAAGGAATCTTGTCTTCTATTAGAATTGTTTCATTATATTCTTCTTCAGTGCAATTATTTCTTATGTCAACATAGTCAAATTTACCTTCTGTAGATTTAAATCTTATGTAAACAAATGATGGGAGATTTGGCTTTAAATTATAAATTGGAGATGATACTCTGTAATATTTGTTACTTCGTTCTTGAAACTCATTTGGAAAATGCAGTTTAGCCATTTCGTACCAAGCATCAACAATATGTGAAATTAATGTAGTTTTTCCACTTCCGTTAATAGCTGTTAAAACTGCTATTTCATTTTCACTAAAGTCAATATTTAGTTTATCGAAAGGCGCACGATTAATTAATATTATTTTCTCAATGTATATTTTCATGTCGATAGTTTAATAGATGTCATTTGTTTTTGGTGTAATATATTGGCTAACTTAATTATCACAATATCTTTTAAATATCTATCGGGTCGATTTGAACTATGATATTTACTTTTGGTATTTTTACGACTCCTCAAATGGACTCCTTATTTTTTAAAAATTCACCTTCTCTTCATTCCATCGAAGCTCCAGATATAATCGAATACTCTTCCAAGGCTTGAAGTATCGCATGCAATAGCATTCCATCGCTCAAACCGATTATCCACGAACCCAATTCTTAAGTCGGATTTCCGGAAGACGATCCTTTTTCTAGGAAGATAGGACCAAAAGGCCCTTTGCCCTTTCTGATACCTGCGTCTTCATAATCAAAAGATAAGGCATAAAATGGATTTTTAGTACTCGTTATTTGGGTCTGCTTCAATAATTTGAAAAAGATGTTGGGTGACGGGTGTTGGATGTTGGGTGTCCGGTGTTTGATGCCGGGTGACAGATGTTTGATGTTGGGTGCTGTATGACGGATGTTGGGTGTTCGATGCCGGGTGCTGGATGTTAGATTACCGATGCTCGATGCTGGATCACCGATGCCATACTGGTCTAATAGAGTCTATTCTTGATTGATATTTTAGTGTTTTCTGCTAAGTTCTCTGAACATGCGAAGCGCTGTTTTAGAGTTGAAGGTTTCCGGGCTACGGATTTACTTTTTCCGGTTTTCCGATAAGCTTATAGGTTTGAATCAGGACTTCAAGAGGCAAGCCTAACAGTACAGAAAGGTTTCGGATCATATCGATTGTCAAGGCTCTTTTTCTGTTTAGCACAAGGCTGATAGTTGTTTTACTGCCAATGGCTGGAATCAAGTCTTTGTCCTTAAATCCTTAAATCCTTTTCTCTCCATTGTTTCCATGATTGTATCAATGGGATCAGGCAAGACGATCGGGTTCTGTTCCTTTTTGTATTTATCAATTCAGGTAACCAACAACTCTACTTCCATTCCTTCTGCACTGTCAGCATCTGCTTCAAAAATCTAAGAAAGTCTTTGCACCTGTGTTCTAGTATTCCTGGGCTGTAGTTACCATCTTTTCCCACTTCATGATTTCAATTTGGTTTACGCTTTAAAATTGCTCGATGGTGTTAGCATCAACTTTGTCGTATTCTGAGTGGGTGAGTGGGTAGGTGGGTTCGGATGAATTTAATAAAGACCCATTGTCTTGGGAAACTTATCTGAACTATCAATCTGTACTTGCTTCCGGCTATGCTAAACAGCACCCGAGTATCTTTTATTGGATCAGCATCTGGAAAATCTTCTACCACGCCCAAAGGTCTTAACCAATCCGCATATTTGATGATGGATATCATTGTTTCTAAGCTTGATCTGGCATTCTGATACTTTTGATAAAACTGAATCAGATTTCTGACAGCTATGATTTTTCAAAGCAAGTCGTTTCAATAAACATTTGGAGATATTGAAAAATTTTCAATCTGAAAACAAACTGATGGATTGCGTTACCTAAAAAATGGAATAATTTAATTTACCTATGAATCTCCAACTCCGAACGCTACTGCAACTTTATCTCGTGTGAGAAGAAAAGTGTCTGAATCTATGCACTTTTGCTACCTCAAAACCCAACCTACATTCGAGTGAACCGCCGGATACAGCCTATCCCAATTTTTATCGGGAAGACCCGTGTACTGATAGCTATCTGAGGTGATGTGAGAGGCGCATCTCGCTTGAGAAATCTGGCGAGGCCATCTATTGGATTGGGCAATCATGCTTTTTCTTTTCTATAAGTTCGTTGGCTCAGACACACTCTCTGACAAGCTTTGGTTGGTTCGGCTGGCTTGCGCGGATTGGTAAAGTATGTGGCTCTTGAGCGTTGTATTCATGAGTTATCGTATTTCAATTATTTCTACCTCACTGTTCGTATCGCCTAATTTTACTTTGTCTCCAATTGTTTTTCCTTTTATTGATACGGCTAAAGGCTTCATAATATTCACAAATTGAACTCCATCAATAATTTCAGAACCATTCGTAGCATAGTCTACCAATTTCACTTTCAATTCCTTGTCGTTACCTAGGAACTTGATTTTAACCGTATTGTTAAGTCCAACTATGTTGTCAAAAAGAGATTTTTGTATGAATTCCTCTCTTTGTAAATTTTGCGGTTCGTCCTTTTTCGAATGCCGTTTAATTATTGACCATTCAGATTCGTAATAGCTATTATCAATGGGTTTTCCATTGGCTGTGAAACTTTGAAATACTAAGCGATTAATATCGCTGTGGATTTCTAATGGCAAAATCTTGTACTCAATTCTTTCAAATTCATTGTAAATGACTTTATAGCCTTGTAAATGAAGCTGTTCTCGGGTAGAAATTTTTTCTGTTAAATGAGCTTTGAATCTTCTACGACCATTCTCGTTAAAGTAAATTCCAACAATTTTTTCAGAGTCAACTGCCTGAATATGTACTAATTCGCCATCTTTATTCGACCCATTCATATATTCTTTCCCAATTCTTCTCGAAAGCAATGCGTGAATATGTACTTTATTTATGTGGCCTGATTGGTAGCATTGTAATAGAAAACCTGTCTGGTGAATTTCATGAATTGGAATAACATAGTCAGCTTCCAACGGCTTATCATCTGTCAGATGATATGAACCTGACTTAAATAGATTGAAGTATCGAAGAATTTTATTTGAAATTGGACTTGAATTAATCTGATGAAAATGTTCTATCTGAGTTTTTTCGTCATCTGTATTAATGTCCAACCCTGAACTTTTCATCTCAATTGAATCATCCGTATTTACTTCCCTTTCTTTTTTTGAATTTGATTTTAGATAATCAAAATCTCTAACAGGTTCTCTTTCCTTTTCTTCAATGATAGGAATCATGTTCCAAAATGGTTCTAATGCTTTTTCTCTACTGGTGTAATATTCATAGCCACGCACTCTGAAAAATTGCCAACCACACCTCTCAAGTACTTTCTGACGCATTATGTCATTTCGATACTGTTCTGGGCCATGCCATTTATCACCATCACATTCTATCGCTATTTTAGTACCATCAGGAAGTAGAGCTACCATATCAATTCTATAGCGACCTTTTGCTACCTCGTACTGAGGGATAACGCTGAGCTGTTTGCTGATAATATCATTGTACACGTCAACTTCAAACCAACTGTCGAAAGGATCAGGTTGTGTTCCCATTCGTCTTTTAATTGGTGTGTTGAAAATCGGTTGGTACGAGTTGTAATTTTTGAAATGGTCTAATAGTTTGTATCGCAAGTCATTCGTGTTATTTAAATCGTCCAACTGTACCGAATGGAATAACCATATTTGTTCTTTGGCACGACTTACTGCTACATTAAATCGTCTTTCGTCTTCTGGTTTCACAAGTGCTGATCTATTGTGATTGTGAGCAGTTATTAAGCTCAAGAAGATAATATCTCTTTCATCACCTTGGAAGGAGGATGAGTTTCCGCAAACAATTTTACGTTTATGAAATTCCTTTTCTCCAATTCTTTTCAAAAGTAGGTTTTCAATTAAGCTTGCTTGTTGATTTCCTTGGAGAGTTATTACTCCGATTGTCTTTCCATTATAGTTTTCGTCTTCAACTAATTTTCCAATTTTTTCAGTAATGTGATTTGCCTCTGGCTCATTGATTATTCTTGCACCTGTACCTTCTGTATAACCATTTGAGCAAAACTCTGTAACCAATGGTTTAAGACGATTTTCTGAATACTGTTTAAGAGGGTAAAGTCCTTTTCCCTCAGGAGCATAAAAATGACGGTTTGAGAACTCAATTATTTCAGGCATACACCTGAAATGTTCTCTCAGTACCGTAACTCCATCACAGAAAAATTTGGCATGGTCAAAAAAGCTGAACTCTGTTCCGTAATAATCTGAAAAAGGAATTCCATTGAGATGACGTTTTATGTGTGGTGTCATTATATTGGCATCAACACCAACATATTCAGGAGAAGTCTGCTTGTCATCCCCAACAATTATAATGTTTTTGCAAATGTAGAGCAGGAATATTGCATCAGGTCCGAGTTGACTGGCCTCATCAATTATAACATAATCGTACATTTCTTGTGCCGGCTGAATAGTTTCAGCAACCTTGTATAAAGGCATAATCCAACATGGAATAGAATCTTTACAATGTTCCATTTCTTGTTGGGCAATTTTCCTAAACTTCATTGCTCTTTTGCCTTTACCGGTCTTACCAATTTTCCTTACCGCCATTACCCATGCGTCTAAATGCTGTCTTAAAGAGCGGTTTTGTTGAAGACCTTCAACAACTTTACACCATGCTTTCTTTGATGCAAGTTTTGCAGTGACTCTTCTTTCTTTTTTTTCTAGTTCGCTGAGGCTTTGAATGAGTTGATTTTTGTAATTGATATCCATCAGCTTATCAAGTTGATGTTGTGCGTTTCTGAAATATATAGCTTGCTTTAATTCTAAAATTTCATGTTCTTCAAAGTTTCCTTCATTAATACGTTGGAGTAGTTCTGGGAAATTAATCTTTATCTTACTTTCCTGAGTTTGGAATGCATAATAATTACTGTAGCGATTTTTAGCTGCCGTTAATTCCTGTAAGCACGCTCTGTATGATTCAGGATCGATAGTTTCAAATGACTCAAAAATCTTATCTCTAACTGGGTGACTTTTTTTTTCTGATAGAACTGCTTTTGATTTATTAATTTCCTCTTTAAGGGCTTCTGTTTCTATGAGCAATTGGTTGAAGTTTACTTCAATTATTAAATCTTTAACCTCAAGAATATTAACCCTATTAATATTTAAGGAAGGTATTTCAGGAATTTTGGACTTTAACTCTGAAGCACTATTTAAAAGATTTAACAACCTGGTAATATTCTCACGAATTTCGGAATGGTAATTTCGCTGGCTTGTGAATTTTTTATTACCAAAAGGTTCGTCCCAAATTTCTGCTAATCCTTCAAAATCCTGTTTTAGCTCTAAATCTGTGGCTACAACTTCAAACTCTTTGATTGTGTCGCATGGGCTCCCGTTTACTAAGACATTTCCTATGAAATAAAGCCTTTCATTTATTTCTGATGGTAAAAATGATTTTTTTAGTTTGAACATGAGCCCAGACAAAGCATTTCCTCCCTTGAGATAATTTAGTAAAATCTGTGCATCATATTTTAATTGCTTTATACTCTTGTTCTGTAAATATTTAATTTCTATATCTCTATCTATCTTTTCAAGATCATATTCTCGGATTTTTTTAAAGATCTTATCAGACTGTTGGATTTTCCGAGTCCACTTTTCTTGTTGATTATTGAAATAGCTTTCAACAACATCATCTTTAAAGGAAAGATTAATCAATTCAATTTTGTTGAATACTTCCATCAGCTGAGAAAGAAGATTTTTTAATATTTCATAATTTTGAAAAAATATTGTACGCTGATTATTTTTGTCTGGATAATTCTCTAATAATTTACTTAATTTTTCTTTATACATTATTAAATTTTCTACAGAAATTAATCTTTCTATTTTCGGTATTTCATAATAAAATTCACCGAGATCAATATTTTGGTAGTACTTTGTATTTTGTATAAACACCTTAACATCCTCTAACATTTCAAGACATTGTATATCCTTAAATGGGTCTTTATACCATGCATACTTCTTTTCATCTTGCTCTAATTGCTCAGCAATTTCAGTTAAGGTTCCCTTGTACCGCTGGTTGATTTCCTGCTTACGTGTTGCTTTCTCTTTAATCTTGACAAGACTATTTGAGGTCTCAGCCATTAATTCTCTTATTTTCTTTAATTCCTTTTCAAAGTCTTCTATCTGCGTTTTGTATTGTGTAAGATTCGCTCTTGAGAGCTCATCATTTATTGCATTTACGCTTGATTGGAGATCTTGGATAGAAGATGAATCACCACTTAACAGGTTTACTACCAAATCCTGAAATTCAGGTGGAAGCTTTTCTTTTAAAACTTCTAAAGCTCTTTTTGTATATGCTGTAATTAATACTTTTTTTCCATTTGCAAGTAGATGACAAATTAGATTGGCGATAGTATGGGACTTTCCTGTCCCTGGAGGGCCTTGAACAAGAACCTTATTATTCCTTCTGGCTTTTTCAACTATCTCTAATTGTTCGTCATTGTATTCCTTCGGAAAAAATATTGTTTCAATTTGCGAGTTGACTGAACTATCGGAAGCTATGGTCTCAGATTTGGCATTTGGATGTATTCCTATAAGGTCATTGATTGTGGGAATATCAAGGTCATCTTCGGCATTTTCAATGTTCTCCAAAATCTTTTCATATAAGGCAGTAAAGCTTCTAGTATTCCTTTTTCTTAATAACAAAGCAGGCGAATATGTGATATTTGGTTTTGAAGGAATATTACCAGGTTTTTTAGTTAATCGGGTATAGCTCCCATCAGGAGATACCCTTTCCGCAAACATTTGTAGAGCATCTTCTATATTGCTAAAAATGGTTACAATATTTTTCTCTTTAATATAGTTCTCTACAGCTTTTTCAGCATCAATGATATTTTGTGAATCAAATTGCCCGGATAAATCAAGGATTGCGTCAGTCTCAATTTGTGGGCCGGACTCCAAATTCGGCGAGATTGAAATTTGTGAGTCCTTTTGAGCGTGCTCGAAGATAATATCAACTCTTTGAGTTAAAATATGTCTGAAGATCTTCGGACTTTCGTCATTCTGCTTGAAGTTCAATAGCCCAACACCAACTACCAATTCATACTCCTCAGCAAACTGTTGGGTTTTGTTGAATATTCGAAAAAGTTGTTTGTAAACAGCGTTTAATTTTTCATACTTATCTTGTTCAGCTGTGTATACTTTTGTTCTCTTCTTATATTCTATCAGGTCATCAATCCATTTTTTATCTATGTAGAGCTCTAATTCTTTTTGTATCAATGGGTAATCTTCAATTGAAACCGTTTCTTCATTGACTACAAGAGATTCCTTTAATTGGGGTTCTGCATCTTCGTTTAGTAATGTTTGTTTGTTAATCCATTTTTCCAAGTTTTCGGTAAGTTCGGGTAACTCTGGTTTTGTTGGCTCTTTTGGCTTTCTTACTTTTATCCAATACTCATTATCCTCTTTGAAGTCAGGTCTGATAATGTTTTCAAAAAGCACATTTTCGGGAATATCATTAAGCCAAAACTTTTCTGGATATTGTATTTCTTGAGCTTCAATGTCACGGACAGGGTTACTCCTAAGTTTCGAGAACTCTTTTAGGTAATTAAATATCTGTTTGTATTTGTCCTTTTTCATTTTACTTGATTCTACCTTTGCCAATTTATAATTTTCCTGTCGAGCGCAGGCAAAAATTGAGGCGCTTTCGGTTTTTTTTATTGGCTTTGTATTTCTGCAAAACCAAATGTGCCTAAATTTGCGTTTTGCTTTTCAGCAATTGCACAAATTACTTATTACTATACCTCTTGTATGTCTATCGAATAGATTTGGCAGGTAAATGCGCCTTTGGAGTCGTTTATATTTTCACAGATCGTCAAATGGACTCCTAATTTTTTAAAAATTCACCTTCTTTTCTTTCCATCGTACCCACAGATATAATCGAATTCCTTTCCAAAGCTTGAAACGCTGCATGCTTCAGCATTCTATCGCTCAAACCGATTATCCAAGAGCCCACTCTTAAGTCGGATTTCCGGAAAACGATCCTTTTTCTGGGAAGATAAAGCCAAAAGTCTGTTTGTCCTCTTTACCTGTGTCTTCATATCCAAAAGATAAGGTATAAAATGGATTTTTAGTACTCGTTACTTGGGTCTGCTTCAATAATTTGAAAAAGATGTTGGGTGACGGGTGTTGGATGTTGGGTGTCCGGTGTTTGATGCCGGGTGAAAGATGTTTGGTGCTGGGTGTCCGGTGTTTGATGTCGGATGATGGATGTCGGGTGATCGATGTTTGATGCTCGATGCTGGATTGCAGATGCCGTACTGGCCTAATAGAGTCAGTTCTTGATTGATATTTTGCTGTTTTCTGCTAAGTTCTCTGAACATGCGAAGCGCTGTTTTAGAGCTGAAGGTTTCCTAGCTACGGATTTACTTTTTCTGGTTTTCCGGTAAGCTTATAGGTTTGATTCAGGACTTCAAGAGGCAAGCCTATCAATACAGAAAGGTTTCGGATTATATCAATTGTCAAGGCTCTTTTTCTGTTTATCAGAAGGCTGACAGTTGTTTTACAGCCAATGGCTGGAATCAAGTCTTTGTCCTTAAATCCTTAAATCCTTTTCTCTCCATTGTTTCCATGATTGTATCAATGGGATCAGGCAAGACGATCGGGTTCTGTTCCTTTTTGTATTTATCAATTC